>Ga0307968_1002620_pt1:0-12500 | contig 15023 bp, 18 predicted proteins | sample OrgLakmetagen650_FD_201834 | JGI IMG/M metagenome (GOLD analysis project Ga0307968, IMG submission 201834) | Saline water microbial communities from Organic Lake, Antarctica - #650 | ecosystem: Environmental > Aquatic > Non-marine Saline and Alkaline > Saline | place: Antarctica: Organic... | reverse complement strand
CAGAGAAGGCGAGAAGGAAGATGCAGATACTAACCTCTTATTAAGGTATTTGTTTTGGGTGGAGAAAAGGGGGCAGATGCAAACAGACGCAAGCAGATGCAAACTATACGTCAATGGTATGTGAACAAGATGGGAGATCAGACAGGGGGCGAATACCTCAGCATGCTTGTGCAGGCTTTTTGAGACAGGCTTTTTGAGACAGACATTTTGTCACAGGCATCTTGAGACAGGCATTATGTCACAGACATCTTTAAATAGGCATTATGTCGCAGACATTTTGAGACAGGCTCTTTGAGACAGGCTTTTTGAGACAGGCATTATGTCACAGGCATTTTGTCACAGCATGTTTGTGAGACAGGCATTATGTCACAGGCATTTTGTCACAGCATGTCTGTGAGTACCAGCCTGTCACAAAATTGTACGCCCTGCATTAATTAGGAATGCACACAGGTGTGTACGGCTCTGGCCAACCCTATGTATTACTTAAAGATGCCGTGTAGCTCTGTACCCTTGTCCCTGCTACACATACACACACAAACACACACACACACATATATACAGACACACACACATATACAGACGCACACACATATACAGACACACACATGCACACACATATACAGACACACACAAATAAACAGACACGAACACACATACACATAGCAGGGAAATAAAATAAAGATGTGCCTCAGTCACGCTGATCTACAAAAACGCACCTTTCCAATTGCACACACCCAAAACACGAATCTGCTGGAGCACACACACACGCATACCCACATACCTACACATACATATACACAAACAAGAACACGCATGCACGCACATACACACACACACACTTACACACACACTTAATCACATTCACACACACATACACACACACATACGCGCGCACCTGAATGGCCTTGTCACGCTGATCTAAAGACATGCAACCTTCCAGGCGCACGCAGGAAATTCCAACCTGAAGGGTTCAGTGTGTGTGTGTGTGTCACATTTGGCACTTACTCATTCTCATCAAGAGTGTCTGTTGCGTAATACATGATATGTGATATGTAGGGTTGGCCAGAACCATATATATACGGTGTATGTACGGTAACTTTGGCAGGGAAATCACCAAATATACGGTCATATACGGTGTATATATATACGGTTCTGGCCAACCCTAGTGATATGCCGATATGCCACAACATTATTTATCTTTTTATTGTTTGGTAATAAATCTCCTGCCTACGGCACTGCATGATGTAAACACAAATAGCTTGTTCATTCTTCTTAAGGGTGTCTGTTGCGTGGTATGTGATGAGCGCTGCAAGAATTGTGCATGCAGCAGCATAATCTGATGCTGGCATCCTAGGAATGAGTGTGCAGACGCTGTGGCAAAATGCTCTGCAGGTATCTTAAGTGGATGGAGGCATGCCTATGCTTGGACCTTTGAGGCCAAAACTTTGCAATGCATAGATAGGCCTAGGTTCATGACCGCACATGCAATGCATAGATATGTCTAGGTTCACAACCGCACATGCAATGCATAGATAGGCCTAGGTTCACAATTGCACTTGCAATGAATAGATAGGCCTAGGTTCATGACCGCACATGCAATGCATAGATAGGCCTAGGTTCGTGACCGCACATGCAATGCATAGATAGGCCTAGGTTCACAACCGCACAAGCAATGCATTGATAGGCCTAGGTTCATGACCGTACTTGCATTGCATAGATAGGCCTAGGTTCACAACCGCACATGCAATGCATTGATAGGCCTAGGTTCATGACCGCACATGCAATGCATAGATAGGTCTAGGTTCACAACCGCACTTGCATTGCATAGATAGGCCTAGGTTCATGACCGCACATGCACTGCATAGATAAGTCTAGGTTCATGACCGCACAATCTTCATCTCCCCCTCACAGCAAATGCAAACACATGAGCAGCTCACAGCAACTCACATTCACACACATACATCCATAGCTACACTCACCCAATCACGTTTTAAACACACAACCGAATAAGCACACATACACACACAAACACACTCAACACATCCACATTTACACCCATACCTCCTCCCCCCCCCCCCCAACACTTCCATTTTCACACCTACCCATAAACTCACCCACACCCACACCCACGCCCACACCCACACATCCACACCCACCCATAAACTCACACACACGCACGCGCACTTGCACGCACGCAAACCCACCCACACACCCACACAAACACACACACACACACACACACACCTGCTGCAGCCGGAAGTGGCACAAGTCCAGCATGCTGGTGAACTGGCTGAACACAAGGGCCTTGGACGAAGGATCAGCAGCCACCATGTGGCCGAGCTCCTCCCGCAATGCCTGCACAGGGAAGGAGGAGTGAGGAGCGAGAGGAGGAGTGAGATGAGGAGTGAGAGGAGAAGTGAGAGGAGGAGTGAGAGGAGGAGTGAGAGGAGGAGTGAGAGGAGGAGTGAGAAGAAGAGTGAGAGGAGGAGCGAGAGCATTACTGGGAGCAAGAAGGCGAGGCTCGAGGCAAATAAAAAGCCACACGTGAATGGAGCATCGGCAGTGATCTGAAGCTCACTTCTTGGAGTGCCTGCAGAGGAGAGCTGTGAGCGTTGCTGTGAACAAGGCTCATGCACGTTTTCTAATTAAATTTGCGCGTGTTGTTGTTGCAAACAAGGCTCATGCACGTTTTCTATTTAAATCTTGGGTGGTCTATTCTGAACCTTTGATCTGGATTAGGAGTACTCCAAGTTGACGCGGATTTAAGGGTGCTGGAGCGTTTGTGAAGACTCACTCTTGCTTTTGCAAAACACTGTCTACACACACACACACACACACACATTCACCTTAATTCTGGTGCTGGACTGGAACTGCTCCAAGTTGATGTGGCTGAGGATGCTGTAGCGTTTGTGAAGACACACACACACATACACACACACATTCACCTCAATTTTGGTGCTGGACTGGAAATGCTCCAAGTTGATGCGGCTGAGGATGCTGGAGAGTTTGTGAAGACACACACACATACACACTTGCACACACATTCACCTCAATTTTGGTGCTGGACTGGAACTGCTCCAAGTTGATGCGGCTGAGGATGCTGGAGAGTTTGTGAAGACACACACACATACACACTTGCACACACATTCACCTCAATTTTGGTGCTGGACTGGAACTGCTCCAAGTTGATGCGGCTGAGGATGCTGGAGCGTTTGTGCTTGGGACCAGAGGATGTTGTTGAGGAGGGGGCATTTTTCGGGGCACCTGCAGGTCATCAAAATAATTGAAGTTGTTAGCGATCATTCTTCTCTTTGTTAAAGGAAGCGCGGAACGGCTATACACAGAGTGGGTTGCAAGGAACAAAGCACGCAATGGTGGGTTGCAAGGAACAAAGCACACAGTGGGTTGTAAGCAGCATCAGCAGTCTTACCGCGTGGTGTTATGAACTTTGCTCAAAGTCTAAAAGGTCAAACAGGAGTTGGAAGGTCATGTGTAGGTTTGGCCAGGGCCGCTTATATCTGCTTACTTATATATATGCTTATATCTGGCCAACTTTAGGCATGTGCTGTGGCGCCACTGTTATTGATTGAGACGTGATGCACTAATAATATAGGTATGCACTAATAATAATCGTATGAGCATAATCTAAAAGCATGTGCTGTGGCGCCACTGTTATTGATTGAGACGTGATGCACTTGAACTTCAACGAAACTCCAAAAAGGCAACGCAAATGTGCAATACCACATCTAGCTTGCTTGATGGCTAATAAGGTCCCTTCCCCTTTCTTTAAGCCCTAATAAGGTCCCTTCCCTTTTCTTTAGGCCCTAATAAGGTTCCTTCCCCTTTCTTTAGGCCCTAATAAGGTCCCTTCCCCTTTCTTTAGGCCCTAATAAGGTCCCTTCCCCTTTCTTAAGGCCCTAATAAGGTCCCTTCCCTTTTCTTTAGGCCCTAATAAGATCGCTTCCCCTTTCTTTAGGCCCTAATAAGGTTCCTTCCCCTTTCTTTAGGCCCTAATAAGATCCCTTCCCCTTTCTTTAGGCCCTAATAAGGCCCCTTCCCCTTTCTTTAGGCCCTAATAAGGTCCCCTCCCCTTTCTTTAGGCCCTGCACTTAACTCTGGCCCACGTATTATGCTTTTGCCGGCAGAGCTAGCGCTATCCCCCAAGTAATGACACCAACCTGCCCTTTTCGCAAGCTGGCGCGATCTTTTAAGTATGAAACCAACCCACCTTTCTTGCCAGGAAAACCTAAATGCTATCCCCCTAGTAATCACACCGACCTTTTTGCCAGTAGAGCCAATGCTACCCCCCCACCTAGTAAATATGTCAAGATCACACCAACCCGCCTTTCTTGCCAGCTGGTGCCTTCCTCTATCCCCTTCCACCCTCTGACCCACTTCAATCACACATTTATTTGCTAGTCAGCTTCCCCCCCCTGACCCACTTCAATCACTAGTCAGCTATCCCCTACGACCCACTGCAATGGCTAGTCAGCTTCCCCCTACGACCCACCTCAACCACTAGTCAGCTTCCCCCTACGACCACTCACCTTTCTTGCCACTCAAGCTGGTGCCGTTCTCCTTGGCTTTGTTTCCCGAAAAGTCCAGGGTCAAAGGAGAGGAGCAGGTTGGGCAGCGCGTCTGCATTGGCATGGGTCCACTCATTGTGTGTGTGTGTGTGTGTGTGTGTGTGTGTGTGCGTGTGTGTGTGCGCGTGCGTGTGTGTGAGTGTGTGTGTGTGTGCATGTATGTGTGTGTGAATGCATGTATGTGCGTGTGTTAATGCTTGTATGTGCGTGTGTATGTGTGTGCGTATGTGTGCATGTATGTGTGTGTACGTACGTATGTATGGGCGTACGCATGTTTGTGTAGGTGTGTGTGTGCGTGTGTGTGTATACACAGATAAAGGTGTACATGTGTGTACGTATACATGTGTACATGTGTGTTTGCTTAGGTGTGTGTGCGCTTATATTTGTACATGTGTGTGTGTGTGTGTGTGTGAGTGTGTGTGTGAGTATGATAGCTTGACAGCAGGACACTAAAAAAAAAGGGACACAGATAAAGCGATCAGAACTGAAACAAGACTATATTATAAAACACCACCCATGGACAGCACATGTACGCAAGGGTCTCACATAAGCCTAGCAAAGCGACACAGGCACAGGCACGAGCATAGCAAAGCACTGCAATATAGTTGGGGACGTACTGGGTGTGTGCGTGTGTGTGTGTGTGTGTTCACAGGCGCGAGCATAGCAAAGCACTGCAATACAGTTGGGGACGCACCGTGTGTGTACGTGCGTGTGTACGTGTGTGTGTACATGTGTGTGTACATGTGTGTGTGTACATGTGTGTGCGCGTGTGTTCACAGGCGTGCAAGGTTGTCACCTAACAGAAGTTTCAAAGGAATCAACACTCAGAGATGTGTGGTACTTTGTGTGTTACTGATGCGTGTTTGATCTCACCTGCTTTGCCCCTGCTGCCTTTTGGAGAAAGTCCAGGACGCAGGACTTGCAGAAGCCGTGGCCGCAAGCTGCACCATATGCCAGTGAGGGTGGGTGAGTGGGTGAGTGAGTGGGTAAGTGAGTGGGTGAGTGGGTGGGTGAGTGAGTGGGTGAGTGAGCAAACAGGACTTGCAGAAGCCATGGCCGCAAGCTGCACCATATGCCAGTGAGGGTGGGTGAGTGGGTGAGTGAGTGGGTGAGTGAGTGGGTAAGTGAGTGGGTGGGTGAGTGAGTGGGTGAGTGAGTGGGTGAGTGAGTGGGTGAGTGAGCAAACAGAACTTGCAGAAGCCATAGCCGCGTGCTGCACAATGCCAGTGAGGGTGAGTGAGTGAGTGAGTGAGTGGGTAAGTGAGTGAGTGGGTAAGTGAGGTGGGTGAGTGAGTGGGTGATTGAGCAAACAGGACTTGCAGAAGCCATGGCCGCGAGCTGCACCATTTGCCAGTGAGGGTGGGTGAGTGAGCAAACAGGACTTGCAGAAGCCGTGGCCGCAAGCTGCACCATATGCCAGTGAGGGTGGGTGAGTGGGTGAGTGGGTGGGTGAGTGAGTGGGTGAGTGAGCAAACAGAACTTGCAGAAGCCATGGCCGCAAGCTGCAGCATATGACAGTGAGGATGGGTGAGTGAGCAAACAGGACTTGCAGAAGCCGTGGCCGCAAGCTGCACCATATGCCAGTGTGGGTGGGTGAGTGAGCAATGTGGTGACTAAAAAGAAGAAGGGTAACGTCAACAGAGACTCTCGTTTTGGCATAAGGTTTTGCTTGCCCGTGTGTAGATGGCACGCGTGCAAGCTGCGTCCATGCCAGTGACGCACAGGGAGTGGGTGAGTGAGCAATGTGGTGACTAAAAAGGAGAAGGGTAACGTCAACAGAGGCTCTCGTTTTGGCATAGGGTTTTGCTTGCCAGTGTGTAGATAGCACGCGTGCAAGCTGCGTCCATGCCAGTGACGCACAGCAGGTGGGTGAGTGAGCAATGTGGTGACTGATAAGAAGAAGGGTGACGTTGACTGAGACCTCTGTTTGCAGGAGTTTTAGTTTGCCAGGGCGCAGGCACCGTGCCCGTTTGCCAATGTGCAGAAACTATGCTTGCAAGCCACTCAGGAAAAGGATCATCACAGCACGCGTAATAAAGGATCATATACAAAGCATCATATATAAAGGATCATCACAGCACGCGTAATAAAGGATCATATATAAAGGATGATATATAAAGGATCATCACAGCACGCGTAATAAAGGATCATATATAAAGCATCATATATAAAGGATCATCACAGCACGCGCAAAAATCATCACAGCAAGCTGTACGCAACGCAACTCGACAGAGGCAAACGTCCAACAGGTGTACTGTTTGCATAATGCACAAGTGTTCATCATCCAATCACTCCAACCTTGTCACCCGTCCTTTTCAAACCATCACAACCCTGTTACCCGTCCTTTTCAAACCATCACAACTCTGTTACCCGTCCTTTTCAAACCATCACAACCCTGTTACCTGTCCTTTTCAAACCATCACAACCCTGTTACCCGTCCTTTTCAAACCATCACAACCCTGTCACCCATCCTTTTCAAGCCACTTTACTCATGCAAGAGTGTTGGCGGAACAAAGCATGTGGGTGTAGGGTCAACGAACATCCGTGGGCACCTGGCATGCACTGTTTTACACTTCACCGTTGCAGACTGACTGACAGTTGTTCCATGGGCACCCGGCATGCACTGTTTTACGCCATACTGTTACAAACAGACTGACTGTTGTAGGTAATGACTGTTGCCTGAATACACCTGGCACACACTGTTTTACACCATACTGTTGCAGACTGACTGACAGTTTAGGTAATGAATGTTGACTGAATACACCTGGCATGCATTGTTTTACACCATACTGTTACAGGCTGATTGACAGTTGTAGGTAATGACTTTTGACTGAGTACACCTGGCATGCACTGTTTACACCATACTGTTACAGACTGACTGACTGTGTTGTATGTAATGACTGTTGACTGAGTACACCTGGCATGCATTGTTTTACACTATACTGTTACAGACTGACTGACTGTATTGTAGGTAATGACTGTTGATTAAGTACACCTGGCATGCACTGTCTCATTCCATACTGTTGCAGACTAATTGACTGTTGTATAGATAAAAGCCCCTGACCCCACCTGCCATCACAGCCTCATCCTCAACCCCCGCCTCTTCGTGACACCTGCAGGGATAGATGGCAGGTATGGCCTTTTTTGCATAGTAGTGCTCATGACTCATTTAGTGTATCCCATAGGCATGAATTGTGTACCCCATAAGCGTAGAAGGGGTACCCCACTCCATCAACGTTCAAAGTGCAATTACACCAAACCGTACACTCCCAGCGCAAACACACACATACACACATACACACTCTATCACATACACACACATACACACACATACACATACACACACAAACACACACTATCACACACAACACTCACAGCACACATGCTAAACTCCTAGCGCACACACCACACTCACAGTGCACACACACAACACTCCCAGCGCAAAAACATACATTACACCCACACCCACACACCCACACCCACACCCACACACACCACTCACAGTGCACAAACAGTCTCAGGCACAGCCCCCGCTAGAGAACCGCCAACTGTAGGCGGTGCTGCTGCTCCTGCCACTGCTGCTGCTGCTGCTGCTGCTGGTGTTGACGGAGCTGCTGCTGCTGCTGCTGCTGCTGCACTAGCGCTGGCCCCTGCCCCATCAGCACCAGCAATACTTCCCGCACCAGGCCTTTGCCCACGCCCCCTACCACCACCACCACCACCACCTTCTCCACTGCCACGCCCCCTACCACCAGATCTCGACCCAGCTGCCACAGTCGCCGCCGCCGCGGCAGCTGCCGCGTAGCGGCTGCTGCTTGCGGGATTGGGCGTGGCGGTGCCGGCATTGTTGGCGTCGCCGTTACCTTCGGGCAGAGCAACACTTTTTCCGTGTCATTCGGAATGGGAGGTTTTGGATGGGGCGCATGTGTGCGTGTGCAGAGCAAGATAGATGTCCTTGGGTGCATGTGTTGGGTAGGGTGTGTGTGTTAAGCAAGATAGATGTCCTAGGGTGCGTGTGTTGGATAGGGTGTATGTGTTGAGCAAGACAGGTGTCCTAGGGTGCATGTGTTGGGTAGGGTGCGTGTGTGTTGAGCAAGACAGATGTCCTAGAATGCATGTGTTGGATAGGGTGCGTGTGTTGAGCAAGATAGATGTCTTAGGGTGCATTTGTTGGGTAGGGTGTGTGTGTGTGTGTGTTAAGCAAGATAGATGTCCTAGGGTGCGTGTGTTGGATAGGGTGTGTGTGTTGAGCAAGACGGATGTCCTAGGGTGCATGTGTTGGGTAGGGTGTGTGTGTGTGTGTTGAGCAAGACAGATGTCCTACGCCTACGCATGCGTGTTTGTGCATGGCCTTTTGTCAGGCTGCCGATGTTGTGGTTATTCTCACCTTTGGGAAGGCTGCCATTGTCATGGTTGCCGTTGTTGTTGTTGATGTTGTTGTCGTTGTTGTCGCTGCCCTTACCTTGGGCGGCTGTAGCACCACCCATCGGCACGTTTACAGTGTCCATGTCACCTGCAGCGACGACAGCTGCTGCTGCTGACGCCATTGCTGGCCCTGTGGTGCACGTGTGCATGAATGTATGAATGTAGAGAACGTACAAGTGTGCACACGTGTGTGTATGCGTGTGTAAGCGTGCATGTGTGTGTATGTACAAGTTTGTACATCTTGAATACACGTTGTACGTATGTATGTGTGTGTGCACGTGTGTGTACCTTCTGAATACACGTTGTACGTGTGTACCCTATAATTATATGCGTGTGTGCAAGTGTGTGTGTGCATGCCTGGGAATGCATTGTGAGCTCTGTAATTGGATACGCTGTTGTAATAGGAACGCATTGTGAGCTCAGTAATCGGACACGCTGCTGCAATAAAAATGCATTGTGAGCTCTGTAATCAGACACGCTGTTGCAGTTAGAAGGCTCAAACACAATCAAGAGGAGCAGGGAGGAAAATGGGGATGAGAGAAGAAGCAGGGGGCAAGACCAGTGCTGAGACTCTTGCGCATAAGATTTCAACACACCAACATTTATAATGCGACGCTTCTACTTTGTGCAGCAGAGGTTGTGGCAACTGAAAGCAGACTCCTTTTCCTTTATTAATGTGGGGAGTGGTTTTCACTGCCTGCGTAATCTTTCCAATTTTTTCTTCTTCAGCAGACGATGTATCCTACTTTGTGCAGCAGAGGTTGTGGCAATTGAGAGCAGACGATGTTTAGGGGGAATTACAGCTTGCAGAGGTAAAGTGAGGAGCTTTAATAAGATATAGTTGCCCCCCCCCACCCCCCCTTGCTCAAACACACGTAATTAGGCTCCTATTTCATCCTCCTAGCTTGTGCAGCAGAAGCTGTGTTTGCCGAGTGCACGACCATGAACAGGTGGTTGATGGCTTGCTGCAGTCGGATGAGGAGTTCGAACACATGTACCCTCCCCCCACCCGCTCGCTAAAACATGCACAAGGATTTTCCCTTTCTTGTTGGCCTTTCTTGTTCACTAGCGTTTTAAACATCCCCACCTTGTGCAGCAGAAGCTGTGGTTGCCGAGTGCACGACCATGAACAGGTGGTTGATGGCTTGCTGCAGTCGGATGAGGAGGTCATACACATGTCCCCCCCACCTCCCCCCCGCTTGCTAAAACATACACAAGGATTTCCCCATTCTTGTTGGCCTTTCTTGTTCACTAGGGCCTTTCTTGTTCACTAGCGTTTTAAACATCCCCACCTTGTGCAGCAGAAGCTGTGGTTGCCGAGTGCACGACCATGTATGGGTGGTTCACGGCTTGCCGCAGTCGGATGAGGAGGTCAAACACGTGGGCGTAGTTGTTTAGCAGCACACCAGTGTCCACAAAAGTGTTGAACTGTGGGGGTGGTATTTTTGATAATGTTAGCATGTCCACAATTTTCAGCGGGCTCACTGTACAGCAATTAAGGCGTTAAGAGCAATAATGCTCAGAGGCAGTGTCTGTGTGTGTTACTGTTTACAGCACTTGGGTGTCCACACATATGTTGTTGCAAGCCCGATTGCATTGACCCGGGATTTTGTTTTAGCAAGGACGCACAGAAATAATCAAAGTTTCAGTCCTACCACCAAAACAGCCAACACCGTCTGTGTGCAACTTTAAGCAAGCGGGAGCAAACAACACAAATGCACTTGTGCATAACACACTTGTGCACAACACACATGCACTTGTGCACAACACACACGCACTTGTGCACAACACACATGCACTCGTGCACAACAAATATGGAATATGGACTTGTCCACAACACACATGCACTTGTGCACAACAGACAGGTGTCCACCATCCACACCTGTGCCTGGGACTGTGTGTACAGGGCCTCGTAAAAGTCAACCTCGCGCTCGTCAAAGCGGTCCTTGCGCAGCATCACCGTCCTGCGCGTCAGCAAAAGGTTAAAAGGTTACGATCATACAACGCGCTGCACTGATTTCACACTTATCAAGGTTACGACCATACAACGCGCTGCACTGAATTCACACTGCGCGTCAGCAAAAGGTTACGATCATACAACGCGCTGCACTAAATTCACAATTGAGAAAATGAGCTGCACAAATTTGTGAAGACAGTCTAACAATGCGCTGCACTGAATTGTGAAAATGAGCTGCATTGAATTGTGAAGACAGTCTGACAGTGCGCTGCACAAAACTGTGAAGACAGTCTGACAATGCGCTGCACTAAATTGTGAAAATGAGCTGCATTGAATTGTGAAGACAGTCTGACAGTGCGCTGCACAAAACTGTGAAGACAGTCTGACAGTGCGCTGCACTGAATTGTGAAAATGAGCTGCATTGAATTGTGAAGACAGTCTGACAATGCGCTGCACTAAAGTGTGCAAGCATCCTGCACCATAAGTGTGTAAATTTTTGTAAATGTTTATACATTGATTATTAATTGCCTTGGATTGGAAAGAGCCAATTCATGCACACCACACAGTCGTGTTGGGAAACCCTCGTGAGCACAGGCATATCTGTAGGGCTGACAAAGACCGTACATATCCTTGTGAGCACAGTCATATCTGTAGGGCTGACAAAAACCGTACATATCCTCGTGAGCACAGTCATATATGAAGGGCTGACAAAAACCGTACATATCCTCGTGAGCACAGTCATATATGTCGGGCTGACAAAAACCGTACATATCCTCGTGAGCACAGTCATATATGTAGGGCTGACAAAAAGCGTACACATATACAACGGTTATTTGGTGATTTCCCTGCCAAGAATACCGTGTACACGGTATATATATGTATATATATACAGTTCTGGCCAACCCTACATGTATGGCGTATATACGGTATCTATGGCAGGGAAATCACCATTTATGCGGTCATATATGGTCCCTGCATCTACGTCGTATAAGGCTACTTGCTACTTATAAACCTGCTAGCAAAATGAGTCATTTTGACAAATGACAGCAAATTTACAGCAGCACGACAGCACGACACTTTGTTCAGGTCAGCTAGGTCATGACTGGAGTTGGCCAGAACCGTTTATGTACACCGTATATGACCGTATGTATGGTAAGATCCCTGCTCAAAATATCGTATATACACCGTATGTACGTATGTATGTATGGTTTTAGCCAACCCTAGTAATGATGCTAGGCCAGACAAACTGTGACATCAGGCCACCTTTGAGCACGGACATTTTCCCTCCCTTTGCTTATGGCATTTAGCATACTGTTGAACACTGTATTATTAGCATAATTTTATTAGCATACTTTTATTAGCATACCGTTGAACACTTCATTATGGTCTGCCTTATACAGTTCTATGACAAAAGCGGGGAAACCACGTATATAACCCAAAGCCAGAACACATACACGGCCACAACCACACCCCCACCCCCACCCCCACCCCCACACACCCACACCCACACCCACACCCACACCCACACCCAC
>Ga0307968_1002613_pt1 | contig 15048 bp, 14 predicted proteins | sample OrgLakmetagen650_FD_201834 | JGI IMG/M metagenome (GOLD analysis project Ga0307968, IMG submission 201834) | Saline water microbial communities from Organic Lake, Antarctica - #650 | ecosystem: Environmental > Aquatic > Non-marine Saline and Alkaline > Saline | place: Antarctica: Organic Lake... | reverse complement strand
GGGAGGGGAGGGGAGGGGAGGGGAGGGGAGGGGAGAGCAAAGCTGGTACTTGGCCTGTCTGTTTGGGGGGGGTGAGGAACTTGTGTGGATGATTCAGAAGCAGGGGAGTGTGTTTGCAGGGGAGGGGAGAGCAAAGAGCAAAGCTGGTACTTGGCGTGTCCTTTTTAGGGGGGTGGGAAACCTCTAAGGATGCATAATAGTACGTGGGTAGTACTATGCACGAGGCGCGAGGCATGAAATCGGTGGGCCTACTTTGTTTGCTGGCAAGCACAAAGATAGATGTGAGCTACCACCAGGCGCCTATTTAGGTGTGCAGGAATGCATTTCGTGGACAAGGTACACGACACTGAGATGCAAGCACAAAAGATATAACGGGAGCTATCACCAGGAGCCTGTATAGGTGTGCAAGAATGCATTTTGTGGACAAGATACATGAAACTGAGATGCAGTATGTAGGCACTAGAGGTGGGCAAGGGCTGTGTGAAATCGAGCTGGGTCTTTACGGTCACGTGCCCGTACGGGCACCTGCACTTGTGGCGTGCTCCACCAGCCTACTATTATATGTTGCGAGGATAAGGTACGAAAGAAAGGTGGTGACCTTCGATGTGCTGCCTACAACCGGGGTAGGAATAGGTTCAGATAGAGGTGGTCTTCTTTGGGCCTACAACTGGGTATGGGGTAAGAATAGGGTTAAGAGAGAGAGGTGGTCTCCAATGGGCCGTCTATAACCGGGGTATGAAGAGGAGGATGTACAGCACAACACACCCGCGCTCACTCCCACGCCCACCTTTGAGGCCGACCCAGCAGACAGCAAAGCCAAACGTGACTGGACATGACCCATGGAAGGAGTCATCTTCCCGGTTAATATCTGCGCTCGCACGCGCACACCTCCCGTGCCAGCTGCTATCAATCCCTGCAGATGAGTGGAGGGGGGGGGGGGTGGCTGGTTGGTACGAACAGGGCAAATTAGCTATGAAAGACCTCAAGTACAGCACAAAACCAAGCACACTCCCACATCAAGACACTTATGGAGGGCAAATTGCCTGAGCGTGTACGTTTGTGTGTGTATGTGTGTGTGTTTTAAGTGTTTTATTCCTGGGGGGCATATGCACCACCCTGCTCCACAAATGAGATGGATGCCTTGGACGCAGACGGGGGTGTGTCCGAAGTGGACAGCACGGACCGGTTCACAAGCAAATGATGCACACCACCATTTCAATAGGGCATTTCCTCAGCCATATTTAATAAACTGCATGTTCAACTATCCAGACGACTCACGCACACACCAGACCACCCATGACTTATTTGCTCAGTTACGTCAAGCTGTGAGGGTGCAAGGAACAGGTTTTAGGTGCATGCGCGTTGCCATATCTCTCACTCACCCAAGGCAATGAGGATCTGCTTATCCTTGTGTTTGCTGGACTTGTGTTCGGAGGATTTACGATTGCTGTGACTGACTCCCACTGCATATGTGTGTGTGTGTGTTTCTTTTGTGTGCTTGTGTGTGCATGTGTGTGTGCCTATGCTCATGTGTGTGTGTGTGTGTGTGCTCATGTGCGTGTGTGTGTACGTTGTACATGTGAGTGTGTGTATGTGTGTGTGTGTGTGCGCGCGTGTGTGTGCGCGTGTGTGTGTGTCTGTGCTCGTGTGTGTGTGTGTGTCGGTGCTCGCGTGTGTGTGTGCGCGTGTGTGCGTGTGCGTGTGTGTGTGTGCGTGTGTGAGTGTGAATGTGTGTGTGCTTGTGCTTGGGTTGTGTGTATGTGTGTGTACAATGTACGTGTGAGTGTGTGTGTGCGTGTGCGTGTGCGTGTGAGTGTGTGTGTGTGCGTGTGCGTGTGCATGTGTGTGTGTGTACAATGTATGTGTGAGTGTGTGTGTGTGTGCGTGTGTGTGCGCGTGTGTGCGTGTGCGTGTGCGCGTGTGCGCGCGTGCGTGCGTGCGTGCGTGTGTGCGTTCGTGCGTGCGTGTGTGTATGCGTGTGTGAGTGTGAATGTGTGTGTGCTTGTGCTTGGGTTGTGTGTATGTGTGTGTACAATGTACGTGTGAGTGTGTGTGTGTGTGTGCGTGTGCGTGTGCGTGTGCGTGTGAGTGTGTGTGCGTGTGCGTGTGCGTGTGCATGTGTGTGTACAATGTACGCGTGAGTGTGTGTGTGCGTGTGTGCGTGTGTGTGTGTGTACGTTGTACATGTGAGTGTGTGTGTGTGTGTGTATGTGTGTGTGTGTGTGTGTGTGTGTGTGTGTGTGTGTGTGTGCGTGCCAGCACGTGTTGTTGCCTGTCGGCAAAGGCACTTACTTGGATCCTTTTAGAGAATACAGGTGTTTGCGCACCTCCTGGTGTCGAGCTGTTGGACGATACGGATTCAGTTCGTGACAATGCAGACTTCCGCGAGTATCTGAGAGCCAGAAAGCTCATTCCCAGCTAGCCACTAGCCGCTCGGCTGGGCCAGCCGTAATTGATTTATAATACGCGCTTATTTTATCGGGCTCCGGCAAGTTACATTAATAATAGGTACACGCTATTTGTAACTATAATTAAAATATAGAGATATACAATCCAAACAAACACCAAAACACACACACACACACACACACACACACACACACACACACACACACACACACACCCTTACACACACACACACACACAGACGCACACACACACACACACACACACAAACACACACACAAACACACACACACATACACACACACACACACACACAAGCACACACACACACTATTACACACACGTGCAGACTTGCAACTCACAAAACCACACACACACATACACACACACACACACACATACGCACACATACACACACATAAACACACACACGAACACACTCGCACACACATACACATACACACACATGCATGCACACGCACGCACACACACAAACACACGCATGTGCACGCGCACACACACACATATTCATGTACACTCGTACACACACACCACAAATTTATACTAGCAGACACACATACACACACACACACACACATGTGCTACTCTCCTCCTTTAGTTCACACAGCGGGAATGGGCGATGAGGACGAGGCAGCGCTTCTGTCCAAGCTCTCCCTGCATTCCCCACGAGAGGACGATTACGCTGCTGCACTGGAACAGCTTGCCAGCTTTAATCTGACAAATGTGGGTATACACGAGCACGCCCAGAATGCAACAAGCAATCGCCTAAATATTTCACGCGCCCTATTGCAACAAGCCTTTGCCACACGCCTTTGCAAGCAGGGACGAGTGCAGGAGGCACAGGAGCTATTCAAGCAGCTTCAATCGCTCCGGGCATCTCACTTGACAAAAGAGGCAAAAGGTGCAGCACACTGGCACACACGCACACGCATGAACGCACATACACACGCAAACACACACATACACACGCATACACACATACAAAGGGAAAGGTGTGTGCGCACTCAGGGATGCTTGCCACACACAGACACTTAAACATGCTTGCATATCATTGAATAGAAAAGAGAGCAGATGCCTCATGTTTACCTGACCCTACTACATTAGATCAGGTTGATCACCACACCACTGCTTGAAAAACTGCAGGGACTGAAGCGGTGCAAGCATGCAAGCGGCAGCTGAGCTGCAGCAAGTGCTAGTGGTTATAGCAACTCACACATGCTCACACGCGTACACACGCATGCACACATACGCACACGTACAACATACACACTCACACACCCACCCCTACACACACACACACACACACACACACACAGTTCAGCAGCAGCAGCACCAGTCGCACAATAGAGCAGAGCACCCACAAGGCTCCTCGCAGGGCCAGCAGGCCAGTAGCGAGCAGACAGGCAGCCAAGGAGAGGAGGAGGAGGATGAGTGGGAGACAAAGGACTGGGATCAGGCACTGGAGAGCATACGGCCCCCAGTGCCTGTGATTGACCCAAGTAAGAGAGAGCAGCGCCCATCATTCCTGCACAAGCCCGCTCCGACAGCCGCTGATACCCTCGCCGCGGCAGGTGAGCTTGTGGAGAGGTGCAAAATCTGCCTAAGTTGGAGGTGCATGACGTGTCCAGGATCGGAAGTGTGAGTCGTTGGATTGATGGCATCATATCAAACAACTTTGGCGCAAGAAGGGGAAAAAAAAGGAAGCGATGCACGACGTGTAAATCTTGTAGCAACGAAGGGTGGGCCAGATTCTCGTGCTGCTATCCACAATCATACATGCTCTGCTGTAAATTTGTATATGTAGGGTTGGCCAGAACCATATATATATATACACCGTATATGATTGTATGTATGGTGATTTCCCTGCTAAAAATACCGTATGTACACCGTATGTATATGGTTTTGGCCAACCCTATGTATATGAATGTATATATGTCTGCAACCTACTGCCTCTGTCTGCGCTCACCGGCCTGTGTCACTTGAACAGCTCCTACATGTACAAAGCCTCTATGCTATCGTTTTTGCTGCTGTCGAAATGCAGCCGGTAGCCTCCCAATATATATATCCACAAAACATAAACCTGCAGATTTGGGATTCCTGCCAGGCAACCATAATCTCGCGGTGTCATTATTTGGCAGGGTTAAGAACAGCCCCTGAAATATGTGCAATCTTTTTCCAGAGGTGGTCATCTGAGGCCCCAATTGGGGGTGTTTTTGAAATGTGATTTGAGTACTGGTCCCCCAGCTGGCTACAATCAAACTCAGAACCCAGATGTAGGTATCGCTTGAGCTTGATTGTAGCCAGCTAGGGAACCAATGTCTAATTTTGCGCAGCGTGAACCCTATTTTTCACCACCATTCTCTCATATCTCACCACCCACTGACCTGATTTGTGCCATTTTTGTATGATTCGTCTACATTTTAATAAAGAATATCAATGCAACAAAAATGGGGCAAAACGGAGCAGTACTTGGTGAAATACCCCATTTTGGCCCATTTCCCAAAGAAAAACAGCAAAAGGGATGCCAAAATGGGTGGAAAACCAGGTTCCACCAAATCTGGTTTTCAGCACTCCAAATGACTCCTTATTATGTAAGAAGTACTTGTGTCGTGTTTTCAAGGTTTAAAAAAGCCCTGGTTAGGGTGCTGGCCTTAACTGTGAAATCTCAGTGCCAAAATTTGAACTGAGATTCTGCCCAGGCCATTGGGGGAAGCCATTTTGCCTTATACTTTGTGAATCAATAAGTTATATTTTTCAACATAGTTTGCACCAAAAAAGTCACATTCCAGGCTTTTGCTCAGATAACCACCTCTGATCTTTTTCATATGCCTGTCTTGTGTGTACCTAAAACCACTCACGCTTCATGAATATGTGCGATCATTTTAACATGCCTAAATTACCTGAAACCATATACATAGGGTTGGCCAGAACCATATATATTTACGGTAAATGTAAGGTACTTTTGGTAGGGAATCACCCAAATATACGGTACATACAGTGCATATATACGATTCTGGCCAACCCTATATATACGCTCCTTGAAGTACAAACAACAAAGCCAATTGGATGTTGTAGAGGTGGCAAGGAGGTGCTGTGGGACATATAGCTGCCCGATTTGTTTCCCCCCTTTTTTTGCTGCCATTACCATTTGACTGAAAAACACCTCTTCCAATTTTATACCACAACGCCTTGCATTTGAAGGTGGGGGGGGGGGAAAGGGCCCTAGGGGGAAAAGCGTGGAAAAAGATTATGCCGCTGCTGGTGCTGCTCAAGACTGGGACGAGGAGGAGCGTGCAGGTCCGTGTTGAAGTCAAGCGCACAGTAAGGCACATTGCTATTAATATTATTGTACACCCTTTTATACCATTGATTTCCCCATAATTTTCCTGCTTTTTTGACTTGATCTCGGGAGTATGCGCGTGTTCATACACGTATGCAAGTGTGAGTGCGTGATTACAAACAGTTTGTGGGATAGTTTCAGATACGCATGTCACTTGTCATCACCAGGCAAAGGTAGCTTGCTTAAACCAACTTGAATCGTTTCAGGTTCCAGATCTCATGTTCAGGTTGGCCAGATCTCATGTCTCTTGTCATCACCAGTCAAAGGTAGCTTGCTTACAACCATTTTGATTCATTCAGGTTGGCCAGATCTCATCTCACTTGTCATCACTTGTCCAAGGTAGCTTGCTTAAAACCAACTTAAATCATTTCGGGTTGGCCAGATCACTTGTCATAGGTAGCTTGCTTCAAACCAACCTGATTTATTTCAGATTGTCCAGATCTCATGTCACTTGTCATCATTCGTCAAAGGTAGCTTGCTTAAAACCAGCTTGATTCATTTCAGATTGGCCAGAAACATATGTACTAGGTGCCCTTTATAACATGCCTGAGAATCACATGCAAAGTTGACTGTGAACTTCTTTGGGGGCTGAGTTAATCCTCTCTTCCAAAAATCACATGCAGAGCTCGTCACAAACTGGTCAGGGGGGTCTATCAATCCTCTCTTCCAAAATTCACATGCTCGTCAGCTTGTCAATCCCCTCTTCCAAAATGCACACGCAGAGCTCGTCACAAACTGGTCAGGGGGGTTTGACCACTGCGTGGAATTGTGTGGGCTGACCAGTGATGTCCGGACAGGGGACCTACAGGAGCTGCTCGACAGCTTACTACCAGGTAACATTGGGAACATTAACTACGCAGGCAGTGAAAACCACTCCCCACATTAATTAAGGAATAGTAGCCAGTAGTGTGCACTGTTGTGTGGGTAGAGAGCCACGTGTGCGGTACGAGGCTTGCTGCCAATCATCAGGGGACGCGCAGGAGCTGGTCGACAGCATATTACCAGGTAACATTGGGAACATTAACTACGCAGGCAGTGAAAACCACTCCCCACATTAATTAAGGAAAAAGAGCCAGTCTTGTGCACTGTTGTGGGTAGAGAGCCACGTGTGCGGCACGAGGCCTGCTGCCAAAAAAAACGGGACATAAGCCACACGGTGTGGCATAAGACCCAGTGTGGCTCAAGACGCGCTATCAAAGATCAAATGAGGGAAGTAAGCCACACGGTGTGGCATAAGGCAGTGTGGCTCAAAATGCGCTATCAAAGATCAAATGTGGGAAGTAAGCCACACGGTGTGGCATAGTAAGACCCATTGTGGCACAAGACGCGCTATTAAAGATCAAATATTTTTTTTCATTTTAATTAGCTGCAGGGTAGTGGGAACTTGGCCATGGCATGAGCGTGACATGACTCATGAACAGGCTCGACAATTCTATCAACAACTGCACGTTACAGTTATGCACGCACACACACACACACAAACACGCACACGCACGCACACACACGCACGCACACACACAAGTACACGCACACATACACACACACAAACACACACAAACACACACACGCACACACACAAACACATGCACAAACACACACACATGTTATCTCTAGAAAATTCACTGGTGCTCGCCACTGTTGTGCTTAGGCATCACAGCAGGCCCTACCTGTGCAACTGTCCAGCCCAAAGCCAGCCAGGTCTGAAAGAAACTGCCTTTTGTACACTGCCTTTTGTACACTGCCTTTTGTACACTGCCTTTTGTACACTGCCTTGTGTACACTGCCTTGTGTACACTGCCTTTTGTACACTGCTGCCTTTTGTACACTGCTGCCTTTTGTACACTGCTGCCTTTTGTACACTGCTGCCTTTTGTACACTGCTGCCTTTTGTACGCTGCTGCCTTTTGTACACTGCTGCCTTTTGTACACTGCTGCCTTTTGTACACTGCCTTTTGTACACTGCCTTGTGTACACTGCCTTTTGTTCACTGCCTTTTGTACACTGCCTTTTGTACACTGCCTTGTGTACACTGCCTTTTGTACACTGCCTTTTGTACACTGCTGCCGTTTGTACACTGCTGCCTTTTGTACACTGCTGCCTTGTGTACACTGCCTTTTGTACACTGCTGACGTCTGTACGCTGCTGCAGATGACAGTATAAAGCCGTACATCAGATGGGCAGATGACAACCATGCCGTGCTCGTGTGTGTCAGCGTGACTGCAGGTGTGTTTGTACGTGTGTGTGTGCGTGTAATTGTGTGTGTATGGGTGTGTGTGTTTGTGCATGTGCGTGTGCATGAGCATGAGCTGAGTGTTTGTACACGTCCTTGTGTGTGTCTGTGTGCGTATGTGCTTATATGTGTACATTCCAAGGCAACAACCAAATACCAAATACACAATGCACTGATCATTCCAGGATACCAACCAACGCAATGCTCATCATTCCAGGAAAACAACCAAAACAATGCTCATCATTTCAGGATAACAACCAACGCAATGCTCATCATTTCAGGATAACAACCAACACAATGCTCGTCATTTCAGGATAACAACCAACACAATGCTCGTCATTTCAAAATAACAACCAACACAATGCTCATCATTTCAGGATAACAACAACCAACATTCGGATTCATAATCCCTCCACCAGCCTCTGTGTTATCTTTTGCAGCTTTGCAAGGGCTCCCTATAACTTTCAAGTCCTCCTGTGCCCCAGCGGACTGCCAAGGCTTTACAAGTCCCCCTGTATCTCTAAGGATTTCTGAAGCTTTCTCAAATGCTTAAGGCCTTATCATTCCCCCTATATTCTCATGGGTGTTAAGGCTTTATGACCCTTGCCACTGTGTGGGCCCCAACCATTGCCACTTGAACACATTCCCATGGGTGTTGATGCTTTATGATCCTTGCCACTGTGTGGGCCCCAACCATTGCCACTTAAACACTTTCTCATGGGTGTTGATGCGTTATGACCCTTGCCACTGTGTGGGCCCCAACCATTGCCACTTGAACATATTCTCTTGGGTGTTGATGCGTTATGACCCTTGCCACTGTGTGGGCCTCAACCATTGCCACTGGAACACATTCTCGTGGGTGTTAATGCTTTATGACCCTTGCCACTGTGTGGGCCCCAACCATTGCCGCTTGAACACATGGACCCTGTGTGCGTGCGTTCAAACTGCAGCCAGAAATATGTTGGAGATTGCAGCCAAGGAGGGTTTGGTGATGCGGCCTTTCTTGGAGGCAACCCAGGCATCAAAACAGCTCCCTGTCTCAGGTAAAAGTGCACAATAGCATGCACATGCACGTGCACACACACACACACACACACACACACACACACACACACACACACACACACACACACACACACACAGAGAGAGAGAGAGAGAGAGAGAGAGAGAGAGAGAGAGAGAGAGGGAGAGAGAGAGAGAGAGAGAGTGTGAGAGAGAGAAAGAGAGAGAGAGACATGCACACTCACATACACACATACACACACACAGAGAGAGAGAGAGAGAGAGAGAGAGAGAGAGAGAGAGAGAGAGAGACACACGCGCACACACACGTACACACACAGGTGCACTCATACATATATGCACACAAAAAACATAAAAACATACTTGTACTCAAAACTACTGACATTGCAGAGCTGCTGCCACCCAAAGACAGGCCTAAGACAAACACTTCCGTGGCACGCCGTCTGATGAGCCACGCCCTCGGTATACCAGGAATGCGGGACAGAGCAGGTGAAACCAGTGTCTGTTGAAGATGCAAGCCCTTGATCTTAGGAATCAGGCAGTCTATCTAGCACTTGATTAGTTCCAGTGTCTTTTGGGTTTTCTTCTGGGTCTGTTCATCCCTCTGTAAGTAAACTGCAATAGCATAACACTTGGAGACGATTACCAAGCTCACCGGTGGGAGGGTGCAAGTAGGGAAAAGGGGGTTTTAAATTTGAATGATGCAGGCCCTTAGAACAAGTACATCCATGCTGCACACAGAGTAAGTGCACACTGCACACAGTGTATATGCACACTGCACACAGAGGTTATGCACACTGCACACTGTCAACTTGAACGTCCTCCACAGAGCAGGAAAGGATAAGAGAGAAAACAAGGGGCTCAGAATGCTGTGTTGGCTGTTTCGTGAAAGCGTAGCAGGATATGTCTCATTGTAGTTTGTTATGTTTGCAATTTTAGTCATCAGAATGCCTTGCAGTGCGAGTTGCTGTGACCCTCATAGGAAGCACGCATTGCTTTTCGGTGTTTCATTGTGCATCTGGTGTAATCCTTATCCCATGCAAACTTTAGAAAGTTGGCATTGCTTTCCAGCATTGTGTGTCCAGTCGACTTGAATTGCTGGAATTTTTATGCTTAATTTTTGTGGCTGCGCAATGAGGTGTAATGCCCTTCCCACAATCGATCACGCAGGGAAGAGGGAGATTATATGTTGACGTCACACAAATGTAGATATATGTTGATTGTTACTTCGTACACTAACGTTGATGTAATATAGATGTAGCATATGTAATTTCATGCTTATTGTTGTTTTGTCATGCAGGGGAAAAGGACCTTGCTGCTGCTAGAAAACAGGCACGTGAGGAGCGGAGGGCAAAGCAGAAAGAAGGGGAGGCCTCTCGTGCGTCTGCGTGGGAGTAGAGATGGGTACAGCGGGATGTCAGTAACGGAGCAGGTGCTAAAATTTTGTTTTTTTGCAAAGCGTCTTATATGGATGGCCGGCCATCATGCATCCTCATATCATAAATCGTCACTGTTCAGTCGCCATGCTTTACGGTGTTCAGATCGGTTCACTTCAATTTAGTAAGGCCTCCATATGCCTGGCGTGGCTGCTCACCGGTATACAAGCACCAATGGAAAGCAGGTGTCAGCAAGATTAATAAAGGCACGCACGCACTTTCAACGCAATCACAGAGCACACAGAGTGCAATAAGTGACAGGCCTGTTCTGTATCGCATGCCATGCCTTCGCACTGTTGTGATTTTTTCGAAGCTTACAGAGCTAAAAAAAAGGCCGCTGTTGTGTTTTTTTTAGCCTACCACCCTTCAGTTATGGAATATGGAACGCAACTTTTTATTATCATGTACTTGCTCCATAATTGCAGGTTCTACGCAACATCAGTAGCATTATAAATGATTCAAAGTGTCAATGTGTGACCCTCAATGTTATTTCATTTTGCTACGTTGCGACTGCCTCTTATTCTTAATTGTAATCTTCCTGGTATTATCGTTCCTTGATTTACCCCCAATAGCTCCTCTGACTTTTTGAGCTCTTATGCCAAATTTCAAACATTTCTCCGCGATGGACAAGAAAAGAAATTGTATTGGTAGTGATAGCCTTGGTAGTGGTAGCCAGCACGTGAAGGCAAGTATAGAGAAATGCTTCATCACGCTGACAGAGCAGCCAACATTTTATTTTCCAGCCATAGAACTGGCTTCTTCAGTTCATTGAACAGTGTTGCTAGCCAAAATTACCTCAACTGAAAACAAGCAATTGCTTGTTACATGACGCCATCAATTAAATGTGTCACAGCTCTGGATAAGGCGGCTCAATTGGTATGGACCAGGTTGGACGCATGGGTTGCATATTGCATAGTGTATACGGAGCTGTGGCACCCTAAGCAAACCCTAAGTAAAAGTCTACGCGGGAAAACACCAGCGTGCATTAAGGAAAGGCTCTCAACTAGTGCTCACATTACCCAGAGCACCGCCAAAAAACGAAAAAGAGAAACAACTGAGACCGATGAGGATCGTCAGGCAGGTTGTCAGCCATGCGATCCGGCCTGCGCCTAGCCTTCCTGAAGCCAGCCGCTCTACCAGTAACCCCCCCATCAGATCCCCTTGGGCTATTATCACTGTTGCCGTTGTTTAATTGTATTTTGTGTCTTGTTTTTGTGACCTTGTTTAGGCTTTTTATTGCATGGCAGTTTAGTGCAGTGACTAGTTAGTGCGCTTTGTGTAAAGGGACGCCCAGGTTAAGCAGAGGAGTTATGGTGTACTGGTTGTAGATTGTGCCCCTGACTCCAAGGAGTGTAAAATGTAAAATGAATAGTGACTTTGTTGCTTTTGAGATATGCCTCGGAGGCTCCTTGTTCGTAGACGCTGGTTAAGAGGTAGATGTTGGTTGTGTGCTTTATCTAATGTCTGTTGCGGGTTTACGTCTGAGTTAGAGTTTAAATTTTACAAGGTGTACATCCCTGTCCCTTGGGGGAATCAGTTTGAAGTCCAAATACCTGCCTCTTCCTTCAATGGGCATGTTAAGGTCAGATAGCTTTTCAATGTTACAAGCATCCATTGTAACGATTGCTGAGCCCAGTTTGTCTTTGCTGATCTCTTCCCTACAACGGCTGACTGCGTGGTGGTGTCGGTTTTTGTCCATTCTCTTCAGAGTATGGATGTTGCACCTAAGAAGCATGTGTGGAGCTACGTGTAAACCTCTGCACAATGGGCAATGGCAGGACCTGTCATGTGGCAAAATCTGTTGGTGTGTTTGTCTGTGTGTATTGTATCCGTCTATACCTAAGAACTAGTTTCTGTTCCTTAATAGTCACATTTGGCATGGACCAAAATTTGTAACTGAGCTGGGCATGAACAAGTGGCATTTGAGTGAAGCATTGTTCCAACGTTAACATTCTGACGTTCACATTCGGAGTGTGAACATTCTGAAGGGCACGCTGGGTGTTAAGCGTACCACTACAAATTGGGTTGTCTTGAGGGAGTGTGGACACGAACCACTGCAAATTTTCTGATTCGGGTCTATTGTCAAGTTGTATAATAGCATGCTTAAGTCGAACAGTGAGACGTTAAGCAAGGAGCTGAAAGTGGATCTGAGCATACATTTACGTAACCCCTCCTGCTGGACTGCTTTTCTTTGGTCGTAGATGCTTTTCAAGGGTTGCGGCGTTGTGATCCATTTGCGCAAGCAGCGCGGCAGGGTACCTCCACTTCTAATTACGACTTCACTGATGATCTCAGGCACAGATTGCGGACAGCGTGGAGAGATGTTGAGGGATTGCACCCACTGAACACAAACAGCAATTTGGTAACATATCTTTAACACAGGGACCCAACACCATGGCAAACCGTGGCCGTGGGATGGGCTCAAGCATCTTCCAAGGCTAAGGTAGAGCTAGCAGCGCCAGCGTGCACGTGTTGTGGGTGAGCACTCGATACGAGCTTGCTTGGCTGGTGGTTGGTCATCAGATATCTTTGTACCGGTGAGGATGTAGTTGGCGCGGTCAAGGAAGAACGTGCGTTTGCGGCGAGCCATCAGTGCACTGGTAGGGCTTGGAGGCAGGTCACCGCCGTAGGTGTTGATCAGTCCACTAGCCGCAAAGTGCTCTAAACCTCTATTGCAATGTATTTTGACACCTAGGCTTCGAAACCAAAATGAAGCGGGGAGTGTTTGTGAAAAAGCAGAAGCTGGAGGCTATGACATGCAGCCGACTCTAGGCTATGACATGCAGCTGAGCACACGGTCCAACGCTTGCCTGTCAGCCCAAATTCTTTCTGTCATGGATGGTCTAACACAATCCTATATCTTCAAACAGAAGCTGCAAAACTGTGAGCCCATTGATCTCAGCCGTTATGTTGTAGACCTCAGGGAGAGACACTTGGGAGTACTGGACACCTTATTCTGACACGCATCCGAGAGAACACAACAGCAAACGCTCTACTTATCACCAATGGTGTGCTCTTCCTACAAAAAGGGCTCTGGTCAATCATTCGCCTTACCCTCCCTAAATACATGTTTCTCAACCTGCCGCGTGATGTCATTTGCAGTACAGCTCATTTCAGACTTCGTGTAAACACCCTACGTTTTGAGACAGCGACATGGAATGAAATTAACTCCCCCACCTGTGACCTGTGTGACACTGATGATGTCCAAGATGAGCAGCATGTTCTTTTCCAATGTGCCAATCCCCACATGATTTCTTTCCGCAGGAATTATGCTCGCTCCTCTGTTTCCCCCAGCAACAGGAGCTCACGATGTGTTTACTTTGCCAGAACAATAACAAGCTTTGTTTTTTCCTCCATGAAATTGATCATTGCTTTTTATGAGCAGGCTAGCAGTCTTGACTGAAGCCCTTTTTTTTGTGAACCTTGAAAACCTCAAGGCAACCTAGGTAATAATGGCCACAGGTAGATGGTCAAATAAGAAGCCAGCTTAGAAGTACTTAAAAATGAACGCCTCACGAATGCAGGCTGTCAAGAAAATACCAAAGCGTCACGATTGCAGGCCGGCAAAAAAAAGGCTAAGCTGGTAGTGTTAATACATCCAGCGTCAGGATAACAACTCACTGCAAAAGGTTTTATAAGGGCGACCAGGAGGCGTGTTCACACTCCATCGCACATCCACACTCATCTGTGCGTGAAATGCCTAACACACACACAAGCAATTTCTTATAGCCGACTTTTGTCTTGCACATACTATACAATCGCCTGAGTGAGCACATCAGACGAGCAGAAGCGCAAATAAGCTCAGGCACACGCGATTATCGCACCTGTACGTGCACTAGTAGGCAGACTGAGATGCAGACAAAACGTACGAGGTCATTCAACGCAAGCATAAGCCTCGCGCCTTGCATAACTGCCTTGAAGGAGGGAAAGGGCACGCCAAGCAGAAGAAACAGGCCTGGCACCACACATACGAGGTCATCACATTACGTACTCAGGCCTCCACAAAGCCTTGCATGACTACCACCCGTACATGCCTGTACGAAGAAGAGCTGAATGCATGCGTTCATACCTCTCATAGCTCAAGACCCCACGCATTCCTCTGGTTCACACACACACACACACACACACACACCAGCAAGCGCACACTAGCCGTGACGTGCATTGCACACAGCAGACAAAGACACGGCCATCCCTTGCCATTGGTGTGACAAGCTGGATGATGAAAACCTAAATACGTGAGTGGGTGCGTGTTTGAAGGTAGTCATCACGCTACACACAACCCCTTAGACACACACACACGCCACGAACAATCCAGCACACAGCCCCCTCAACCCCAGATCTCAGAGGTGGGCTCCTTAAATTGGGGAGTGGGGTCGTCATGTACACCATTGAAAGCCCACTCTGAATGGAGAATCCAGGGCTTGATAGGGCCGATGCCGATGGTCATATTGTTGAACTCTGCGTGCGTGTGTGTGTGTGTGTGTGTGTGTGTGTGTGTATTAATGAGGGCGCTAGGGTTGATAACAACAGAACCGTTTGCATTGGCACCAACAAACCCTGAGTCCTCCATTTCAAGAAGGCCTTCAAAGTGAA
>Ga0307968_1002611_pt1 | contig 15057 bp, 14 predicted proteins | sample OrgLakmetagen650_FD_201834 | JGI IMG/M metagenome (GOLD analysis project Ga0307968, IMG submission 201834) | Saline water microbial communities from Organic Lake, Antarctica - #650 | ecosystem: Environmental > Aquatic > Non-marine Saline and Alkaline > Saline | place: Antarctica: Organic Lake... | reverse complement strand
TCATTATGCGCCCATTAAGCGTTGCCTCATAAGCACGCGCCCATTATGCGCTGCTTCATCAACAAGCGCCCATTAAGCGATGCTTCATCAACAAGCGCCCATTATGCGTTTTCTCATCATCATGCACCCATGAAGCGATGCTTCATCAACAAGCGCCCATTAAGCAATGCTTCATCAACAAGCGCCCATTATGCGTTGTCTCATCATTATGCGCCCATTGAGCGCTGCCTCATAAGCACGCGCCCATTATGCGCTGCTTCATCAACAAGCGCCCATTAAGCGTTGTCTCATCATTATGCGCCCATTAAGCGGTGCCTGCTGCCTCTTGTGTCCGCGCACACATTGCTGTATACTCAAGCAGCTGCGTATAGAAACACACGCACACCCGTGCTCAGATCGGCGTGATCACACACGCACTACACACAACGCACCCTCACATTCACATTTATAATTGCAAATTTGCACGTGCATTCAATGTTGCAGGGTCGAGGGGAGCAGCCAGCCTTAGTGATTCATGAGGCGATGAGCTCAATGCTGCTTGGGAGCAGCTCGCCTTTCCAATCACAGGTATGGTTGCTTACAAATCCCCTCGGACAAGTTAACACTGTTAACACTGTAGCCATGGAACTGTGAAGGCAGCTCTGCTGCTTTTACAGGGTCGTTCTGCTCTGCTTGCTCACGTCCTGTTCATCTGTCCAATTACCGTCGAAAATCAAATGATAAAAAAACTTCGCACGGCGGCTGGTTTGATGGCAGCCTTTAGCTTTGCTCATGCCATGGCTCTGACTATCCCTCTCTAATTACTACTGATAAAGTATGCTGTGCACGTGTGTAGCTTGTTGTCCACACCATTAATAACATTAGCATTTGCGGGACCAAAAAATAGTATTATGTACAGCAAGGCTGCATGTCTGGTGTAGGGGCTGCTTGACCGCACCATTATTGCATAGACCAAATCTTTGGTGCTACTGTTCTTACCTCGTGCCATTTTGACCCACACCGTGCATCGATGCTGTGTGTGCATACGTGCAGCTGGTCGACCAAACCATAACCTTAGAAGCCAGCTCTGCTGCTCTGACGGCTTGGCTCCAATCCACCAACTTTGCTGAGCTGGTGTTCCTTGTACAGGTGTGTGCTGATGGTCCTTAAAGCTGCATGCGCTTCACATTAGCGTGTATTCTCTGTATGTGTATTTGTTGTGTGCGTGTGTGTGTGTGTGCGCGTGTGCGTGCGCATGTGTGTGCATGTGTGTGTGCACGTGTGCATGCGTGTGTGCATGCATGAGTGTCCTGATGTGTAGCAGCTTAGCCCTTTAGAACATGTGTGTGCATGCTCACTTCGCACTGCCCCTGCTCATCTTCCTCTTATTAAGCTGATTTGCCCACTTGAATGCCCTGGATATTGCAAGACGAGGTACCAGTGTAGGTACACTACTATCACAAACTCTGTAGCAACCGCTCTTTTTCGCTGCTCTACCGGCCCCTCTCTCACTTCTTTGCTACATTTTTTCTTCTCTTCTTCACTTCTTTCTCGCCTCTACGCTTCATCAATAATTGAATGTGTCAAGGGAGAGGAGAGGCTCATTATATGGAAGGACGAGGATGCTGCATTGCAGTATGAGCACTCCCATATTCCACATTTCACGCTCTTCATTCCACAGTACAGAAACGATGCTCCTTTGCACATACCACATTGCTCGATTCACAGTACAGAAGCAATGCTCCTTTATATATACCACATTAATTGATTCACAGTACAGAAGCGATGCTCCTTTGCACATACCACGCTCCACATTTCACAGTACAGAAGCAATGCTCTCGTGCACATACCACGCTCCTCATTTCACAGTACAGAAGCAATGCTCCCGTGCACATGTGCACATACCACATTTAACGATTTACAGTACAGAAGCGATACTCTCCTTTGCACACTCCACACCCCTCGTTTCACAGTACAGAAGCACAGCCCCTTCACACATCCCACACTTCCAATTCCACAGTACAATGGCAATGCTCCTTTCCACGTTTACCATTCCGCTGTCCAATGGCATCATTTTTATTTTCCCATCTCTCCTGCAGAAAAATTTTGTGCAGGTGTTTAAGACACCTTGCTCCCCAAATTATGTTATTAAGTGTGCTCGCTGTCCATCCTGTTGTAGGGGGGCTCTGTGCGGAAGACAAGCCTTGATTTGTTGCTGAGTGAGGACGTAGCAGTGTCTGCTCGTTGCGTAGAAGCCTTCAACGCCATACAAAGGTGAGCGAGAAGCGCCGCTGCCATTGAAACCAGTTCAGATCATGGAAGTTACTACGGCGTGGATGGAACATGTATATTGACACACACAGACGCACAAGCACATGCACACACACAGATGCACGTGCTCACGCTCTTAACCACAACACACATACGCACACATGCACACCACACGCACACGTACACGCGTATGCACAAGCACTCATACACGCACAGATGCACGCGCGCACGCTCACACACACACGCACACACACACACACACACATACACACATACACACACATACACACACACACACACATACACACATGCACACCACACGCACGTGCGTACACACTCACGCGTATGCGCTCACGCACACGCACCGCCCACGCATACGCACAAGCTCAGGCACGCAAAAAACAGGAACACAATGTGTGCTTGTAGTTTGGAAGAGACGACGATGCCCAACGCCGCGCTGTACAACTTGGCAGTCCTGCAGCAGAGACCTCAGGTGTGTACAATGGCAGTCCTAGGTGTGTACATTCTTAGGTGTGTACAACATGGCAGTCCTGCAGCAGAGACCTCAGGTGTGAATTATTGTGTATGTGCTTACACACATGCTCTCTTTGCTGGTGTACACACCGGGCGAAAGCGTATGTACAAGCATGTGCACGTTCAGTCACACACACACGTACACACACACACACACACACGTGTTGACCCTGTTCTGTTAAAATAGGCCACATGTATGTGTGCATGTGTGAATGTGCTCATCAGGAGCAAACCTGCATGCCCACATTTTTATTTGTGTTTCCCTCGTTCATCTTTCTTTCTCTCTCGCATTCAATGCGCCGCAACCAAACAAAAGTTAGCACAGCGACGTCTTTCTTGGGCAACACCCTATTCATTTTTGTGTGACCCTACTATAGATCCCAAGCTCCAGGATGCACGACGCTCAGTCTTATTCAAGTACAGCATGCTCATTCCTAAATTCCCTAAAGAAATACTTGTGCATGTTATTAGTGTGTGTACGTGCAATCTTGTGCGTGCGCGTATGTGTGCTTTTGTGCTTGCGTGTGCTCCCACATGAGCACCTTGCCCCAAAGTGCAGGTGTTGCAGCCCCTTGCAGGAACGCGTTCACTCGTGTGTTTGATCTCTTTCACACACACACACACACACACAACACACACACACACACACGCACAAAAACACACACACAAACGCACACACACTCTTCTTGCTTTTCCTGCACAGGTCGTCCACCTCGCCCTGAAATACGGGGCTGCATTCTCCTTCCGAGAAGACGCAGTGTACGACAGCCTCACGCTTTTTGATCGAGTCATGTGCTGTGGCATCGTTTTCAACCCTAACCTGTGGCCGCTGTGCTTGTGCTCCTGCATCCTGCTGTGTGCGTGTCAGGTGGGCTTCATAGGCCGCTTCCATTGACTCAGCATGTGATGTACTGTGCTCCTGCATCCTGCTGTGTGCACATGTCAGGCAGGCCGCTTCCCTTGATTCAGCACGCGATGTACTGTGCTCCTGCACCCTGCTGTGCGCGTTTTATGTAGGCTCGGCTGCTTAATTTGATTCAGCATGCGATGCACTGTGCTCCTGCATCCTGCTGTGCGCTCGCGTTAGGTAGGCTCGGCCGCTTAGTTTGATTCAGCATGTGATGTACTGTGCTCCTGCATCCTGCTGCACCTGCGTTATGTAGGCTCAGCCGCTTAATCTGATTCAGCATGCGATGTACTGTGCTCCTGCTTCCTGCTGTGTGCACGTGTCAGGCAGGCCGCTTCCCTTAAATTAAGCACGTGATGTACTGTGCTCCTGCACCCTGCTGTGCGCGCGTTATGTAGGCTTGGCCGCTTAATCTGATTCAGCATGTGATGTACTGTGCTCCTGCATCCTGCTGTGTGCACATGTCAGATAGGCCGCTTCCCTTGATTCAGCACGTGGTGCGCTGTGCTCCTGCATCCTGCTGCGCGCGCGTTATGTAGGCTTGGCCGCTATGTTTAATTCAGCATGTGATGTACTGTGCTCCTGCATCCTGCTGTGTGCACGTGTCAGGCAGGCCGCTTCCCTTGAATCAACATGTGGTGCGCTGTGCTCCTGCATCCTGCTGCGCGCGCGTTATGTAGGCTCGGCCGCTTAATTCGATTCAGCATGTGATGTACTGTGCTCCTGCATGCTGCTGTGTGTGCACGTCAGGCAGGCCGCTTCCCTTAAATCAACATGTGGTGCACTGTGCTCCTGCATCCTGCTGCACACGCGTTAGGTAGGCTCGGCCGCTATGTTTAATTCAGCACGTGGTGCACTGTGCTCCTGCGTTGTGCTCCTGCATCCTGCTGTGTGCACGCGCCTTAGGAATAGGCCGCTTCCCTTGATTCAGCACGTGGTGTGCTGTGCTCCTGCATCCTGCTGTGTGCACGCGCCTTAGGAATAGGCCGCTTCCCTTGATTCAGCACGTGGTGTGCCGTGCTCCTGCACCCTGCTGCGCGCGCGTCAGGTAGGCTAGGACGCTTCCCTTGATTCACAGCACGTGGGAAACAGTTGTCTGTGCGGCTTGAGGTAAACTGACTCAGTGTGGCGGCAGACCTTAAGTGCTCGTTTGCCTAAGCTCGTGCTTCTGTACGAATGATGGATTAGTGTAGCCTTTTGTTTTTGCTTGTGTTCTGTCACTCAAGTGTGCGCGTGCCTGGTATGCATCTCAAAGTTTGTGGTAATCACACACAAAAAGTACTCATGACAGCTTACGCTCTTGTGACGTAGCTCAGTGTTTGAAGCCCTGCATACTCATGACAGCTTACACTCTTGTGACGTAACTCTGTGTTTGAATCCCTGCACTTTGCTGTGCGCGCAAAAGACGTGGACAAACACTAGGTGTTTGCTGGGCTCAATACTTGCAAGGCTTTGGTCCGGTTCAGGCACAATTATGCAGTAGTTACTGTGTACATGCTCCTTTAGCCTTCTGCCATGAGCCTGCGACTATGCTGAATTGGAAAAGAAGAACCCGCCCTACCTTTTGTACACCTCAAGGTTGTACCCAGAACTGAACGCGCACAGAGGGCTGCTCAAACTTCAAGCAAGAAATCCTGCAAATTGTGATCATACATCGTATGCACATAGGGCTGGCCAGAACCATGTATATACGATTTTTTGGCAGGGAATTCACAAAATTTACGGTCATATACGGAATTTTACAGCCTATATGCACGGCATATACGGCCCTGATCGGTCCATCTGAAACCTGCTTACACATCAGTATGGCTCTTTTAATCGAGATTACTTCTTTGCATTCTGCTGTGCGCGTGTCAGGTGTGGCGAGGGTGGGCAAGCACACACATGTACGCACGCACACAAAGGCACACACACACACACACCTAGTCACACACATGCATGATAAGCGCAGTCGGATGTGCAAATGGTGGTACAAATCGGCAAGCCTGCAACTTACCTGAGATTCACAGAAGTCTGAGTGCAATTAGGTCCACTTTCTGCGCTATAACAAGTCTGATTAGTGATTGCTGGTTTGATCCTTTGTGATGCACACCTACGCCCATGTACATACAAACATACGACACATACACACATACGGACACACATACGCGCACACACACACTTCCATACACACACGCGAATGCACACAGGGGGAGCCTGGCAGTGTGCCTGCATGGCCCGACTACGACAACATTGCCCTGCTGACAGGCTTTGGTGCAGACGCTTTGGCCACGATGGAGCGCAACGTACAGGTGTGGTGTGCGGGGGACACCAGCATGTGTGCGTGCTCACATTTGTGCCACGATGGAGCGCAATGCACAGGTGTGGTGTGCGGGGGACATCGGCATGTGTGCGTGCTCACATTTGTGCCACGATGGAGCGCAACGCACAGGTGTGGTGTGCGGGGGACATCAGCATGTGTGCTCACATTTGCGCCACGATGGAGTGCAGCGCACAGGTGTGGTGTGCGGGGGACACCAGCATTTGTGTGTGCTGACGTTTGCAACACTTGCGTGCATACGTGCCTGTGTGTGGTTAGCCAAGGCAGGTGGAGTCAGGTATGGCGCCAGCCATGGCCCCGCGGTAGGTGGGTCAGGCGGGACAAACTGGCTTGTGTGTGTGTGTGCTTTTACGTTTGCGACACTTGCGTGCATACGTGCCTGTGTGATGTAGTCAAGGCAGGTGGAGTCAAGTGTATGACGCCAGCCATGGCCCCCGATAGATGGGTCAGGTGGGACAAACTGGCTTGTGTGTGTGCTGACGTGTGCGACACGCGCATGCATACGTGCCTGTGTGATGTAGTCAAGGCAGGTGGAGTCAAGTGTATGACGCCAGGCATGGCCCCCGATAGATGGGTCAGGTGGCAGAGACAGCTCTGCAAGAAGCTAAGGACATATGGTATACATTGTGTACACGTACCCCATGTGTGCATACGTACCCTATGTATGCACACGTACTCCTTGTGTACATCGGTACTCTTTGTGTGCTACGTACTCCATGTATGCGTATGTACTCCAACTCCATGTGTGCATACGTACTCCATGTGTACATACATACTCCTTATGTGAATACATACTTTTTGTGTGCATTCTACTCCTTGTGTAAATACCTACTTTTGTGTGCATTCTACTCCTTGTAATAAATACCTACTTTTGTGTGCATTCTACTCTTTGTGTGAATACGTACATTTTATGTGCATTCTACTCCTTGTGTAAATACGTACATTTTGTTTCCATCTGTACTCTGTGTGCGTACAGGGAGTACAAAAGGAGTACAATGGAAAACGGCCTTCAGTCAAGGCGTTTGACTGTAGGCCTTTGTGTGCATAAAAATGTCCTAAAAAATGCCTTGAAAAATGTTTCATGTTTACGTGCATCTGTAGCATCCTGCCTGTGTAACTTGCAAAACGGCAGTGCAGATGCACCTGCCGCTAGAGGGGATGGCGTGCATGTGACGCATAATGGCAGGCCCGTGCGTGCTTGCTTCTTTGCAGCAGAGTATTGTTGTTGTCAGGAAAGACAAGTCCTTTTGCGGCTCGTCCTTTAGGCAGGGGGAACACACACACACACACACACACACACACACACACACACACACACAAACACACACACACATACAGAGATCATAATGTGCGCCACCAAAATCACTCGCCTACAGCAACTGGAATTCTTCTGCAAGCAGAGAACCCTGCAGTTTGCGTGTTAGTAAGCACGTGTGTCTGTGGCTGCTCCCTTGCTCGCAGAATTGGCTGCAAGGGGATGTCACCGCCATCAGCGCGCAGCGTGTGGTCCAGCTGTACGAGGAGCGACTAGGGCACTACCTTCAGGTATGAATGTGTGAGTGTGAGTGTGAGTGTGAGTGTGTGTGTGTGTGTGTGTGTTTGGATCGTACACAGAATGGTCAAGAAACATCTGGTAGAATCAAAGGAGTGATAGGTAAGGTTTTGCGACTGATCTAAAAAAGAGAAGACATCATGCAGCATGCCCATGCCCATGCCCATGCGCATCTGGCACGTCCACACACTGCCTTTTGCTTACTTTTGAACTTCATACACCAGAGATATGATTCCATACCTGAGCGCACCTAACACTGGCTGATGTTTGTTTTCTGTTCTTTACCTGCAACGAAATGCGTGGTTCAATTCACTTTTTGTGTTTTTGTAGCGTTAAGTGTTCCATGCAGGATACTTGAAAGCCCGCGCACCACACTTGCACATAATTTACCTGTGGCACGGACGGTTCAAGGGAACGCACTTACCCACACCTGGTCAAAAAGCAAGACACTGGAGCGCACCCAGCATACCGTGTTGCCTGTTCATGCCTCTAACAACAAAACAGGAGTTCAAGCCCGCGCACCGTACCTGCGAAGAAATGCCGGCACTGCTGGTCAAGGCTGCGTCTTCCCCTGTGTGTGTGGGTGTTCGCCCCACTGTTTTGGCTGCTGCGGTGCTTGCGGTGAGTTTCCCACCCCTTTTGTAAGATCAGCTTGAGCCTTACACTGTCAACACTGTGTGTGTGGTGTATGAGCATATACATGGAAACTCTCCTGCTGAATATATCCAAATTTCTACTGTACATACGTACATACCTGAATGTGCGCTTTTGGCCAACACGAACATTTTTGAGCAGGTACACTCACTTTTTAACCAAACGCATACTTCATTGCGACTGCTGTTCCATGCATTCATCACAGTCTATGTTTGTGCCATGCGCATGTTTGTGTACGCGTGTTGTATTTACCTGCATGCGTATGATTGTGTAGTACCGTCAATTTGCAAGAAGGTGTTATAAGATAACTTATGACCCTTGATCCTGTTGTGTTTTCTTCGTAAACCTACGCCACTCACTACCAAGTTCACTGTTTTTTCACGAACACTGTGGAAAGTGCACTTACTACGCGGTCTGTTTCTCCCCACCCTATGCTGTGTGTGGCTGGTCGGTGGAGAAAATACTTGACTAGTGATGGTTTCAGCGCTGTGTGTTGTTTTTCTCCCAACCTGTGCTGGCTATGGTTGTGAAAGCAATGAGCACATGGAGCAGGCCACTAATGGTTTCACTGTGCCTCTGTGTGTTTTTCTTGCCCACTGTGTGCTACGTGTGGTCGGTGGAGAAAATACTTGACTCGTCATGGTTTCAGCGCTGTGCGTTATTTTTTTCCCGTGAGAGCAATGGGCAAATGGAGCAGGTCGTTTGACCTGACATACCGCAAGGAAACTCTTTGGGAAAGAGTGGCGCCCTCCCTATTCAAACACCTGTTTTCAAATGCACACCTGCAATGATACACAAGAATTGTGCTTTTTGCCTAGGGTAGTACATTGGGTACTTGAAGTATTCAGGGAGGCCAGGAAAAGCTTCTGAAATGTTCCAGGGTCTCCCGGAACTGCTTTTAAATTTATTCAGGGTGTTACAAATGTGTGCCGTGTGATATGAGAGAGGCGGGAAGGCTTGGACATTGATGCGATGGGTGTACCTACGGTAGGCCAGAACCATATATAATTTGTAATATATATGGTATTATATTTGTATTATATATGGTTCTATTCCGCTTGCATCGTGAGATGCATAGGGTTCTGTCATTACTACCAAGGGGAACTCAACAACTCAGAGAATCTGGAGAAACGGGAGAAAGCCTAAGACTAAAATATAGAAAAGAGGTGAGGGAGGGGGGGAAGTATGCAAAGGAGAGAGTTGTGTTCTCCAAGGAATAAAAAGATTGGAGAAGGGAAGCAGAAACCTGAGAAAATCAGAAAATGAGGTCATCTCACTTTATGCTACACTTCAAGAACCTGATTTCAGGTGTTTCACACTGAAATCATAAGTATTCTTTGCAGAGATTGTACCTTATATACGGTCATATACAGCGTATATATACGGTTCTGGCCAACCCTAGTTGTACCCCTTCCTGCGCGCAATGCAAGCACTCGTTGCTGCATCGTTTCATTAAGAGCTCATAGCGCACGGGGAAAAAGGGCCTTTCCGATCGCAACGGAAGTGTGTGTTGCTGTGGTGCGTGCGCGCAGATGTGTGTATATGTGGTGAGGAGGCGCAGATATATGTATGTGTGGTGCGCGCAGTTGTGTGTATGTGTGGTGAGGAAGCCACTTTGTTCAGCAGAAACTTGATTCAGTGACTGCATGTACCCCCTTTCTACACGCATTGCACGTAGTGATGCAAGTGCTGCTTTGCAGTGTGTATGTGTGTTTGTTTGTGAGGTTAAAAAAACTCCTCGTTCAATGCTTTGAATGCATGAAACTCATCCCTGGTTCTGCTCTTTCCTCGTACAGTGCGCTTTCCTTGTATTCCTCGTACAGTGCGCTTTCCTCGTGTTCCTCGTACAGTGCTTTTCCTCGTACGTACAGTGCTCTTTCCTCTCGTACGTACGGTGCTCTTTCCTCTCGTACGTACAGTGCTCTTTCCTCGTACGTGCAGTGCTCTTTCCTCTCGTACGTACAGTGCTCTTTCCTCTCGTACGTACAGTGCTCTTTCCTCGTACGTGCAGTGCTCTTTCCTCTCGTGCGTACAGTGCTCTTTCCTCTCGTACGTGCAGTGCTCTTTCCTCGTACGTACAGTGCTCTTTCCTCTCGTACGTACAGTGCTCTTTCCTCGTACGTACAGTGCTCTTTCCTCTCGTACGTGCAGTGCTCTTTCCTCGTACGTACAGTGCGCTTTCCTTGTATTCCTCTTACAGTGCTTTTTCCTCGTACGTACAGTGCTCTTTCCTCTCGTACGTACAGTGCTCTTTCCTCGTACGTACATTGCTCTTTCCTCTCGTACGTACAGTGCTCTTTCCTCTCGTACGTGCAGTGCTCTTTCCTCTCGTACGTACAGTGCTCTTTCCTCTCGTACCTACAGTGCTCTTTCCTCACGTACGTACAGTGCTCTTTCCTCTCGTACGTACAGTGCTCTTTCCTCTCGTACGTACAGTGCTCTTTCCTCTCGTACGTGCAGTGCTCTTTCCTCTCGTACGTACAGTGCTCTTTCCTCTCGTACGTACAGTGCTCTTTCCTCTCGTACGTACAGTGCTCTTTCCTCTCGTACGTACAGTGCTCTTTCCTCTCGTACCTGCAGTGCTCTTTCCTCGTACGTACAGTGCTCTTTCCTCTCGTACGTACAGTACTCTTTCCTCTCGTACGTGCAGTGCTCTATCCTCTCGTACGTACAGTGCTCTTTCCTCTCGTACTGTCGCATACAAACATACAAACCACTCGCAGGCTTGGTGTTGCACACACACACACAGACACAGCCACAAGACAGGTCTCTCTGTGTCCCGTCACACGCATACACACGCACATATATGCCTTCTCATCCACAGGTGTTGCGCGGCATCAAAGGAATCATCCCTGCTTGGCCTGTGGCCCTCCAGCTAATGACCCAGTACTCTACTCTGTCTGGAGAGCTTCCCGCATGTATACTTCATGTGGAAAGCCTGCTGCAGGCAGTTTGAGTTCTTGGTGTTTATATAGGCAGTTCTAGGTGTGTGTGCTTGTGCATCAAGTGCAAGGCCTGCTGCTGGCAGTTTTGCTGAGATGCACGTGCTGTACGCTTTCATCCCACGTCGAGAGCCTGTGTCAGGTAGCGCAACATTGCATTTGCAAGTGGCAGCTGCACTCCACGTGGGGAGCTCGCAGGCAGTCATGAGCGTGTGTGTGTGTGTGTGTGTCTGGTGTGAGTGTGTGTGTGCGCGTGTGCGCGTGTGCACGCAAATACAATCCTGTGTGTGTAGCTTAGCTCGTAGGCTGCAAACTACTGCAGGTTTAGTTATAAGGTGTTAATGGACATAATTGGGCATGAGCTGTTTGCACAAATGTTTGATTTGTTTCCTGCAGGGACACATTGATCGGGCATCTGATGACGTAGGTATACACATGGGATGCATGTGGTGCTTGCTAGGTATGTCCATATGTATATAACATGCAAAGTATACAGCATGCGTGTGCCCCTTGACAACATCTACAAGGCACACATGCCTTGTACAGATCTGAGGTAAGCATTTGCATGCACATCAATCCGTGGGGGGCGGCGTACCAGAGGTATTTGTGTGTATGTGTGTGTGTGTGTTTGTGTGTGTGTGTGTGTGCGCGCGTGCGTGAGTGTGTGTGAGGGGGGGGCATGGGGAGGGGGGGAAGTAGACTGTTGGGGTGCTTCTTTGTGTGTGTGTTTGCATGTAACTGAGATCACTCTGTTGCAAGGGTCTGTATACCCAAAATGAATTCTTAGGCAACATAAGTGTAGTGCAGATTTTTGGATGTGTGTGTGTGTGTGCTGCTGCAACTGAGTGAAATATGTGTGTCTGTTTGTATTATTTTGGTGTGTTTCTGCCACGGCCGCTCCTGGTGCGCTCCTGTGTGGTCGGTCATGTGCATGTGTGTATGTTGCGTGAATGCCGATATTTGAAGTAAGCACTTGCTGTCGAGGGATGCTCATTTGCATCAGGGCAAGGACGAACCCTAAGAAGAACGTAAGGCAAGGTGCAACACTTGTCTTGTCTTTCCCCCCAGTCAATGACCAAGCACTGGCGTCATTGCTTGCTGTGTGCTCTGTTCTGGACGCAGCCTACCACCGTGTAGGTGTTGAACTCAATCCTTGTGCGCCAACTATTTAGGACTGCTATTTCAACCTTTGGGGCTGACTACTATTCCAGCCTTTGGAACCTGAAATTCCCCAAAGCCGTGTGGGGTTTCAGCTTCTGCTTCTGTACAGTCGTCACTCATTGGTTTGCCAGCTTCAGAGTGCTGCCATTTTTCTGTACCCTTCCTGTACCGCTAGACATATTGGGCCTCTGAGTGCTGCCATCTTTCGTTTCTGCACGGCTACATATTGGGTCTGTGCACACACAAATTTTGGCCCCACTTGCTTGAAATGGGACCGGCAGGTGCAAAATCACCGATTGTAGCGTGTATCTGCTCGCGTCATTTGTGTGTTGTGAGCTGCTATCATGTCAGTACATTGATCTCTCTCTCTCTCTCTCTCTCTCTCTCTCTCTCTCTCCCCCCTTCCCTCTTTCTGATGGGGAGATTGAGTGCCACCGGCAGTCTGATAGGGAAGTCTCTTCCTTTCTGGCGGTCGATGTGGCTGTACAGTTTTGGGGTAAGGTTGTGCTTTAGGATTATTTAATTTGCTCAGGAATGAAAACGCATGTATACATCACATTTGATATTAACCGATTCAAACGTTTTGGTCTAATCTTTGCTCGATAATTGTTGGATATAATATCTGGATGAATATTTTTGCCTTGTCTACAAGCATAGAGTACATTGAGGCAGGACGCGGCCTGGTATACAGGAAGCTTTTTGTAATTTTGTTTGTAATTGACCTCTGGTCATTCTTTGCCTTTGTCTTTTTTGTCTATGTAACTGCTTGCATCATTGCTGCTGGTTTGCAAGGTTTTAGACGAAAAGAAAAGGCTACGCTGGTAACATAAACCCACCTAGCAAGAACACCCTTTTCAGCAGATAGTGTAAACACTACTGGCATGGAGTAGGAAGTGGTTGTTTTGTGTTCTGCACCGCCCAATGGTTGCAGAAATACACAACATACCCACCTAAAAAGGGAAGGAGAGAACTTATTCAGTGGGGATCAGGTGGTTGGGAGGCAGAGGCCTGCACACCACCAGGAGTATTGCTCAGATTTGTGGGGGTTGGTTCAATGTCTCATCTCATTTGTATGAGTTTTTTTGCGGATCTGATTGCATATAGTCTTAATATTTTCATTAGTGCTGTGGTATGCAGACCAGTAACTCCGAGGCTATGGAGTGGGTTCCGTGTGGTGGCAGCTGTAGTTGGTGCCTGTTGTTCCTAGCAGGATGGTGTGAAGACTTCTACGGTGTCCGAGTAAGCAAGGCATTATGCTGTTCTCGTGCCTTTTCTGCTTGTTAAAAAGGGAAGGTCTACACAGTACTTTATTTTGATTAAATGTATATCGCTGGTTGGTAAGAATTGCTTTATTTAAAAGCTGTAATGTTGAGGCCTTTTTCTTCTTCTTAGACCTTCTTTGCAGTACTATTTCAAATTTTGTGCAAGCTTGCCTGTGGCATAAAAAAGGGGTTTCAAACCTTGCTATTTCAGTAGGTAAGCAATGGGAATTGAGGGGTTAAGGCTAGAGAGTACGCATGTGTTATATTTTTAGAATTCCAGTTTATTCTAGTAAGCTAGCACAGCCTTCATCAGAACGGCAAAGCAACACCTCCAGCATGCCAGAGAGCGATGCAAAATTAAATCCCACAACAAAGCCGCAACATCTGCTTCTTGCTTAATTGGAGCACAGCACAGCACCTGCACCCTCCGACCCGGCCGGGGTATGATCATTGTCACCGCCGCCCCTTTTTCTTACTATTTTTATGCTTTTTACTAGTCGCCCCTCCTCCCTTGAACTCGTTGAACCCTGTCTGACCTGTGGGCGGGGGAAAGGTGATTGGTGTCACATTGCAGGAAAGACAGAGGGGAAAAGAAACAAGCTAGCATTGAAATCCCGCCTTCACTTCTATCGAGGAAACAAGCTGATCGAGAGCCAGGTGTTGCAAAGCGTTCTTATACAGTAAAAAATACTACTAGGCCTAGCTAGAGAAACAGCACGCTCTTAGACCTTCTAGACTAAGTAGGGCTGACTTCCAGAAACAAAAGGGTCTGTGAGGTGCGTGAAGTCGCAGCAACATGCATGCTATGTGGGAGTGAACGTGTGCTGTGCTGGCACCACATCTCATTGCGCCAGAGCATGTGTTTAGTTTTTTTTAGTTTGGATTACAAAGGCCTCATTGCGCCAGAGCATGTGTTTAGTTTAGTTTAGTTTTTTAGTTTAGTTTGGATTACAAAGGCCTCATTGCGCCAGAGCATGTGTTTGGTGCACCTAGGTCGCTTTCATTCAGATTTGCAGGTCACAGCCTCCTTTGCAGTTTGGTTACCGTGTACAGCTTAAAAACACAGTGGTTGGCTGCCTTGAATAAATGATGCCCAGGGAACGCTGCCTGCGCAGACTTTCATTCTCCTCTGCTTGATCAAAACAGAAGTGCCCTATTCCAGTATGATGACTAAGCATCCTCCACATATATTTATTCGATTGCAAAGGGATCTAATTATACTGATTGTGCTACAATCTCTAAACCAGATTTCGTTCATGCCCCCGCACTCACCTTCTTGCCGCCGTTCTCTCTGTGCGTTTTTGCGGCTTGGGTCACCCTTCCCGCCTTGAAGACGAAAAGGCACGTAGTGGATATTAGTTGGTGCCTGCAGCAGATGTATGTGTGTGTGTTTGTGTGTGTGTGTGTGTTTGTGTGTGTGTGTGTGTGTGTGTGTGAGAGAGAGAGAGAGAGAGAGAGAGAGAGTGTGCCAGCGT
>Ga0307968_1002609_pt1 | contig 15072 bp, 17 predicted proteins | sample OrgLakmetagen650_FD_201834 | JGI IMG/M metagenome (GOLD analysis project Ga0307968, IMG submission 201834) | Saline water microbial communities from Organic Lake, Antarctica - #650 | ecosystem: Environmental > Aquatic > Non-marine Saline and Alkaline > Saline | place: Antarctica: Organic Lake... | reverse complement strand
CACTCACACACACACACAAACACACACACACACACACACACACACACACACACACACACACACACACACACACACACACACACACACACACACACACACACACACGCACATGCACATGCACACACACACATTAAACACTTCCACACTTTTTATTCAGTGGATCCTGGCTGCCTTTTGGACAGTGGCTGCCTTCCTCATAGTATTATATGGCAATGGAAAGGATGACTTGGTAACGCTGGTGCTGCATAGCCAAAAGTTGAACAGGTAAGAATGTGAAGGGAGCTAAAAAGTCAGGCAGGCAGACGAGCCTCAACGGTGACTGTCTCCGCAGCAGCAATCCAGGGGGAACAACAGGCTGAGCAGGCCTCATTTATTCATACATGCTACTGCATGCTAATTTCATTTGTGTTCGTGCCTTTTTGCAGGGTTTGCATCACTGTAGCATTGATTAACTCTGCCGTAAATGCGGCTCTTTTCCTGTACATCTACGTATGGTGAGCGGCACTCAATTATGAGGTTGAGGCAATTGTTGCTGTGCAAGAAAAGGAGGCCAGTTAAATGAGGGAGTGGTCACTTTTTGACCTTATGCAGGCTGGACGCTATCAAAAAAACCGAGGACCCTCTAAATGCTTCACCTTGGTGCATCCCAACCGGGGCAGCCACCATCATTGCGGCCGAAATTAGGTGCGGCAGCGCATGCGATGGAAGGTGGTTGATCCCACCCGCCAGGGCGTAGGTAAACGCATCAGTCAACCTGACTCATTGCGAATACAGTAAACCTGACTTTCTGCAAAAAAATTCCTTGTGTCTGTAGTTTCATCCTGGGCTTGTGGCCTATGTTTGGGTTTTTGTCCCCGATCATGGTGGTGAGTGGCTGCTATTCAGTTTCATGTTTACAGTTTAACTAGAATGGTAGACGATCCTTGAAGCAGCAACAGCACGACCGTGATAAAAAAAGGTCACCCAAATACAACCAGGACAACAACAGTTACCACGTTCCTTCTTTACCCCTGACAGATCGTGGTTTCCGTCGGGTTTATCATGTCTTTCCACTTTTTACCCACCTTAGGGATATTCAGCAAACCGATAAGGTAAGGGCACGTGCTTTTTGCGTACTCTTCCTGGAAATGCTAGTACTTGCAAGCAAACATGTGGATTGGGGGGGGGGCTGGGTTGTATGTACCTGTATACGCTCTGAAAGGGAACGCATGAGGAGGATAAGGGTAAAATGAGATGGGTGACAGGGCAATGTCCAGGCACCTTTTCTATTTCAGCTTCAAGCATGCACACGGTGATGATAAGGATGGTATCATACAGGATAACACATTCTTCTTACTACCATCCATATCAACACCCCTCCCTAGCAGCACTCACTTAACAACCGTGTTCTGTTTATTGAGGCCTTTTCATGGCGGTTTATAAGAGCTAAAGCAGGAGGTTTCAGGAAGCATAACCTTTGGACGGCATGTCTACTTCTCGATAAAAATTATATATCTGGAATTTTGACGTTGAGAGCTATCGATTGGTTTATATATGGGTCGAATCAGGGAGAGGGGGGGAGGGCCCGGTGGGGTTTTAGTTTTTTGGGGGGGTCTCCAGTTTTTTCTGGGGCACTTTCATGGAATGTTTAATAAATCATCAGAATCCTCAGCTCAATCCTACTCGATTGCCATCCTTTTTGAGCAAATTGGGTAAAAGGTGGGGGCTGTGGACATGTCCAAAAGTCAGAGGCACACGCGTTTTAAGTGCAGGCCGCGGGGTGAGTCAAGCCAATGATGCAGCATTACACTCCAAACTTCCAGGATTGTGCCAGCATGAGATAGTCAGTAGAATTTTGAAGAAATGGAAGCAATATGGGGCTGTGCAAGCCAGTTGTGGGTGCCTGGTAGGTTATGTGTGCTTGGGCGTCCGTACCTCAGTTTTTGCCTCATAACTCTGCAACAATTTAGATCCAGGTCTTGATGAGTATGCAGATGGATGCAGAATTCAAAAAGGAGCAGATTGGTATCCTTTTTGTCTGGGTAATCCCTCAGAGTGTCCACCCCAAAAAGTGGACATGCCTTCCAAAAAAGATTTCCTGGCTACGGAGTTACTTTCACAATTTCTGTTTTCTGTTGCAGGCCCGACCTTGCTGCTTTTTACCCTGAACGTAAACAAATATAAAACTATACACAGATCATTCATACTATTTGCTACCCAAGTATGCATTGAGCAAACAGATGGGTAAGGGGCGGTCGTTTGTTTTCAGAGAATAATTTTTAAATGCCTAAATCAGCCAGGCAGGTGTCATAACGGACGTATCATCGTTGTCCTGCCTATTAAATATATGGAGAGATTGATGCAGCTCATGAAGTTAACCCATAAAGAACACGCTCGTTACAAGCCGCTGGTCGAAAGCCCGCCAGGGCGTCACCAGCGGCGGACCCCAACAGTGAGGCACACAACTCAGGTTCCGTGCAGCTTCCACCCTCTCTGATGATAAATCTAAATTCAGCATCGTGTTCAGCAATTCCGTTAAGCCAGGTCCGACGGAACAACTAAAATCCCGGGGCTCCTTAGCTCATCTTAAATCCGCTCCAGCGTATTGAGACACGAACCGGCCCATGTCAGAATCCTTAATTCCTCAGGAGTACGTCTGCCACAGCGCGGGAACCCGACGTGCAGCGTGCGGGCCGCAGTTCAGTGTGTCGATTAAGCGCGACACGTCTCTTAGTTGTCGCATTTTGGCCATTTGGGGTAAGACACAGCGACGCCCGGCAGGGCGTCGCTGAGCACCCAGTGTAGCCAAATGTTGCCCGGTGGCGACACCAATTTTTCTGTCGACCACCCAGTGTAGCCAATAATTTTTTAGGTTTTAATTTGCAAATGATTCAAAATACTTTCCAAGTCCTTGGGGGCCGAGGGGCACCCTTTACAGCTGGTCAAAGCTCTCAAGTTCCTACCCCTCTCATCCTCTCCATGCCCCTCCCATCCATGCCAGCAGCTCCAAAAGCACAAGCTGCAGCACCTCCCCCAGTAGCACCTCAGTCACTTCCTGCACCACAAGCTGTAACACCTGCTGCATCGCCCCCACCAGCACAAGCAGCACTGGCAGAAACAGATGCATCACCAGAGGCATCACCAGAAGCAGGAGAGGGGGGTAAGCGCAGGCGGTGTGGACGCGTGATTGGCTACCTCAGCAGCAGAGTCCCTGAGGACCATCGCCAGTACTTTGAAGAGCGGGAGGGGGGTATGGTTAAGTGCTTGCCATGCACGTGGCAAGCCTAAAAGCAGGGAAGCAGGGAGGAAGTGCTCATCATGCTGGACAAAAAGGATAAAATTGACTCGCACCTGGGCCTGAAGGTGCACGAGAGCAAAAGGCAGAAGGATCATGAGATGCAGCTGGGAAAAGTAGCAGGCCCGGTTTGACACCGCTATGTGCATACCGCTTGCTCTCTAGTGCAGAGTGTATGGGCAAGCCTACTGCGTCCTTTTGGCACACTGGCAGCAATAGCATCGAGCTCAAATGCAGCCTTAGCGATTAACTATCCTTGGCCAACATAGCACTAGTGCATGTGTTTGGCTCAGTGGAGGAGGAGCGGCTCTTCAGCAAGCTTGCCTTCATCAAGGAAGAGAGGCGGAACTGCTTGCTGTCAGATCACTTGAACGCACGCCTTGTGCTTGCAACCCAGCGCATGTGGGTTTTTAGGGACTTTCCCTTCTTGCGAGCAGTGCAAAAGTGGTTTGAAGCAAAGAAGAGGCGCACAGCAGCTCATTCACAGCAGCGGCGGCGGCGGGAGCCAGAATTGATGGAAATTAGTGAAGAGCGAGGACGCAGAGTAGAGACTTGGGGGGGAGGGAGACAAAGGGTTCAACAAATTTACAAACTTATTACAGTATTCAGTATTTATATTGAACTCGAATACATTGTTATTCACATCACACAGCCATATTTTTGGCGGCTTTTTTGGGGGTAAATATTCAGTGGCTACACTCTTTTTCAGCAAAAGCACCCTGTGTTAGCCATATGGCTACACACCCAAAAACATTAACCAAAAACCTTAATAGAAACACTGCCGCAGTTCACCGTTTACGCGTAGAGGACGCGCTGAGAAGTGCCCCGATGACATATTTTTTTGCATGGGCGCGTTGCTGCCTCTCGACCCCACGAGAGCGCGACCTTGGACTTGCGGGGTGTAGTCTTGGATTCACTTTGCGATTGGCTGCGAATGCATCTTACTTCTTCTACTTCACATTTATATGTCCAAAGCGCATCCGCTCCTCTCCGGCCAGTTTGAGCTTGCATGCCTCTGTCCGCCAGCAATCAACCACTAATACAAACGGCATAAATCCTCAAAGTATGGAATGCTGCTCAGCTTGTCCGCCACTCAGCGCGGTAATCGGCATGCTTGCTCGGCAAAGCACGCACAATAATAACACACTGACGGGCTGGATTTCCTCCGTGGTTCTCTCGTTTGATTATTTGCTTCCGTTATAGACAAATGCGCGTAACTTGCTCGCTCTCCCTGCCCCACCCACCCCCCTTCCCTGCCTAAAAATTATGCTTAGCAGCGTATACCTATACACATTAATTATGCTTGCTTGTCCTGCCCCACCCACGCACCCCCCCTTCACCCTGCAAGACAAATGCTCACACATTTTGTCCCTCCCCATAACATGGCTTATCAGCTACCAATTTATTTTTTCATGATGCCCCCACATTGTAGGGTAAAGTCCAAGTATCGGCCGAGTGTTAGACCGCACGACGACTGAGATTTTTCTTAATTGTGATGGGGGGTTACAAGGATGGCCTACAGCCTGAGACTCTGGCTGATGGCAATTGGCTGGTGAAACAAAATCAACCAGTGTCGAAATTTGAAACTAAATCTGACACAAACTTGAGGAGTCTGTATGAGTCTTAATTTAGGAATGCATTGATCTCAAAATCAGTGATACTGTGATGACAAGCCAAGAAAGGAATAATTTCAGAGCTCAAAGGAGCAAACGCATGCAGAGTCTTAAACATTCCTTCAAAAAGGTCTCTGTATCTCATGCACAGCTCGCACACTTCAGCACACTTGCAAAAGAAAAGCACATGCTTCTCATCTTGAACTTCTCCACACTCACATAATCGTGATGGACCTTTTTTGTGATTGCTATTGCAAGTTTTGTCACCTCCTTTGGGTTAATGGGCATAAAAGACCTGCATTTTTATGGCACAGGCTGAAAGCAGAGAATTTTCATGAGAACTGCTACTGCTCTTAAGATTTATCAGCACAATGGTTACAATGCTGATAAGAACCCCTCCCCCTCAATTGAACGCTGCACCGATGCTCGGTGTGAACTGTGGCATCGTGTGAAATGGTCGAGGAAGGAGGAAGGAGCTCGCTACATCAATGTTAGTTCGAAGGAAAACTCTAAAATCCGAGTCCAAACTCAACATTTCCTTGGTATGCCAATAATATATATATTTTATTATCTGCAGCAATGAAGAGGAACTTCAGCGAGGTGGGTTAAATTGTGCCCTCGGTTATCGACATACGCTGTCAATGCAGGCAGGTTGGTCCAGTCGATCCGTCCGTTTCAAAAACACAGGTGGAAGGTGGAGGCGAGGGGAACAATGCCAAGGGCGGGAAGCAAGGGTGGGCAGCGCAGCAACAACAAGGCCTTCCGATCATCATCAAGCTTGTGTGCCCGCATGACCGCTCCGGCTCCGTGATCGGGAAGGTGTGTGTGTGTGTGTTTGCGTGTGTGTTTACTGGGACGAGAGGGAAGAGGACACCACTGTCACCCGTTTTTATCGGTGGTCTGGAAGCAAGTTCCCCCCGCCCACTCACACAGGGAGGCGATGTGGTCAAGACCATCCGCAACGAGACCGGGACCAAGGTGAAGATCGAGGACACGGTGCCGGGATTGAAGGAGCGGGCGGTCACCGTGAGCGCCCCCGACAGGTTGAGACCTTCCCCTCCCCTTCTCTTTCTACACACACACACACACACACACACACACTCTCTCTCTCTCTCTCTTTCTACACCACACACACACACACACACACACACACACACACACACAGCACACACACACAGCACACAGCACACACACACACAGCACACACACAGCACACACACATGCATACACACACGGTCGTGCACCCGCCACACACACGCTCGTGCACCCCCCCCCAACTCATACAACACCACATATCAACACGCACGCACACGCTTACACGTGCACTTTTACACGTCACACACATACATACATGCACACAAACACATACACCACATACAAACACTCATGCAGGCTCACTCAACCACATGCATGCAAGCTTACTCACATAAAACTACATCACACACAACACGCAAACATTACATACAAACACGCACACATGCATGCACACTTAAACGCATGCACGCTCACACACACACGCGCACACACACACTCACTCACATTTACTAAACAACTAAACATCTTTCAGGCCCGGAGATCCAAACTGCCCCACCGCCGAGGCCCTTGTGCGCCTCATTGCCCGTGTGGTTGAGCTAGAAGGCCCAGATGGCCAGCCTGTGCCTCCTGAGGAGGTGCGGGCATGTTTCTAGCCACTATCTAGGTTGTGGATAGCAGGATAGCAGACAGCATGACACACGCATGCATATTTGCACACAAAGGCACGAACATGTACACACACAGCAACACACACACATATACACACACGCGCACACATGCTCACTCTCATACAATCATAGACTGAGGTCAAGCTGATTGTGGACCGTGGGTTTGTGGGCCAGATTGTTGGCAAGGGAGGCTCACACGTGACCCTTATCAGATCTCAGACAGGCGCCAACATAAACACCATGCAAGCCACCACGCGCTCTCCACTGGTGGCCGATGCTGAGCAAATGATTAAGGTGAGCAGGGTGGTTGCGGAAGGTGCCGTGTGTTTAGGTTACCTCGGCTGCTTGTGGTTTAGTTCAGTTATGATTAGCAAGATTTATGAGCAGTTGTGGGGCTGCTACCTGTCAAAAGTGGGTCCCTGTGATAAGCAGTCAATTTTCATGTGGCCTAGCAGATGGACTGAAGGCAAGCAAGGCTCAGATATGGTAAGAAAGACGGGGCAAGCTAATTTTGGCATTTTTTTCCGGCTATTGCAAGTGGTGCTGCTCGATGCTAGGCTCAGCCTCTTTGCTTTTCAATTCTGGCAGAGAAACGCAGCGCAATGTGCGTGTATGTGTGTGGTGTTTGCAGTGTGGGTGTTTGCGCGCTCATGTGCGTTCTTGTAGTGTGGGTGGGTGTAAACGCAGTCGTGCGATTGTAAGTATGTCAGACTTGTGTGAGCTTGCATTTTTGTATGTGCGCAGAGCTGCTCTTTAAATCATTTTCCCTTACAACCAGAGTTGCATTAATTCGTCACTTAATGGCTCACAATTGCTTCAAGCAATGAAGTTGAGGACTGGGTTTTCAAACGACGCACGCGATTGCCTCACCCTCTCCCCCTGCTCACAGATCTCAGGCCCCTATGATGGCGTTAAAAAGGCAATGCACTTGATTGTGGAGAAGGTCCGTGTCGCCATCTCCAAGGGCCAAATGCCCATGGCCATGTCCGGCGCCCCACCCCCAGGTGGGCAGTCGGTTTGCCGTTCCGTGCGCCTCTCTCTTCCATTAATAGTGTACTGTGTGTTCTCTCCCCTGGATTTTCCTGGTCCTGCTCAGGTCTGCCCTTTTCACATATGCACCAGGGAAGTTCAGGGGGTTTGAAAAACCTTCCGTTCGCCCGCAACTAAAATTTTCTTTTTTGTGGGTTGCCCGTAGCTGGTTTTCTATAAAGTGAAGAAATGTGCGGCTGCGGGTAAATTTTCGCCTGGGCTGCTAGCAGTCACAGCAACGTCATTCGGGCACGCACGAGAAGCACGGATGCGCATGCGTGCATACATGCGCGCTTGCACATGCACCACAAGTAGTGTTACACGCACATGCCACGCTAAATGCCATGCACACGCACGCACAAATTTAAACACCATGTATGTTTCCATGAGCAAGCACGCACGCACACATACACACGTGCAGCCGTGTACGCATGGGCAGACACGCACATCGCATGTGTAAGTCCACGCCTGCACATGCAGCATATCTCACCTTGAAGCATGCAATCGTACACATACAATCGCACACACATACATGATTTTGTGCAGCCGTACGCACAGTGCACATTGCACCATGCAAGCACTCGCACGTACACATATGCCATCAGCACACGCAATCCATGTTATCATGCGCAAGCATGCACGTGCTCATTGAGTGCCCAGTGATGCCGTAGTACCACACACACGGAAGCCCCACACACCACACATACAGAAGTCCCACACATACGCAAGGCGCATGCAGCCACGCTCAGGTGCCCAGCAATGAGCACCAAAGAGCAGGGACCTGCCCTTCCTGCTACTCTACTCCCGTCACTCCTTGCTGCTCTTGGAATCCTCCCCTTGGGCACGAGAGGAGGACTCCGCTGCGTCTCCTCCCCCACCCCAAACACTCACCGGAGTCCCGGGCCTCCCTCCATCGGTATCACATTTTCCTCCGGGCAGCCCGGAAATACAATTTGTATTTTATGCGGGCGTTCCGGAGCCAGGTTCCTCCGGGTAGCCCGGAATCGGCCCTTCAAATTTTGGCATTGCCCTCCAGGCAAACCCAAAATTTGCTTAATTTTTACGGCGCCCGTACGGGATTAAGTTCCCTGATATGCACGCCAATGGTCTCATACGCAAGCACACATAATGAGCGCACACACACAAGCACACATAATGAGCACACACACACACACACACACACACACACAAGCACACATAATGAGCACACACACACACACACACACACACACACACACACACCACACCACACACCACACCACACACACATACACACACTGAAGGAATGCCTGCTGCCCAACCTGCGCACGCACCTCCCCCTGTGTACGGTGCGCCCCAGCCCCCCATCGCTGCTCCCCCAGCAGCGCCCCCCATTGAGACAGTGTACCGTATCCTCATGCCAGACTTCCGAGTCGGTGGCCTGATCGGGAAAGGAGGAGAGGTGGGTTGTCGGGGTGTTTGTCTCCTGCTGTGGCGGCAGGAGGTGACTTGAAACAACGTGGCTGGTTTAAAGGCGATGGCTGTATCTTGGTCTCTGAAGGCACGTATCCGTAGGGTGGGCCATATATATGGTGTATATACAGTAAATTTGGCAGGGAAATCACCAGATATACGGTCATATACGGTGTATGTATACGGTTCTGGCCAACCCTATGTATCTGTGATGCGAGTGGTGACAGTGAGTTTTAAGTGATGCACTGGGCGGTCAGGATGATACATTCCAGCGCAAAAGGACTCGCACATTTGCATGTATGGGACAGACCTAGTTGACAATCGGTATGATGCTCTACATACTTCATACGTATTAGGTATGATGCTGTGTGCACGTATCCTCAGTGCAATAAGCGATGTTGGATTAAAAGGAGCTTGTATTTTTTGGGTTGCTGTTTAGGCTTCATGCCTCAATGCGTCTGGCCCCTTAACACCCTAGGACCTAGGGCAGGCCCAATGCACAGCAAACACATGGAAGCTTGGTAGGTCTCTCTCAAGGATACGGTCAAGTGGTTCAGTCACAGGCGCAGACGCAGTGAAAGTGCAGGCGTACACGATGGGGTCGCCTTAACCACACAACGTGTATGTGTGTGTATGTGTGTGTGTGTGCGCGCGCGCATGTGCTGTCCTGAACGAGGGTGTACACAAGTAGGATAGGCCAGAATCGTAAATATGCACCATAAATGACCGTAACTTTGATGGTTTCCCTGCCCAACATACTGTATATACACGTTATTACTGGTTTCTGGCCAACCCTATACATAAGACATGTTTTTTTTGTCGCACCTTGCAACCATGCAATTTGCAAAAGTGAGTGTTCACTCAATTTCTTCAAGTGCTCAAACGCACCGCTCTGCGTTTTGTAAACCCCTCCTTGCCCCTGTGCAGCAACTCCTGAGGCAGAACATTTTTAAGCTTGAAAAACTAATAGCATTCCTCTGCAGCACACGAACCGCGTTCAGCCCTCAAGACTCAAAGCTGAGGTGTTACTTTAGACTCCAGAACATTCAGTCATGACGACCAAATCTGTCGCTTACGCCCTTACATATTTTGAAATCACCCACGCAGCACTTGCGCCGCATTCGGTCCTCCACTGGGGCTGAGGTTCATGTGGACTCCAAAGTAGACGACGTGCCTGACCGTGTGGTGGTGTGCAAGTCTCAGGAGCCCACTGATTCCCAGTGGTGTGGTGCGGCAGAGGCATTGATGAAGTGCACCCAGCACGTCCTGCACGACAAGGTGAAGGGGAGGGTCGGATGCGCGGACCTGAAGCTTGAAGGCGTGCCTGCATGTACAGTAGTGTGCGCGTGATTAGGTTTGGAAATTGATGTGCGCGCGTTTGGTGGATGGTGTGCATGTCTCAGGAGCCCATTGACTTATAGTGGTGTGGTGCAGCTGAGGCATGGATTTGAAGTGTGCCCAGCACATCTTTGAAGTGTGCCCAGCACATCCTACGCAACGCACTGAAAGGGGAAGAGTGGAATATAGATGAACTGTGCGGGTGTTGTTTGTGCCCAAATCCTGGGAACAGAAGGATTGAGAAAGATGCTGTGCTGATTAACTATGTGCCGCAACAAACGAATGAGAAACAGATGGCTCTTACGTTGAAAAGGCTATTCAAGCGTGTATATGTTTAAGTTAATACACAGTGCTGCACTGGCTGAATTTGCTTACTCGTGCTGCGTGAGGGGGGGGGAGCATGAGGGGTGAGGTTGTGTGCGAAGAGGTCAGATGAGCATGGGAGACTAGGATGTGCGCAAAGAGGTGAAGAGTCGGCCAGAGTAGTAAGCTTGGTGTAAGTGTGACACGTGTAGCAAGCAAGAAATGTCTCCAAATGTACGGTCATGTTTGGTGTTTGTGTGAATGGCTTACCTTGTGTCCTTGTGTGTGCGCATGCACAAAACGAGGGCACGTGCAGAAGTTGTTAGGCACCTTATGATGCTGCAGACTGGTGTTTATGGAGTGTGCAAGGCAGACGTCATTGTAACTAGTGTAACGCACGCAAGGTCTTGGACAAGCTTTGATGACGCTAATACCCTTTCCTGGTTAGAAACAAAGTATGCAGGGGCGGTCGTGTCTCTGCAGGTCTCTGTTAGTCTCTGTTGATGGTCTCTGTAATTGGTCTTAGTTACTTGCGACCCTTTTTTAAAATGGGAAACCGTGTGGGCGTTTGTGCACCACTATCACTGATGTGATAGCCACCTTCATCGATGCACGCACACTGGTGTGCAAAGTCTTTCTTTGTCACAAAACAATGATGACTTCATTTGTCGAGCTGTCCTGATGCCCACCTGTGCTTGTACGTGTGGCTAGCTACGTACACCTCAACACCTTTGAAGGCCTGGACGCAGCTGGTGCGGCCGTTTCTGTGGACTTTGTTCATGTTCTCACGTCTCCTGCTCACTTGCCTTTGTACGTTTGGCTTTTTGCTACTTGCAGCCTGGTACGTTTGAAGGCAAGGATGCAGCTGACGCTGCTGCCCCTCCCGGACCCAAGCAAGTGCGCCTGGTGGCACAGGCCAGGCAGATGGGGGCAGTCATAGGCATGAAGGGGGCCACTATCAAGTGCGTACACTCGTGTGTGTGTGTGTGTGAGTGTACGCGACGCTGCCTATGTGCGCGCCTCTGCGCAGTGCGCCCGGTGGCACATGCCAAGCTGGCGATGAGAAGTAGTATCATGCACACGTCAATACTGGTGTCTGCGCTCTGTTTTTTGTGTGATGACGTGTGTTTAAAAGTAAGTGTGTGCAATGTGCTCTGCTCTGTGCTCCTCCCTTTTACGGTGACCCATCACCTGTTTTTGCTCCTACGCACATGCTTCGAGCATGCCTGCGCTCTGCTTTGTACTGGCTCGTGATTTGAGCATGTGTGTTGTGCTCTGCTCCATGCTGCCTCTTACGGTGACCTATCACCTGTTTTTGCTCCAACGGACGTGCTTCGAGCATGTCTGCGCTCTGCTTTGCACTGGCACACATTTTGAGCGTGTGGTATATGCGTGTTCTGCTCGGTGCTGCTTCTTAGGGTGACGTAGCACCTGTTTGCTCTTACGCACGTTTGAGCGTTTGTATGTGCGTGTTCTGCTTGGTGCTGCTTCTCAGGGTGACGTAGCACCTGCTTTTGCTCCTACGCACGTGTATTGAGCATGTGTGTGTGTGTGCTCTGCTTTGCTGCAGACAATTGGCCCAGGACTTCCGCTGCAAGCTGAATGTCATCAAGGGTGACCTAGCTCCTGGGCTTGGGTCTCCTCACGACGAGGTCCTTCTGGTGAGTGACGCCTCACTCAGAAACACCCGGATAACGACCTAAGAAATCTCCCTTCTCAAACAACCAAACCAGCTGGAGCCGGTGAGTGGCACCTCACATAGAGTTTACCAGACCGACTTCTAATTTGCACGCACAAGCAGGCGTGTCTCTTGCTAGGTGCCGCACAACTGTGCGTGTGTATTTGTGTGTGTGAGTGTGTATGTCCTCCTTGCAGTGCGTGCTGTCGCTGCATGTCATTTCAATTCACACAGCTTCAATGTCTCCCACCGTACAAATCAAGGCCATGCCTGTGCCCTGTCGTTTGCCTAAATGTCCAACTTGCCAAAGCCAGCAGCAAGCACTGCCCACAGCCTGCCACGCTGCTGCTGTGTGCTCACGCATAAGCCAAGGCCACGCCCATGCCCTGTCTTGCCTAAACGACCACCGCACAAGCCAAGGCCATGCCCACGCCCCACCCTGCCTGTATGACCACCCACAACTTGCCACGCTGCTGCTGTGTACTCATGCACCCTATTCATGGTGTCTGTAGCGAGCCTTGGCTCTGCTCGTATCATTTCAATGCATTCAACCCGCATACGCGCGCAGGTTGAGGGCATGCCCCACAACATCCTCTCCGCCGTGCGTGTCGTCACCATGCTGCTGCGTGGCATCATGGTTCGCCAGCAGGGAGAGCAGCGCGGCCCTCCCCCCCCGGGCGCCCCCATGGCTGCCGCTCCTGTGGCACCCGCTGCTCCGTTCAGTGCACCCCCCCCTCCCTACGGAGCAGCCCCTGCCTGGTGCGTGGACCTGTGTGTTTGTGCATGTGTGTGGGTGTGGGTGGGTGTGAGCGTGTGTGTGTGTACGCGTGAGAGTGTGAGTGCTTGTACGCATGTGTGTGCCTGCGCCTCCATCCTTCTGCCCCTTGGCACCCTGTCTGGTGTGCACATGTGTTTATTAGTGTACTACCAGTTGTAGCCCCCCCTCCTAACACTGCCTTGCTCTCCTCTTGTAGGGGCCCCCCGCATGCACCTGCACCCAGCCCATACCAGACTGGCTACGCCGGTGCCCCTCCCTATGCAGCCACCCCTGCTTATGGGGCACCCCCTCCTGCCTCCTACGCAGCAGCTGCGCCCCCGCCTGCAGCCCCCTACGGTGTGTGTGTTTGAGTGTGTTTGAGTGTGCAAGTGTTAACGCGTGCTTGTGTGTGTGAACGTGCTTGTGTGTGTTTGTGTTCTTTCGTGCGTATCTTTGCGTGTGTGCGTGTGTGTGTATGCCTGTGCTTGCTTGTGAATCTGCCTAGCCTGTGTGTTGTGTGCAGCTTAGGTTTTAAGATTGTTAACACAGTTCGTCAGCACGGTTCGTTAGCACGATTCGTTAGCATGGTTCATGAATGCATTTTAAGAGGGGCTTAGTCAGGAACTCTGTGGCACAGGATGCCACGTCAATACTGCTGGGACAGTGAAACAACATTTCAAAAGCCACGGCTGTTGGTGTCACTTCACGGCTCTGCTTCTCTGCCTGTGTGTGTTTGTGGGTGGGTGTGCGGTTGGGTGGGTGTGGTGTGTGTGGGGGGGTGGGTGTGGGTGTGGGTGTGTAAGTGTGTGCGTGTGGGTGTGTGTGTGTAAGTGTGTGCGTGTGGGTGTATCAGCAACGAAACAAATTAGCACGTAAGACTTGGCACATGGCAAAGCACCTTCCATCCACCAACTGATGTAAGGTCCGTTGCCATCTTGGGGGCACAATTCTGGATGACCCAAAGCTGGTTGGAATGCTGCAACAAGGAGGCGGCTGTAGCTTGTGTTCCAGTACTTCATAATGTATCTCACACTATTTGCGTTTGCCAGAACCGTGTGTATACACACCGTATGTGACCGCATGAACGATAATGTCCCTGCTAGGAATACCGTGTCCGTGTACTTTATCTTTGTGGCAGGACCGTGCATGTGGGTCTGTGTAGGGTTGGCGAGAACCGTGTGTATGCACACCGTATGTGATTGCATGTACATTAATGTCCCTGTCAAATATGCCGTGTATACACACTGTATGTGATTACATTATGATTATGACAACCCCTTCCATCCCAACCCGCTCCCTACTTACCCCTTCCACCCCAACCCCCTCCCTACGTCATCATTATTATTATTATTAGTATCAGTATCAGTATCAGTATCAGCATCAGCATCAGCATCAGCATCAGTATCAGTATCAGTATCATGTACGTGAAAGTTTTAGATACTGATCATGTTCGTGAAAGTTTTAGAACCCTCAAACTGTTCAAGCAGTTCGATGTGCAATTTTGAAGTGGAGTATTGCTGGTTTCTGTGGTCTTAATCGTCCGAAACATGCTTGACTCTGAAATGCATAATATGCATTAAAATCAATCAGTACACAAAAAATCAGAACGTTTGACGGCCATCTAAGGCTCTTTCCTGCATTTTTTACTACAGTTTTGGACCCAAATATTCGAGAACAAATACAAAGGCGTTCTACGAATCGTTAATGGCTCGCGAACGGCATTTTTAGGGTTTGTTAAAATGCGTGAAAGTTTGCAAACCCGGACTTTTGACCGAACCCCGAACTGAACAACCCTGTTATAATAATTTTTTTGTGACACTATTTGCAGAATCCCCGTCCCTCCCCCCCTCTGCTTGACATGGCCCCGCAACCCAGCTCGCCCCCCCTAGTTATCCTGCATATTTTTCATAATACGTTATTTTGCA
>Ga0307968_1002608_pt1:5000-15074 | contig 15074 bp, 21 predicted proteins | sample OrgLakmetagen650_FD_201834 | JGI IMG/M metagenome (GOLD analysis project Ga0307968, IMG submission 201834) | Saline water microbial communities from Organic Lake, Antarctica - #650 | ecosystem: Environmental > Aquatic > Non-marine Saline and Alkaline > Saline | place: Antarctica... | reverse complement strand
CCTGTGAAGCTCTTGATGCCAAAAAAACGTTAATTTTCCCCTTCTTTTTTGCTCACGTACGTGCAAAGCTGCTGTGTGTGTCTGTGTGTGTGTGTGTGTGTGTGTGTGTGTGTGTGTGTGTGTGTGTGTGTGTGTGTGTGTGTGTGTGTGTGTGTGTGTGTGTGTGTGTGTGTGTGTGTGTGTGTCGGCAGGGTATGCACAATTGACAGAAAGCTGTGTGAGCAGCTGAGTGTGTTGAGCATGAGAATATGTATGCCAAACGCTAGCTTACTTAACCCTTTCCGTGCACACATGAGGCAGCAATAACAAATGCTTTGTAGCGTGTTATGAGTGTTTGCAGTAAGTTGTGTGAGCAGCTGAGTGTGTTGAGCATGAGAATGTGTATGCCAAACGCTAGCTTACTTAACCCTTTCCATGCACACATGAGGCAGCACTTTCAGGCTTGTACACACGTTTTGATCTGCTGAATAAGGTTGTGTGTTGAGTGGTATTTGTGAAAGCTGTATGTACATTAAGGTTGGCCAGAACCGTATGTACACACCGTATATGACCGTGTGTATGTTGATTTCCCTGCTTACATTACCGCATGTGCACCGTATATACATTTGTATGCATGGTTCTGGCCAACATTAATGGATGCGCTGTAGCACACCACACGCGTAGGGTTGGCTAGAAACATACGCATGTGTGCATTCATGGTTAGGTTGGCCAGAACCATATATATACGGTGTATATACGGTAATTTTTGCAGGGGAATCACCAAGTATACGGTCATATACGGTGTATACATACGGTTTTGGCCAACCCTATTCATGGTATATATTCCAGCAGAGCAAATGTGGTCTGTGTTCACATCGTGCATACATTTATATATACATCATATGCAGGGTTGGCCAGAGTAGTGCACATGCACCGTATGCCGTACATGACTGTACATCTGGTGATTTCTCTGCCAAAATACCACATATATATATAAATATATATATATACACCGTATGTAAATGATTTCGACCGACCCTTATACACACAATTTTATGGCATAAGACTTAAATGATTACGGCTTGCTCTTTTGCTGATGCGACTGCAAACCCACATACGTGTGTGCGTGCATGCATGCTCCTCTGCCTTTTCTCACAGATGTCCATCCTTTCAGAGGGAGAGGTTGTGAATGAACTGATGCTCATCGTGGATGGAGAAATTTAACATACGCGTGTGCGTGCATGCATGCTCCTCTGCCTTCTCTCACAGATGTGCATCCTTTCAGAGTGGGAGGTTGTGAATGAACTGATGCTCATCGTGGATGGAGAAATTTAACATACGTGTGTGCGTGCATGCATGCATGCTCCTCTACCTTCTCTCACAGATGTCCATCCTTTCAGAAGGCGAGGTCGTGAATGAACTGATGATCATCGTGGATGGAGAGGTCCAAGGAGCCCGGTCTGGCTCGGCAGCTGCACTTGCGCACTCCAGCATGAAAAGGAAGGGCTCTCAGAACGACGATCAAATGGCGATGGGCTTGCAAAATTTGAAGGTAATGAGTGTCTGCATGACTGACAATTCTGCATGACTGACAAAGAAGGGCACTAAAAGATGATTGAATGGCGATGGGCTTGCAGAATCTGAAGGTAATGAGTGTCTGCATGACTGACAGTTCGGCATGACTGACAAAGAAGGGCACTAAAAGATGATTGAATGGCGATGGGCTTGCAAAATCTGAAGGTAATGAGTGTCTCATCCTGCCCTCAGAACGACGATCAAATGGCAATGGGCTTGCAAGATCTGAAGTATATGAGTGTCTTATCCTGCGTGACTGACAAAGAAGGGCACTCAAAAAGATGATTAGATGGCGGTGGCTTGCAGAACCTGAAGGTATTGATTGACCTTTTCTGCACAATGATTGCAGCATGCTTGTTTGCGTTGCTGCTGCATTTCATTAAACACTTTACTAATACATCTTTCACGTGCTGTGGGTGTTGGTGTGGGTATGGATGTGTGTGCCGTGCGTGCGTGCGTGCGTGCGTATGAATGCATGAGTATGAGTGTGTGAGTAAGAGTGTTGTGTGTTTGGGTCTCGTTTTAATGCATCAGCAAATATCATACAGAGCACGCTCAGTGGCCCGAATCAAAAGACATCCATCGCCGTGTGCCTTTGAATTAACCGTGTACCTTTGAATTAAACACATCAATGCACCATTCAGGAATGCCCTCATGCCCTCTCTCTCTCCCTCCCTCTCTCTCTCTCCCCCTCTCTCTCTCTCTTTCTCTCTCTCTCTCTCTCTCTCTCTCTCTCTCTCTCTCTCTCTCGCTCTCTCTCTCTCTCTCTCTCTTCCTCTGCCAAACAGGGTAAATTAACACACCCACACACTGCATCTGTCTTCCTCTGAGTCCCAAACAATTCTTTAAAAAACACACCCACACACCGCAAAATTCCCTTTTCCTCCTTCCCTGTTCTGCAGGATAGCAATTGCATAAAAATACGGTTGGCCAAAACCGTATGTATACACCGTATATGACCGTATATTTGGTGATTTCACTGCCGAAAATACCATATATACACCGTATGTATATGGCTCTGGCCAACCCTAGATAAGAGCCACACGCCACAAAATGCCCTTTCCTTTTTTCCCCGTCCTGCAGGGTAACCGCAAAAACAGCGTAGACATCCCAGCTGGAAACGCAGGCAACACCCATGCCAGCAACATCAGCAGGGGAAACACTGACATGAACCTTGGGAAGTCTTCTGTGAAGGCGACCAAGCCCGTTGGAGATGGCAGTGGTATCCTGCACCCTGCTGGTGCGAATGGTTGGGTGGGGACAGGATGGGGGTGTATATGTGGGTACGCGATTGGATGGGGGTGTACTGTGTGAGTGGGTGGGTGGGTGATTGCATGGGGATGTTTGTGTGGGTGGGTGTAAGTTTGGGTCAGGGATTAGATTGGGTGCGTTTCTGTGTGTGCTTAAATGTGTGTGTGCTCAGGTGTGTGTGTGTGTGCGTGTGTGTGTGTGTGTGTGTGTGTGTGCAGGAGGGGGATGGGGGTGGTTGAGCGTGAGCGTGAGATTTTTGCTGTAGGAAAAATAATAATTTGGCACCGCTATGCAACCCACGTGAGCGTCAATACAATATCCACGAGCATCAACACAACAACCACGTGAGCATCAATACAATTTCCACGTGAGCATCAATACGATCACCATGCAACGCACGTGCAACGATACGTGTAATAAGCGTGCAACGCATGTGCAACAATACAATATCCACGTGAGCATCAACACAATTTCCACGTGAGCAGCAGCATGAATGGACAAAAATTGATGACAACACGTGGTACTGGAATGAGCACGTTTACTGCACACAGAGTTGCTACAATTTTGATCGATCCTTATATGACTCATGCTTGTACAAGAGCGCACGGGTGCATGTATCGCTCCTGTCATCATCAAACCTCTCTACTGACATCATACGTATGCGTACACCATCATTAAGACACTACCATGGCACGCACACGCATACACGCACACACAAAAACACACACAAGCACACACACACACATAAACACACACAAGCACACACAAACACATACACACACGCACACACACACACACAAAAAAACACACACAAGCATACACACACATACACGAGCACACACAAACACATACACACACGCACACACACACGCATGCACACACACACCAACGTGCACACCGTACAGGTGCTGTCCCCATAGGAGGCAGACGCAGGAGCAGTGTCATGTTTGACACCACCGAGGCCGATAACATAGCCAAAAAAGTTCAAGGTACTGTGATATACTTTCTGAAAGAAAACGCGTGCTTGCCAACTTTGTGTGTGTGCGTGCTCGTGTGAGTGTGCGTACGTGCGTCTGTGTATGCGTGTGTGTGTGCGTGCGTGCGAGTATCAGTGTGTGTGCATGTGTGTGCGTGCGTGTTTCTGTTGTGCATGTTTGTGTGCGTGTGTGTATGAGTGTGTGCGTGTGCATGGGTGGCTTTCACGTAATTATCAACATTTGATGTGCGTCTGTACATCTAATGGCAAACTAAACAGGGGTAGGCCACAGATAGAATATGTATTTTTGGACGACACGTATCCTTTTTGGAATGGACACCCCTGAGGGACCCCCCACCCCCCAAACCCCCCTTCCAGTGTCCCCACTTAAACAAAAAGGGTACCAATCTGCTCCTTTATTAAACAGGCATCCATCTGCATACTCATCAAGACCTGAAACTGAAGTGATGCAGAGTTATGGGGCAAAAACTGAGATACAGACGCATATGCACACGTGACCTACCAGGCACCCATAACTGGCTCGCACAGTCCCACATTGCTTCCATTTCTTATAGTTTTCACTGACTATCTCATGCTGGCACCATCCTTTAAATTTGGGGCAAATTGCTGCTTCATTGGCTTGACTCATCCCGCGGCCTGTACCCGAGCGCGTGTGCCTTTAGATTTTTGTTATGTCCACAGACCCCCCCTTTTACCCAATTTGCTCAAAAAGGGTGGCAATCGATGAGGCTTCAGCTAAGGATTCCGATGGCATTTAGAAATTATGGAAGTGTCCCAGGAAAAAACTGGAGCCCCCCGCAAAAAAACTAAAAACCCGTCGGGGGACCCACCCCCCCCCTCCCTGATTCGACCCATATATATACCAATCGATAGCTCTTGACGTCAGGATTCCGAATATATAATTTTTATTCGATTTGACACGTGTCGTCCAAAAGTTATGCTTCCTGCAGCCTCCTGAGTGCAATATACAATATACGTAACGTAATTAGCATTCTATGCAAACTAGAGAGTGAGAGGCCAACAAAATGTACCCCCCTTAAATGATTGCCCGTTTTACTGCAGTTTTACTGTGATGTCAGTGCGCGCCAGCGCAGGCCTGAGAGTGGCTGACTGAAATTCAACACTGTGGTAGTTTCGGCTGGGACGATTAAGCAGAATCCGGTTTTGTGACCCGTGATTGGGTTGAATTAGACTTGCATGGGGGGACCTTCAGCCAGACTATTCCGCTGATTGGCCTGTGACTGGTCCTCGCCAGTCAACAATAAATCCGTAAGCTCAGACACAAAAGACGGTTTTATTACTTGTGGGACAGAGCAGGCCTGGGGCCTCACAGTAGGAGTACTTTGAAGAGGGTTTTCCAGGTCTGGGGCCTCAAAGTAGGGATTCTTAGAAGAGGGAGATTTCCGGGCCTGCAGCTCCCAAAACCTGATCGTTCAAAGGAACACGCGCATTTCCATTTTTTTATTGTTTAATTGGCACAAGGTAGCCTGCTTGCCGAGCATGGTTTTGTAGCGCTTATATAGGGCTGGCCAGAATCATATATATGTATATATACGGTGTATATACGGTATTTTTGGCTGGGATCTCACCGAATATATGGTCATATACAACGTTTATATACGGTTCTGGCCAACCCTAAGCATGCCCTGTTTGCCCGCCATGTGTGTCTGTGTGTCTGTTTGCTTATACATCTGCACAAACGTAACGAACGTGAACAAGCGACGTGCGTGCGTTTCATACATGTGCTTACAGAGGGAGGCCTTCGTGGAGGGGGGTCCATAAAGAGCAACGCTGGCTCTATAAAAAGTGCGGGGGGCTCCTTCGGTGCCTCTCAAAACAATTCCATGGGTACGTGCGTGTGCGTGTGGGTGTATGTGGGCTTGTGGGCCTGTGCGTGCACCAATGATTGTGTGGGTGTGGTTGTGGGTGTGGGTGTAGGTGTGGGCGTGCTCCAATGTGTGCGTGTGCGAGTGGGTGTGGGCGTGAGCGTGCACCAACGATTGTGTGGATGTGGGTGTGAGTGCGGGTGTGCACCAATGTGTGCTTGTGTGGCAGGTGTTGATGTGGGTGTGGGTGTGTGCACCAATGATTGTATGGATGTGGGTGGGGGTGAGGGTGTGGGCGTGCTCCGATGTGTGCTTGTGGGTGTGGGTGTAGGTGTGGGTGTGGTGTGGTGTGCGTGTGGGTGTGGGTGTGCACCAATGATTATGTAGTATGTATAATGTGGGTGTGTAGGTGTGTTTGTGCATGGTGTTGTGTTGGTGAAACACGGTGGCTATATGTACAGCAGGACCAGCAAGCGTATTATTTGCATTCAAACACCCACACATGCTTGACCAAATTAGTGATCAGAATAATAATAATAATAATAATAATAATAATAATAATAATAATAATAATAATGATGGCATAAGGAAAACCATTATGTTCTTTACAACAGGCTGACGATTATTTTTTGTTTTCATCGTCCTATTAGGTGTGATTTTTAACAGCGTACTTCCCTTGCTTGTCTCCTTTTGCAAAATACCATTCCACCTTACCAAGCACGCCAAGAAGCACACAATTACACACTCACGCACTTGCACACACACACACACACGTTTGTATGCTAACTTTCACACATACTTACGTACATACCAACATGTGCACACACATAAGCATGCTTACACACGTACGCAGGATTTGGATCCGGTGCTTATGGTTCTGGATCAAACGACTTCCAGTTGACCCAACACGTGACCTCAGAATGCGTGGCTGAAGTACCGTTCTTTGCAGGCAAGACTTTTTCGTTGTGTATATCTTGCATGTGTGTGTATTTGGTGGGTGTGTTTGTGTGAGTGAATGAGTGTATGCGTGCGTGCGTGCGTGCGTGCGTGTGTGTGTGTGCATGCATGCATGCATGCCTGTGTGTGCTTGTGTGTGCACGTTTTTGTGTTGACTTGCAAATGTGCATGCGTACGCAGCAATACATATTCATTCCTTACGAAATTGTATAGGTCGTCCCCATGGCTGGTTGAACCAAACTGTGCCAATAAGCTATCCACCCAACTCAAAGCCCCCTATACCTCAACTGAATGCAAGATACTTGATGTTATATTGAAACCATTGACATTTGCTGGAAATTCAGCATTCTTGGGGGCTGCGTGGGGCCCGCTGCGTATTTTGCACCCACTTTGGCAAGGGAAAGGTACATTTCTGAACTTGCTTCGATCAACCTCTGCTTCAAAATATACGCATTATAAATTTCATCTAACAATGCTGCAATGTCGAATTTGAGGCAGGGGTACTGGGAAAGCCGGTGAGTGGGAGGCACTCACACAAGGGGCACAGGGAAAAAACAGAAAATTCTGTCGCTCCATACCTGCTGCGAGTTTCAGCCCGGTTTTTGCTCTCAGAGTTGCGGTCTTAAATATTAATTACATTAGAATTTAAATGGGGCCTATCGGTGGCCTGGTTGAATTTTGGTGGAAGTTGTTCACCCCTTACATGCAGCAATTTCCGCCTTTGTTTTCCCGGCTCCAATATGAATTCTCAAATTCATACCACAGTTGCGGGGTGAATTATCAAGCCCTATTAAATTACAGGGCACAGGTTGGTGCAGTGTGTGAGCAACGGTGTCTATTTTGTGCGTCACATTGGATTTTTATTGCAAGCAACCCACTGGGTCTTTTCGCCTGCGTTCTTTGCAGGCAAGTCAGGAAAAAATAAAGCTATCCAACACAACTTTCAGCTCCCAAAACGGTGGAGTGGTTGGGGAGATATAGCCAAAATTGGCTTATTGGCACAATTTGACTAGGAAAGGGCGGTCCAGCCATGGGGACGACCTATACCCTGCCTTTAATCCGAAGAAGGTCAAGGCAAAATAAGTGTGTGTGTACAAGTGTGTGTGTACGTGTGTGTGTGTGTGAGAGTGTGTGTGTGTGTGTGTGTGTGTGCGAGTGTGTATGTGAGGATGTTGTGTGCATCATGACTGAAGGTGGAAGAACGTGTACCATGATGATGCGTACCATGATGATGAGTGCCGCAACATGTGTGGTACAATATATTGCTGCGAGGTGCAATTCACTCACAAAACAATGCAAATTACTCACAAAGGAATAATGCAAGGCAGCTCATGACGGATGCAGTGCAAAAAAGTTTCAAAAACGGGTCATGTTTTGTTAAAAAGGCTTTAAATTGTTTATACCACTAACTAGCCCATAGTGCATGCGCATGCACGTTCACACACACACACACACACACACACACACACACACACACACACACACACACACACACACACACACACACACACACATGCACACACACACACAATCGTACACACACACGCACACCATCAATACAGAGGTGCCTTGCCTTCAAAATTACTGGACTGGCTGCCTGGTGCGTGTGCTAATCATAAACAAGAACCAATTGGACAAACTCAAGGAGCAGCACCCAACGCAAATCAAAATCATCATGAACAATCTACGAGAGCACGCTGATGAGGTGCGTGTGTGTGTGTGTGTGTGTGTGCGTGTGTACGTGCTTGTGTTCTTGTGTATGCGCATGTCTTGAGTGTGGTGAGTGTTTAATTGTCTTCTTGTGTGTGCGCATGTGCATGTGTGCGTGTGTGTGCGCATGTGCATGTGTGTGTACGCGTGTGTGTGGGTGTGGGTGTGGGTGTGGGTGTGGGTGTGGGTGTGGGTGTGGGTGTGGGTGTGGGTGTGGGTGTGCGTGCGTGCGAGTGTGCCAGGCAGCAAGCAAAAGTGCCGGTGGTATGCATCAGTCTGGAATGGGGTTTCATTGCCTGTGTAGATAAGCATGTGAGGACCTGCCTGATCCACCAAGCTGTGTTAGACAGAAACAAATAACAGAGGAGACAAGAAAAAAGAGCATGCGAGCTCCTGTCGTCATTTTTTTCACATCAGTCAACGAAAAGGAGCCACGAAGAGTCTTGCTGTCCATTATTTTTGTAAGTTGCTCACAATAAAAGTTGGAGCAAGTCAATCGACCTGCAGGAGTTCTGCCTTGCTGTGTGCACACACGTGCACACCCCCGACTGATGAAGCTACACAGGCACAGTAAAACCCCTTCCCACACTGATAAAGGGCAAGGAACCATTTTTGTATCGTGCCTGTCTTACTTTGCCGTGCAGGATTTCCGCTTGGCAGTGGCCAATATGCGTCAATGAAACCCCATCTCACACTGATAATGGGCAAGGAACCATTTCGTAGCGTGCCCGTCTTACTTTGCCGTGTAGGCTTTCCGCTTGGCAGTGGCCGATGCGTCAATGAAACCCCATCCCACACTGATAAAGGGCAAGGAACCACTGTTGTACCGTGCCTGTCTTACTTTGCCGTGCAGGATTTCCACTTGGCAGTGGCCGATGCGTCAGTGAAACCCCATCCCACACTGATAAAGGGCAAGGAACCATTTCGTAGCGTGCCCGTCTTACTTTGCCGTGCAGGATTTCCGCTTGGCAGTGGCCAATGCGTCAATAAAACCCCATCCCACACTGATAATGAGCAAGGAACAATTTCGTAGCGTGCCCGTCTTACTTTGCCGTGCAGGCTTTCCGCTTGGCAGTGGCCGATGCGTTGGCCACCTGCGCACCCGCACCCCCGCCTGGCGACACTGACATTCTTTTTGACATTGACGGCAAGCCCATCCAGGCTCAGGATGGGAGTACCAAGGATAAAAGCACCAAGGTAACGTGTGTGTGGTGTGGGTGTGGGTGTGGGTGTAGGTGTGGGTGTGGGTGTAGGTGTAGTTTTAGGTGTAGGTGTGGAGGTGGAGGTGGGTGTGGAGGTGGGTGTGGAGGTGGGTGTGGAGGTGGAAGTGGAGGTGAAGGTAGAGGTGGAGGTAAAGGTGGGTGTTGAGGTGGAGGTGGAGGTGGCGGGTGTGGAGGTTGAGGTGAGGGGGGGGAAAGGGAGGGCGGGGGTTGTCCGTGCGCACGCGGGTGTGATGCAATTTTGTATGCGTGCTTGCAATTCACTTGTTGCCACCGGCAAGATATGGGTAGGGTCGACCTTGTGTGTCTGTTGCCTTTAGACAGCTCCCCTGCATGCTTCGGTCATGTAATTCATCCCCAAAGGATTTCAGCCTGCATGCTTCAGTCATGTAATTCATCCCCAAAGGCGTTCAGAACACACGCAGCACCAATGCCACGCACACCTAGTTGGCCGGAGCCGTATGCATATGGCAACTATGACCGAGATACACATTATCAAATGTTCTGGCAGACGTTTTGTGTGCTATACAGATGGTAGCCGGTTCTATGCCAATGTGGC
>Ga0307968_1002607_pt1 | contig 15074 bp, 11 predicted proteins | sample OrgLakmetagen650_FD_201834 | JGI IMG/M metagenome (GOLD analysis project Ga0307968, IMG submission 201834) | Saline water microbial communities from Organic Lake, Antarctica - #650 | ecosystem: Environmental > Aquatic > Non-marine Saline and Alkaline > Saline | place: Antarctica: Organic Lake... | reverse complement strand
CGTATATGTACGTGCGTACTGAGGCTTGTGCACTGAGCGGCCAGAGCTTTGTGTCAGGTATGTATGCGTGCGTGTGTGCGTGCCTGCGTATGCGTATATGTACGTGCGTACTGAGGCTTGTGCACTGAGCGGCCAGAGCTTTGTGTCAGGTATGTATGCGTGCGTGTGTGCGTGCCTGCGTATGCGTATGTGTACGTGCGTGTGTGCGTGCCTGCGTATGCGTATATGTACGTGCGTACTGAGGCTTGTGCACTGAGCGGCCAGAGCTTTGTGTCAGGTATGTATGCGTGCGTGTGTGCGTGCCTGCGTATGCGTATATGTACGTGCGTACTGAGGCTTGTGCACTGTGCGGCCAGAGCTTTGTGTCAGGTATGTATGCGTGCGTGTGTGCGTGCCTGCGTATGCGTATATGTACGTGCGTACTGAGGCTTGTGCACTGAGCAGCCAGAGCTTCGTGTCAGGTATGTATGCGTGCGTGTGTGCGTGCCTGCGTATGCGTATATGTACGTGCGTACTGAGGCTTGTATATTATGCGGCCAGAAATGTATGTCAGGCATGTAAATGTTGTGTTTCTTTGCACGTGTATTCGTATGTGTGTACGGAGGCTTGTGCACTGCGCCGCCATTTGTGGTTGTGCCCAATGTACACTTTTACAATGGCCCTTTTGAACTGTGTACCAAAGCCATGTCGGCAAAGTTATTCTTGGGTTGGCCAGAACCATACATATATACGGTGTATATACGGTATTTTTGGCAGGAAAATCACCAATTCTACATTCATATACGGTGCATGTATTATGTTTTGCCTATCTGTTAGAAACGTACTTATGCTTACTCCTGGTATTGCTGTTCATAATCACTTTTCACAACCACTTTTCACAACCACTTTTCACAACCACTGTTCACAACCACTGTTCACAATCACTTTTCACAATCACTGTTCACAATCACTGTTCACAATTGCAGCATTTTGGCCGCCATCTGTGGCTATCGAAGGCACGCAGTGAACGAAACACAGCTGCCACTGTACCTACGGTACACGCCCGCAGGCACCTCTGTACACAACATGGCACACTGGGTGCGTGCGTGTGTGCATGTGTGTGTGTGTGTGTGTGTGTGTGTGTGTTTGTGTGTGTGTGTGTGTGAACTGCGCGTGCATGGATGTATTGTGTGTGTTTTATGCATTTGTTCAGTGTCTTGGCTGCTTGTTACAAAAGTATGCAGCAAACGAGACACGGCTGCCTTTAGTCCTACGGTACACGCCCGCAGGCACCTCTGTACACAACATGGCACACTGGGTGCGTGCGTGTGTGCATGTGTGTGTGTGTGTGTGTGAACTGCGCATGTATGGATGTATTGTGTGTGTTTTATGCGTTTGTTCAGTGTCTTGGCTGCTTGTTACAAAAGTATGCAGCGAAGGAGGCACGGCTGCCCCTAGTCCTACAGAACACGCCTTCAGGCACCTCTGTACAAAACTTGGCACATTGGGTGCGTGCGTGCTTTGTACGTGAGGGCTGGGCGTTTTTGTATTCCTTGCGTGTAGGTGTTCAGTGTTTTGGCTGCCTGTTCTTTTGGTATGCAGCAAACAAGACGGGGTTGCTCCTGTACCTGCAGTCTGCTGTGTATGGGATTGTGTATGGAAATGTGTATGGGATTGTGTATGGGACTGTGTATGGGACTGCGTATGGGTATACAATATACGGGGTTGCTCCTGCACCTGCAATCTCTTTTGTATACTCTGTAGGGGAGGGTTTATTGTGAGTGTGTGTATCTGTGTGTATGTGTGTGAGGACGTTTGTATGTATGTTGTTTGACACACTTTGTGCACGTGTGTGTTTATGTGTTTGTGTGTTTGTGTGTTTGTGTGTGTGTGTCGGGGAGGAGTAATCGTTTACACATGTGCACATACAATGCTCACATATGTTGCAGCACAGAATGCACGCACAGACACAAGCAGTCCCATTTGGTCATGTGGCAAACTGGCTCTAGGTTATCTTGCTTCATAGTTACTCATGCATGCATAATGCAACTAGTTCACCATGCTGTCAATCAATCCAACCCACATCATCCTGAGTACAGTATAGGGTGTTCTTTTCCTACAGCTGCTTGTGTGTGTGTGTGTGTGTGTGTGGATGCATCTATACGTGTTTCATACTGCTTGTGTGTGAATATATCTATATATGTTTCATACTGCTGCTTGTGTGCGATATATGATATATGTCTATTCCATACATGTGTGCATGTGTGCTCCTTTATAGACGCTCTCCGTGCATTGTATGTATGCACATTGACATTAGTTTTTGCATTTGTAATACACATGCTCATGCCGTATTCCTCCCTTTTACAGACGTCTGCAGTGCATAGCATGTGCGTACATTGACATCGACTCTTGCTTTCTCGTTCTTCACTTTACATGGGTTCAATCCACATTCCTCCTATTCCTAATCGTTAGCTGTGCATTGCATGTGCGCACACTGACTTTTGCCCTCATATCATTCATATTACATAGGCTCAAGCCGTCAGAGGTTGCAAAGACCCTGAGCGCCCAGAGTTCTGTCTGTTTGATTATGGCACGAATTGTGGAGCTTGGGCCAGGTATGTGTGTATATATGTGCCTGTGCGTACGTGCTTGTGTTTATGCATGCATGCGTGTGTGCGCATCTGTGTGTATGTGTGTGCGCAAGTTTGTGTGTGTGTGCAATTAGGAGTGAGCAGTCAGTTTTTTTACACCCTCTGTGCATCACAATTTCTTTTTTCCCCCTACATCACCCTTTAGATAAGTTTTCTTACAACAACAAAATGTCCATTGTAACATATGATACGCTCACCTACATATCCATGCTCCGCTCTTCCAAAATGACAGTTCACCTGCAAACAAAATGAAACAAGATGACCAGGATTTGAACACGTGCACAGGCTCAGGGTTGGGGTTGACCCCAAGGGTACACAGGCTCAAGGTTGGGATTGATCCTAACTCCTACACAGATGGGGCACCTAGATCCAAACACCTTCCCCTGAACAAGTACGCAACATCAACTTACGCAATATGAAAGTCAGCAATATCAAAATCATTTTGCGTATCAGCTCTTTGTCCAGTCTCGGATTAAACTTTTGCTTTCAACAGGCAGGGCACCTGCAACCAGAAGAAATACCAAGAGCAGGACCCCCCCATCTACCAATTAGGAGACATCCCCAGCGATGTCAAGCTTTCCCTTTTCACAGTGGGTGTCCCGATAGAGTTACGGTCAAGCAAAAGGTCACGCTTCGTTGCAGTTACGCAATGCATTTGTTTGAGGGGTTAACGTGCCGCAGCAGTTAGACCATCTTTTTAAGGCGAATGTTATGTTAGATGGAGCATGCAGAGAAAGGCCGAGCTTCTTTCTTTTTTTATTTCTTTCATTAATGTTCTGCATTTTGTTTGATGATCTAAGGTGCAGCATGAAGGCCGTCCTTTCCACGATGAGTGTTTCATAGGATGTTACACGCAGAGAAAAGCCGAGATTACTTTCGTTAACGTCACCTATGTATTAGTATTTATGGTTCGAGATGCAGCTTGAAGGCTGTCCTCCTCTCCACGGTGAGTGTTCTATAGGATAGAGCACGCAGCGAGAAGTTGTGCTTCTTTTTATCAATGCTATGCATAATTTCGGTGGTTTGAGATGCAGCAATAAGACTGTCCTTTTCGAGGTGATACACACAGAAGTTGTAGAGCCAGATGTTGAAATGCCCTAAAGCATCTGCGCAACAGGTGGTGTGATGCACGGATCGTTGATCAGTGTTAGAGGGCATAATGTGAGGGGCATGCGAATGGCATGAAAGCGTGCAGATCTTTGCAGTGGGTGATGAAATATGCAGAACGTTGAGGAGGGGTGTTAGAGGGCAGAATATGGAGGCTATGTGAATGGAGTGGCAGCATACAGATCTGTGCAGTGGGTGGTAGAACGGATGGTGAAAGTAATAGGCTGTTGAGGAGCGGAGCCGGGGTACAATGCCAAGGATCGTGCAGTATCTCCTTGGCATACTTTTCCGTCGCTGTCTCCTACTTGCTTTTGAAGAAGCAGATGGCTGTGTCGAATGTCGAGGGAGGCCTCTGGGTGGAGCTGGCAGTCAGCTGCTTTATGCAATTATGGATTGGTTAGAACCGTAAATTTACACTGTATTATGCGGTCCGTATATGACCGTATGTTTGGTGACTTCCCTGCCAGAAATACCGTATATATACACCGTATATTTATGGTTTTGGCCAACCCCATTTATGCAGCTTGGTGCAGGAGAGGTTATGCAGCTTGGTGCAGGTGAGGGTGGGTGCATGTTTGCAGCTCTCCTCTAGGAACTGTGTGGCCTTCTTATATTTTTTATTCAGGAGATTACCATAGGCAGCTCCATACTATTAAACGTGTGTACAAACACACAACTGTCCCCACAGTACGCGTTTGTGTTGTGGGAATGGAATGATAGAAGGTTCCTAGGTCGCACGATAGGCTCCTAGGTCGTATGGAAGGCTTGTATATATACACACTGGAGTCGTATGGAAGGCTCCTAGGTCGTATGGAAGGCTCCTAGGTCGTATGGAAGGCTCCTAGGTCGTATGGAAGACTCCTAGGTCGTATGGAAGGCTCGTATATATACACTGGAGTTGTATGGAAGGCTACTAGGTCGTATATACACGTGTATCCACACACATACATGCACACGCATGCAGAACTGGGACAACTTAAGGCTTCTGTACAAAGATACTAGGCAACCCAGCACCACGCACATATGTCTTCCAATGCTCCAGACAGGACATGCGTGTACACAGCAGTGTACCTACCCCTTTTTGTAGGGAGAGGCCGGCTCACTATGCAGCTCCACGCCAGAGTGTGCGTGCTGACACACAACGGCCTCCACAATGTATGTTCTTGTTGCAGGGAGGGGCGGACATGCTTGCAAACCCTCGAGATGTTAAGCTGCTGTTAGAGGACCTTCCTCCATCCAACGTCCTGTCCAATACATACCTCCATGACTACGAGGTAAGCTGCCTGTTTGGTTTTGTTTGTGCGCTTAAATTGAACTTGTATGCACATGTGAGCTTGCACGTACGCTTGAACTTGTATGCACATGTGAGCTTGCACATACGCTTGAACTTGTATGCACATGTGAGCTTGTATGCACGCTCGCGTGTTTGCTTGAGCTTGTATACAAGCTTGAGCTTAAATGTGTGCTTGAGCATTGTGTCCTCGTGCTTCATACAGATGGGTAACAAATTATAAAAAGAGGTCTTCACACAGTTGGGTGTGTGTACTTGAGGGTACGCGTGCATGTGCAAGTGTCACTAACGTGCTATAGCTTTTGTGTGTGATTGCGTGTGCGTCTACGTGCAGATGTGCATGCGTGTGTGTATAAGTGTCGTCACTGTGCGTGCTTGTGTGTGATGGTTGCGTGTATGTGCACGCGCAGGCATGTTACTGTGCGTGTGTGCTTGTGTGAGATTGTGTGTATGTACACGCGCAGGCATGTTACTGTGCGTGCTAGCTTGTGGTGGTTGCAGTGCGAGTACTGTTCGGCACAATTTATGATGCCGTGCTGTGTGTGCACCTTATGAGCACGAAAACACACGACTTGCAACCTGAAAGCTTGAAGAATACGTTGCCACTCACATCTGTTGTCCTTGCAGCATCTGGACTTTATTTGGGCGATGGATGCTAAGAAGCGCGTGTACGAGCCGTTGCTGGACATACTGCAAAAGGGCCATCAGAGCCAGTCAGATGGAGGTGGCTCTTGAGCAAAGAAAGCTGGTGGGTGTGGAATAGATATGGGCACGCTTGAAAATGCCACTAGCTCCAGATGAGGCAAGGCCTTGAGAAAAGGAAGGCTCTTGAGCAAAGGAAGGCTCTTGAGCAAAGGAAGTTCGTGGGTTTGGAATAGATATAGGCATGCTTGGGAATGCTAGTAGTGCCAGATGAGCTGTGCCAGAGGTAGCTCTCAAGCAGATGTGTTGAAAAATTGGGAGTGCTCAGACATGCCATTGGAGCTGAGTTAGTGGTCGTGGCTATTGAACAAGGAAGCTGGTGGGTGTGGAATAGATGTGGACATGCAGAAAAACTACCTTTTGAGCCAGATGAACGCACGTGGCTGTTGAGCAAGAAAGCCTGGTAAGTTTACCTCTAGCCGGTGTGGCGGCGAGGATGATAAAGGATTTAACAACGACAGCGCCACACGGTCACCTTGCTCTTCAGGTCCTGCCGTGTGGGGTTCAGAAATGCATTACAGTCACAATGTGCTTATGAGAGGCCAAAGGCAATCCGCCCTACCGCAGGAGTGTATATAAATGGTAGCTTGGTGATAGGCATGTTTGTATTTAACCAGAACATGCTATTTTTTGCACGTCCGGCAGTAGAAATATAAGCGTTAGCTTGTAGCGTGCTTAGCTGCGAGTTGCCGCCAAAATATTCCATTTGTTTAGCGATAGAATGGGTGTGGTTATTTGGGGTTTGATTATTTAGTGCACTTCAACCAGTATAGTATTAGCTTTGAATGCATGTTGTGTGTATAATTTGCTGTTTTTGTCAATACGTTGTGCAGATTTTGTATCAAGCGTCTGTCACCTTCATGTTTCTCGTACTGACAGCCTCCTGTTTTCTGACGGCTTGTCGACAACAATATGCCTTCTGTAATGTATTGTACCAAATTTATTTTATGTTGGCTTCCTGCCATGCATTTTTTATCTCGATGTCATTTAACCCACATTGTTCAATGGAGTTTTGCTGTTAAGGAAAGGTAAGGTAAAATTACATTGCTACATAATAACTTTTTTTTGTCATGACGAATCATGGTACCAGCGTCAGGTGGTAAGGTTACATTGCTATATGCCGCAGACGGCATCTGAGCGAAAGCTTGGATTAAGCCTGCAGACAAACCTAGCTAAACAAAAGGGGGAACGTCCAAGAGAAACATGAAACAGTATGAAGAAGAGAAAGCATCAAGGAAAACGAGAAACACATCCTAGCGAATAGACCAAGGAAAATGAGGTCTTGTTTTGCTTAAAATACTTGCGACCTGAATTTGAGAGGAGCCGTTAGTTGGTCTCTGCCGCAATCAGAATTCATCAAGTTCAGGCCATGTCGTCCTTGGAAGCTTCGAGTTAAGAGAGTGCTTGGAAAAACATACAATGATTACATGGGAAGTGGCCTTCAGTCAAAGCATTGTACTGCTTGCCTTATATTAAACTACTGGGTGAACTGAACACAAGGGCACCTTTGGGATGCAGGATACGCATCTGTACTCTATACACACAACGATGATACAACCACAAGCTCGGGAAAAACAAAAAACTACACAGGCAGCAAAAACCACTTCCCACATTGCTTAAGAAAGGAGATGTTGCCATCAGAAAGCAGAGTGCTTGCGTGATTAGGCGCTTTAAAATCCCTGGTCCTAAAAAGCCTGACCTGACCACTAGCTTGCAGCGCACCACTATCCAAAACATTGTTCGAAGATGTGGGTTATGGTAGACAACAAGCAAAAGCACCTTTGCAACAAGATGCACAAATATTTGGCCTTCCAGCAAAGCAGACGTAGGCAGCTGTGCAACAACAAGGTGTTATTTGACTGCTCTGCCGAGCAGGTGGAAATGATCCAAAACTAGCTCTTACTTTCCCAGGACACGCTTACCTACAATTCAATATCGACAGCAATAGAAGCTCTGCAAACATGTTCCAAGCCAGATCTGCACTCATGCAAGAAGACCTGCCTGTTGCCCAACAGATGACCCTGCCAATCCAACATCCCCGGGATATGAAACTGTATGGACACTTTATTCACCTAGTAAGCAGAACAGGCTAAAGAACAACACCGCAAAATCCTCCATAACATCCTACTAGGAGCAACAGGCACCATTCACAGCAGCCATACAACATATCAACAGCACAGCCTTGAAGTACTGATCTACATGCCACACGGCACTCATTAAGAAAACTAAGCTTACATGCCGTCACATCCGCAACAAAAATATCAAATATCCAAACCAGACGCGAACCCTCAAAAATATCTGAGCAATACTCATGGCGGTGTGCCGGCCCCTGCCTCCCAATCCCTTGATCCTTTTTGAAAAGCCCTTGCTCTGTTGATTATCCAGCTGGGACGTTGTGTGTCGTGTGGCTTTGCATCGGTCAGGCAGTGCAAGGAAACATAGCAACATCCTTATCCATGCCAGTAAAATCTGGGCTACCAGCGTTTTTCTTTTCTACCCTTACTGCCCTTTTCGAAATGTTACTCTCTCCCCTAAGGATTTATTGCCGTAAGGTTATTCTGTTTAGCTAAGCCTAGGTTTTGCACTTTAGAGGGGTGTGAGTTTCTTTAGAGGGAATTTGTGTTGGAGCCTGTTTTGGCGCACCATCAGTACTATGGCTTAGTTTGCTCTTATCCAGGCTGGCTCCTAGCTTCTTTTGCCTTCGTATCTGGATGCTCTTTTGGTAGTGTGGGTATCCAGGCCTCAGTTTTTTAGGTCGACCTACTGTTTTGCTCTGCCGCTCCTCGCGCAGCTTCCTGTAGTTTTCTTGGATCCAACGTTTTGGTGGGGGAGTCTCACGGCACTTCAGGCCAATGTGTCTCCTTTTCCTTGATTGATGCAGGGAGTGTTTTGCTGCCTGCGTAGTTTTCTTTTCTTTCTTCCAATGTTTTCCGCCTGAACCCAGTTTTCCTTCCGGGTCTCCCCCTTTGCCTCCTTTTTTCGTCCATCCGGCCCCTCCTCTTACTGCCCTGTCCTTGCTACCTTCCCTTGTTTCAGCGTAGAATTAGTTCTTTGACCTAGATCTATGTAACACCCTTAAGATTGAAAACAACTTTTCACAGAGCCAAGCTTGCAACCTGGGTAGGACCCTAATCTCGAAGGTTTTCATTTTGTTTCCTACTGTGGACTCCACATCTCGGAGATCTTCCCTAATCCGACCTCTTAATAAACGTGGAATGCATTGCCTGCAATTTTTTACTTTTACAGTACGTCTCATGAATGCATCAACAAATTTGACCAGGTAACAAATGCATTGCAACAATGGTCACAGCTTCGTGTAAAAGAGAGCAAAATAAAATCTACCGGCCAAATATGTTACTCATTCAGCTGATACAACACAGATTTTTCGCCTTCATCGAACACCGCCTGCGGGTCAACCTCTTCTCCTGTGAGAACAAAAAGAAAAGGTTTCACTGATAACCACCAAAGGAGCGCGTTGCTTGTAAAAGGGGTCTTCATATTATTATAAATCCCTGCAATCGCACGAAAACACAGATTTTAAGAAAGCAGTCCTCTCGCTTGCCTGTTCGCTCCTTGTGCAGCTGTGCATAGGATTGTGCTGCATGCTTCCGCGCTTCTGCACTGTTGTTCTGATTGTGAGCAGATGCCTGCAGACGTCATCAGCAGGTTTGTATTTGCAGTTAATCGAACTCTGGAGGGCAAACTCTATAAGAGCTGATTGCACACATTAATTGACAATGGGGCACATGGCAGGCGGGAATGGGAACAAATTGACTTGGGCCTTTGTCGTTATTGGGTTGATGGAAGCATGCAGAACCATCAACCTATCAGACAAAAGGCACAAAATAAGGTGAAATAGACAGCAGATTGTCGTTCAAAACGCACCAGGTAGGCGCGCTCTGACCGCCCCTCCTCGGTAAAGGTGTAATTTTTGTGTTCAATTCCCGACATCTTGCTTGCAGGCCTGGACAGACACAGACAAGAGGGAGGTGCAGAGAATTTTAATGCCAATTCTTATCACACATTGGACGGAGGAATCGACAGGAATCGGCAGCACTGGCATGCGACCATATAATTTGGCCTAGTATGATAACTTGCCAATTGAGCCTGATGATTCATCCTACTCGCACCTTACTTCCTCTGTGCGTCTCGCTCAGTTCTTGATAATGTATTTTTCCGATAAAGTATACTAATAATAATTCGACTCGGATTTTGCTTTTTCGTGTTAAGACGAATTCCGAAATTGTGATGTTAGGAAGATTAGCAAACCCGATACGTGCTTGTCATGGTTCTTAATGCTGGAGTTCTTTCAATTTTAAGAGCAAAAGGAAAACCCACATTGTTTACACGAGTCCTGTTATCCAGTCCTACACGAGTGCTGTCGTCCAGTCGTATTAATGCAGTTCTGGTTGGAAGGAAGTTGGGAGGCCCATCTCAGTTCATGCAGAGGACAACATGGCATGTTATAGAAGGGTAAGGGGTTATAGAAGGAACTGGAGGGAAAAGCTGGAGCAAACGCCATTTATGTGATGTTTTGTACGTATGAAATGTGAGGGGAGGAAGGACAAGCTTACAGTTGTGTTTTTCTGGAGGCATTCTTTTTTGCTGCACTGCACTCAACAAGCATATCATGGTGCCATGATCCTTAGTCAATCCAGCTAAACATGGCGGCTATGCATTGCACATCTCTTTAAAGTATCACGCTGCAAGAGGAGGGATGGCAGTGATTCCCGCATGCTTTTAGTGATATGTTGCATTTCTTGTGTGTTACCCAGCTGCTACTGTTCGAAAAAGGATACAGCCCAGGGTTATTTGACGCGTCCCACCTGTTGGTCTTATGGCCTCCTCCTGGTCCCCACCTGCTGTGGCGGGGTACTTCCATTTCTGTCCAAGAGTTCACTGATGGTCTCAGGCACAGATTGCGGACAGTGTGGAGAGATGTTGAGGGATCAAACCACAGGACACAAACAGCAAGTTGGCAACACATTAATCTCTCTGGGCAGTGCCTTTTGATCACAATGCGCATGCCCCTCCTTATTTGCCGAGACATTTGCATCTGGATCTGTCTCAACACGTCTTGCGGAATGTTAGCATGATTTTTTTTAAGGGTTCAAATGTAAAGGCCTGTTGCAAACTGATTTCCCTGCTGCGACTAGTTGTTGTGCTGAGCCTTATATTTTGCGGTGACGGTAATTTGCTCTGACGAGGGATTTTCATGCATACGAGGTACATGAATTGTCATGACAACAAACCCTCGAAATAAAAAGATACAATGCTCACAAATCCAAACCCCTGTACCTCTCCTCCCTCGTTATTTTCTCTTGTTGCTCAAACTCCTCTGTACTCTTCCTCGTGCACTCACTCTTCCAAAGACATATTATTGCCATCAAAGCATCATTTTCACATCAAATGCCCAAACCCACACCCTCACAAGTGAGCCAAAAAAAGACTAGTTTTGCAAAAGTACTCTGAAGCTCTCCTCCTTTCCTCTCAATCTCCAGTAGCCCGCCCTTCCTTGTATGCACGCCCCGCTTCTGGCTATGCAATGCCATTAAAAGGAATTCAAATGTTGCCAAGATTAGGAACAGAAAAGTGGCAGAGCGTACTGCTCTTTAGTGGTGAACACACAAAAGTTACCTGCCAAACTCTCAACTATCGACGTACCGCACACGACAAGATTGAGACTGAGAAGAAATATCATTGTACGGCTGGAACACCCTCTACTTACGCTCTCTTCTTATACCTCCGAATCAAAATTGACCACTCTCTTCTTTTACCTCCCAAATCATATTTGACCTTGACCTCAGACTACCCGCAATTAAACAGTCGTCAATCAATGCGCGTGATAAAACCTCTCCACACTCAAGCAGTGGCCGCCAGAGCTGAGGCCAAGGAGGGCACACTGGATCTCACTCTTAGCTGCGCACCACTCGCTCTGCTAGTCTCTCTATGCTCACACACCCCCATACTCTTTTTTATTTAAGTTCCGCCTGACCATACCAAGCCTCAGGTCCTCTTGAAATCTGCATCCAGGTCCTTCCCCTGTGCTCCTCTTCCTACTCGACATGCTTCTATTATTACTCCTGCTGCTGCTGCTGCTGCAGTTGCAGTTGCTGCTGCTGTACATGCACCCCAGGGGAAAAAGGCAGGCGACAAACATCACTTTCCGCATCAGTCGCGGAAAAAAGAGTACCGGTGCATCGTAACTCTCTGCTACCGCAAACAGAGGGAGCAATATAACTTTTAATCGTGATTGAGAATTGTAGGATCAGTCCCAGCCCCTACCCCTTCTTCACCTCCTCCTGCATCTGCTTTACCCCCTGCTTATCCCCCTGCTTCTTTTTTTCTGAGGGGAGGGAAAACGTTGGCGCCGTTCGGGTGTTGCCCCACGCAAATTCGTACGCCAGACGCTTAACCAAGTCCTTGTATGGGTCACGCTCGCGATTTCGGATGAGCCAGCTCAAACCGCCATCCACGCCCCCCTTCACCTACACAGTGAAGATAGATGCCCAAAAAATGTCAAAGGAACTTAAAGTTGCCAAGGCAGAATTTAAACCATGGGACGCCAGATCGTTCGATCGATCAGGGCTGTGGATGGGCCAGCTCAGACCGCCATCTACGCCCCCATGCACCTACACATTGGATAATATCAGTAAGCACACACACACAAAGTTTCAGGGCGTGAATACAAATAATCACAAGTAATTTTATACGATCAGGGCTGTGGATGGGCGGACTCAGACCGCCACCTCTGCTCCCACGCACCTACACATCACACAATATGAGCAGTATTTGTAGAGGGCGTGCATACACACGAAGCTTCCAGGCAGATGCAAAGAAGGGGGTGAGATAACAAAGAAGGGAGCGCTATTTATGGGATAAACACTCTGGTTCTAGGACAAATCGGTTGAAAAAGTGTATGCCAATCGCCTCCACCCCCTCAACATGAGCCAACAGGAGCACAAAAGGTGTGTGAGGCCAACAAAGGGAAGAGAAAACAAAGCTGCAAGTCAGAGCAGCAGTGGATAGGAGTTACAAAGGAAGACTACAATTCATAATGGCGCGCACTAGAAGGCACGGTTTTGTAGCGAGGATTAAATTGAAGTAGTGACCACATTGTTACGACATACTGTTATGAAAAACTGTTTGGAAGGACTGTTATGAAGGACTGTTATGAAGGACTGTTAGGAAGGACTGTTAGGAAGGACTGTTAGGAAGGACTGCTAGGAAGGACTGTTAGGAAGGACTGTTAGGAAGGACTGTTAGGAAGGACTGTTAGGAAGGACTGTTAGGAAAGACTGTTAGGAAGAATTGTTAGGAAGGACTGTTAGGAAGGACTGTTAGGAAGGACTGTTATGACCAACTTACGCCCGAGTTGTGACCGAGTTGTGACCGATTACGCTATTATGACGGAACCCTAACTAACCCTTACTACACAAGGAACTACTAAAATAAGATGTGTCGGAGACGCACAGGCACACAGGCACACACACACTCACAAGCACTCACACACATACATGTATGCACGAGCACACATTTACGACTACGCACGCACACACATACATGTACGCACGAGCACACATACATAATTAAGCACACACACAGGCGTACACACATGCATAACCATGCACACATACATAACCACGCACGCACATACATGTACGCACATACATGTACGCACAAGCACATACACACAGTCACGCACGCACGCACACGTACACACATGCATGTACGCACCAACACCAGCACACATACACATACACAGCCACACACGTACACACACGTACACACATGCATAACCTTGCACACACACAAACACAGCTACACTTATACATGTACGCACGAGCACACATACATAACCACGCACGCACACACACGTACACACATATATGTACGCACGACCACACATACACACACACGTACACACATATGACATCCATGCAAGCTCTCACCTCTTGATACAGCGCTTCACACTGGGCCTTGTCGTTCGTCATTTCAGGGGTGGTGCTGATGGGGCGGCCAAAGTAGAAGTAGAAGCGGGAGGGCGCGTTGAAGGTTATGAGCGGCTGCACAAACTTGTCCACGTGCTCCTCGCTCACGTTCACACCCCTCCTTGCCTAAACACACGCGTGAGTGTGCAAAAACGAACATATGCTTATGAGCGGTTGCATAAACTTGTCCACGTGCTCCTCACTCACGTTATGAATGACTGTTATGAACCTGGCTCACTCATACATAAGCACGTGCTCATGAGCACCCACACATACACCCACAGCATGCACACACCAGCGCCCGCACGTACACACACTCACACGCACACACCTGGGCAATGTTGCTTACATATAAACTCATGCACAGCAGCACACACACATGCATACGAACACGCACACGCACACTCACAATTTCATATGCACACTCTCACACACACACCTGGGGGATGGCGTTCATGCGTTCGCGGAAAAAGTCTCCCACGATGGGCAGCTCCAGCACTTCATCTCCGTCCAGGACCTGAGGGTAGCCAGGTGTGTTTGTGTGTGTGCGTGTCACATTGTGTGTGTGTGTTACACTGTTTGTGGTGTGTGTGTGTGTGTGTGTGTGTGTGTGTGTGTGTGTGTGTGTGTGTGTGTGTGTGTGTGTGTGTGTGCGGGTGTGTGTGTGTGTGTGTGTCAGTCTTTGCCTTTGCTTGCCACACTGTTTGTGGTGTGTGTGTGTGTGTCAGTTTTTGCCTTTGCTTGCCAAAATTCACAAAAATGTTTAGGTTCTAGAAATTTCCCAGGACCTGAGGGTAGCCAGGGATGTGTTCGCACAAAGTAAAAGAGGTGAGCACACATCGCGCAGACCGTATATCTGCGACAATCCATTTGCTTCCAGGACCCAATCACTGCCAGGGCCGTGTATTATGCATTATGCAAATTGGTAAGGTTGGCCAAGAGTCCTAGCCTCAGCACACACACACACACACACACATATTACCCCAGCCTTCTGCAGCACATCATCCCTGTCCAGGAATTGAGAAGCGTCACTTTGGTGTAGGCTCTACCAGAGGTGTGTATGTGTGTGTTTGTGTCTGTGTGTATATGCAGGCCATTTGCTATACGTTGAAGAAGCCATTAAAGGAACCAAGGTCTGCTGCCTGTGACAAAGAACCCAGAACACGTGATTTAAACAACCCCTCTTTCTGTAGACGTTAGAAATGTTTCACCTATCAAAATATGTATGGGGGCCTTCACACGTCAAATAGTAAATAGCTCAGCTAGGATGTTCACTGCTTCCAAATGTACACGAGCACCCAAACCCACACACTCACACACATGGTCGAAGCCATCCTGTGCACCACCATCCCG
>Ga0307968_1002605_pt1 | contig 15079 bp, 14 predicted proteins | sample OrgLakmetagen650_FD_201834 | JGI IMG/M metagenome (GOLD analysis project Ga0307968, IMG submission 201834) | Saline water microbial communities from Organic Lake, Antarctica - #650 | ecosystem: Environmental > Aquatic > Non-marine Saline and Alkaline > Saline | place: Antarctica: Organic Lake... | reverse complement strand
CCTTCAGGGGTGTCCACCCCAATAAGTAAACGTGTCGTCCAAAAAAAGAACTCCTGAGCTACAGCACAGTTTTTCCATTGGCCACCCTGGTACACTTTTTAAAGCACAAAACACACAAAGATGCCTTTCAAACAAGCAAGTCACACTCGTGCACTTACACGTGTGCTCAGTTTTACAAATACGCTCGTGCGTACACACGTGCGCACACACATACTTAACACGCTCACGCACATTTGCCTCTTTTGCAGGTCCAGCTCCTGGCCATCCCGATTGTGAAGCTCACAAACGCCAAGAACCCTAAAATCTCAGAAGTGGTGAGGAATGTTTTACGAGCTTACACATCTTTGTTCGCTGTAGCCTGTAAATCCCCTGCGGCTTCCTTGTGCACCCTGTTTTGATGAAATGTTAGTAAAGAACATCCAAACTGCACAGTCAACCAGTCACACGCACAAATTACTTACCGTACATAAAGTATAGAACATCCAAACCGCACAGTCAACCATTCACACGCACGAATTACTTACCGTACATTTAGTATAGAACATCCAAACCGCACAGTCAACCAGTCACATGCACGAATTACTTACCGTACATTAAGTATAGAACATCCAAACCGCGCAGTCAACCAGTCACATGCACGAATTACTTACCGTACTTAAAGTATAGAGCATCCAAACCGCACAGTCAACCAGTCACATGCACAAATTACTTACCGTACATAAAGTATAGAGCATCCAAACCGCACAGTCAACCAGTCACATGCACGAATTACTTACCGTACATAAAGTATAGAACATCCAAACCGCACAGTCAACCAGTCACACGCACGAATCACTTATCGTACATTAAGTGTATCACCGCATCTACGTTCCTTTTTATGGAGGTGGTGGTGAGGTGTTACTGCGGTGGTGTATTATATATCTATTTTAGGGGTGGCGGTTCAGGTACAGTAGTGTAAACTATTTATTTTAGAGCGGCGATGAGTGATCAGGGAGCCCCCCGCTCCACCTGCCCCTGCGAGTTCGGCTTGGCTGCAAAGGATCAGCAGCAAGCAGCTAACCTCGTCCACCGTGCAGGCAGCAGGAATTGCATTCTGTGCAAATGAACTGGACACGGATGCAAGCATGCTCTCATGCAGCAGTTATGCAGCAGCAGATAACACACACACGCACGTGCACACGCACATGCATACGCACGCACACACACACACGCACACGCACACACACCCATACACACACGCACGCTCTACCTATAGCAACCAAGCAGCACGCAAAGCTAGCACACACATGCAGCAGCAGCAGCAGCAGCAGCAGTGACAGCAAGAGGGGTGGCCACACGCAAGCCCAGGGCTGCAAAAGCCCTTATAGAGGGGTGTTTGCTGAATTCCACCTATAATTAGATTTTTTAGGGTTGCTGTTTTTTTGCTAAAATATTTGGGGGGGGGGGGGGTGAGTACATGCATGTACGGTACTTGTTTGATACCATGTTTGCCGCGGCAATGCGCTACCCAACCAAAATGTTTTGATTCACATCTCGTGCGAGGCGGATCCAGTGGCAGTTCCATAACTCATGCCCCCTTCACACTTACGTCCTTGGCCAAATGAATGTGTGTATGCAAAGGCACGTTTCCAGCTGTATTTAAATAAACCATGCCATGTGTTTGAGTCACCCCATACAAGCAAAACGATTAACTACGTACTTACACCAAAGGCCACATAATCATACAAGATGCATGGTAAAATCATCTGCACACTGCCTGCTGCTTCGCGTTCTTGTCACGTTTTTTTAGCATCCACCCTTATTTGCGTGTGTGCGTGTGTACATGCAGGGATCTCCTGAGAACTTGTTAGGCCGCATCGGGTCCTACCTCACTGGATCGTACTTTGACGAAGAAAGGTGAGAGGCTTCCTCCCTGTCCTCCCTGCCCGCAACGCCAGAGGAAGGGTGATGCCGCAGCATCGGACGCGCTGGGCAATCATGTGAAATGAATGATGAGGCCCTAAGCCTGACCGAACTCACACTCTAGTTAGCGGAACATTCCTTGCCACTTGCTGTGTGCCTGCTTTCTGGTCCTCTACCTGGTTCTTTCCATTTTGCTGTTTGCCTCACTTCACTCACTCCCTTCTTCATCCCTACCCTTCCTTCCTGTTCCTTAATCCTCAAGCCATTGCAGCGCAACATCCTGGGCATGTCGAACTTTATATACTACGCTCCGTTCTCTGCAATTTTTTAATTGACTGCTTATGTTGGCACAGTCCTGCCTAAGATGTAGGATGTAGTGTTAAGACATGCAAGGGGAGGGGGGTGGTAACAGATATTAAGGATGATAGACAGTTGTAGTTCATGTCTTTGCAATCAGAAGTTCCACAACGTCCCATTCCTGTGTTGCCTGCAACCCTTGCTCTGCACACACACACACACACACACACACACACACCACACACACACACACACACTCACACACACACACACATACACACACAGCTTGGTGGGCATGGAAACCAAGACCAAGGATGACGGCGTTGACTACTACGAGTACGAGCTGAATCAGCTCGATGCATCTAACGGACCCCATGTCGTTGCACAGGTCACAAGCAAGGTGGGGGGAGTGAGTACTTTGTTGCGACCTTTTATATTATCACCGCGCACCCCTGGCGCACCGAAACAGTTTCCGAGCCCTCAGAAAGTGTCATGGTTTTACTCCAACTGCCTGAGGAATAATGCTGAACAAACTCACCAAACCGCCAGGAAGGAGCAGTGCAAAGAAGACAGACGTGAGACACACACATACACACTATCAATCACTGGCTGCTTTGCTCCGAATGTGCGCAGGGTGAAGTGCTGTACATGTTCGTGACGAGCGCCAGTGAAAAGCAGTGGAAGAAGGGCGAGCCTGTCCTGAGGCAAGTGGTGGACTCTTTCAGGGCATAAATCAGAAATGCTTGGTATGGCTGGGTTTCTGGACCGATTTTGGCAGCTTGGGCGATTTCTTGGTCATATAACACGTCATTTTGGGCTCTTGCTGCCAGCATTATTCTTGTTTCTAAGTGTGATTTGCATTATGCACATCATGTGCATTTGTAATTATTACAAAAGGCACAGCCAGTCTGTCCCTATTCATTGTTACTAAATGCACTGGCTTTTACAATGGCACTTGGTGCAACTAGTAATAGGTAAATCATTCATTTTTGGCATAGTGAGTTGCACGTTTGAGTAATAACAGCTAATTTTCACATTTCTGATGAAGAGATCAAACAGCAAACGGTCATAATGGAAGGAAATACGAAAAGAACTACGCAGGCAACGAAAACCACTCCCCACAATAATCAAGGAAAATTATATAATGGTTAGTAGGGATGACCTGCATGCCTCGTAAATAAAAGGTAAGAGGGCTAATCAAAATAAGGGCAAAACACTCCGGTGGTAACAAGTAGGTAGTAGGGAGAAAGCACGTTTCATCGCTTACCGGTTGTGTAGAAAAGCCAAGATTTGTACGTTCCCGCTAAAGGCCTGCTCCTCCCTCTACGCATGATTCAGCTGCTTGAGCATTTAGCCGTGTGCCTTGCCAACAGGTAGATGTACACAAAGGTGCACACTCACATGTTTGTGATGCTCCAATACGTTTTTATGCTTGAAAGCATATAGCTTGCTGTGATCAGCCACCTCCTCAGCAGCATCGCCAGCCATCAGCAGATCCACTTTCCCCAGACAGCACCAACCCTATATTTCGGCATTCTTTAACGTGACATCTACCCCATTTATATTAAGTATTGTGAGGGGGGATACCTCAGGACAGCTGAGCACTGCACTTGAACAGCACAACGATCTCTGCAACATCCTTCAAGGCAGAAGCCTCCGTTACCCTCCGCACCATCCTTTTGGGAGTGGGTGGCACCATCTACAACAATCATATACTGGAGCCTTTTAGGAGCTGGGTCTTGATTATCAAGGACTTAAGCACTTGATGATGATGGCGTATATACGTATATACATAGGTCCAGGGGAAATAGCAAACTCCCTACTTCGAGGTTGAAACGAAACTGAAAGTTGGTAACTAAAAAGGGAAGCAAGAGAAACAGGCTGGAAGCGATAACAGAAAATAGGGGGGACAACCAAGGTGATGAGAAGAAGGGCAAAACGTGTACGAGAAGGTCAAGCACGGGAAAGAAAGAAGGAAGGAAAGCCTGCGTACTTTGGTGCCCACGTAGATAAAAAAAGAGGTTTAGGAGGACAGGGCTAATAAAGAGTGAAAAGGCAATGGGCCGATCTAGCTACACCACCGCGAGGCACTCAACATAAAAAACTAGGGAAGCTAAGAGTTAGCCAGGATAAAAGCAGCTAAGCCATTGCGATGACTGGTAAAGGAGTACAGTGAACTAAAGGTTTAGATAACGAGAGCCCGGTTGTTCTACTAAGAGCCCAGAGCAAGGGGAAGCTAGCCAACCTATACCTAGATCAAGGCGGTAGACACGCTAGGGAGGGAGCTGCATTGAAACAGCCAAAGAGCCGTTTGGCCTAGCATACACAAAGGGGTGAGCCTGGCCTAGGTCAGAGAAACTGGAGATACTACCTTGGCAGGCTGCAAAGTCTTTTAAGGCTGCGAGGAGAAGATCAGCTGCCTTACTTTCTACTACTGCGGGCTCTAAGCCTGTCCTGGCTAGCGTGCTAAAAATCAAACTAGCTCTTACTAACATGGCAGTCAGGGCAGCTAGGCACACAACATACCACACTTCCTTCCTCACTGTTTGGCATGGCTGCTCTAGCAGCCACACATGCCATGGTAGCAGCTGCACGGAAACTGGGAGGTTGTGTTGTATGGCTTGTCTGATGGCTGAAGCTCCTGTGCACGTCTAAAAGACGTGCTCCCGTAGCTGTAGCGCCTGTGCAGCACGTGGCGATGCGGCTGAGTGTTGCCAGCCACAGGGGCAAGTTGTCCCCCGCTTCATGGGCCATCTGTGGCCCCCTGCTCCCACCACACCATGCTGGAGTAGGCGCCACCAAACTTCCTTTCAAACATTCTTCCATGGGAGCCTCCATACTTGGCGTACTCGCGCTCGGAGCGCCTTTGTGACAGCCAGGGCTGTGGGGAGCGTTTCTTTTTGCGCAATATCATATATATTATATATTATAAGCACTTGCATCCAAGCTATAATGTTCACTCTGTCAACATCGCTGCTGAACTTGTCCGTACCAGGCGTTCCCTAACATCACCACTACCAACTCTCATCAGTAACCGGTTTCAGACCAAGCCTGCAGCAACCTCCTGATCATTCATTCTTTTGGAACCCCATTTATCTTTCTTTGGTGAGGGAGTTTTACCCGGCACCAAAGCGCCTTTTCCACAAAATTAATGTGTGGAGTGTATTCTCACCATCTGCGTAATTTTTCTTGACATCAGTATTGATGACATGACCTCCTTCCAGCTTGTTGCTGTCTGACTGGTACCGGACAGAAAGGGTATTTACAGCCCCAAGAGAGGAATCGCACCTGCCCGCAATGTAGGGAGTACTAAAAATTACCTGTTTTCATGCACAAATCTCGGCGAGATGCACAAATTGGCGAACAAGAGGAGGTGCGTGCAGCGTGCAGCATATGCAATATGCACATACTAATGCAACTAGGCACAATCAACTTGATCTAGATGGTCTAGGGCGGAGAAAATGCCCCAGCACTTATTGTGCATATATTATTTTATAGGGAGCAATACAATCGCTAGCTCTTCAAAATTCCCAGGCTATATCAGAATTGCTGCAAGCGATGGAGGCCCAGAAGGGCCCTTAAATATGGTTTTGCCCGGGTGATCTCGCGAGATAGATGGAGCCAGAAGCCTCCTCGCTAGGACATGTATTGTTCCGCCGATCTGCCGCATCGTAGGGCATTGCTGCAGATACCACCCAAATAAAGACTACGTACCATGATCTCTGTTTCCTGCTCAAATGCACAGAATGTCGCCCAGTAATAACCAGTAGCTGCAGGCCTCGTCAATACCACCATTTATACTTACTCTTTTCTGCTCAACTTAGATACGTGCTGTGAGCATGCTGGTACCAGGACCTGCTTTGCTTGCTATGGTCAACCACCTACAAAGATGAGTCAGTAGCAGTTACAGGAGAAATCAAATAATTTGAATATAAAGCTAGGGAAGACATCGTGCATAAACACCACGCATCATGGACGCGGATTCTTCGTTTTTGCCCCAGCCCCCCACAGCCAGCCCAGCACACGCGCCCCGCCCCCGCAACATTGCAAGCAGCCCCAGCAAGTCCCGGATCCCCAGCTCACCGGGCAGGCCGAGTCGTCCTGACGGGCTTGCAGGAGCAAGCTCGAGCATCCTCTCTAACCTCACCACCCCTAACCACGGCATAAAGCGACGTTCTGCTGCTGCCAATCCTGCAGCTGCCAATACCCTTGCTTCAGGCCCCGTGAGCGGCGGGCGCATCCATCAACAGCAACGCCCGGAGGGCTCCCCTGAAGCTGCGCAGCAGGAGTCCTCCCTCTCTCCGGCCTGCGACTGGCTGGGCATACCAGAGCCTTCTCCATCTCCTCGATGCATTACATCGCAAAGGACAGGCAGAACGGCGGGGGCGAAAGCAGCGTCGGGAAGGGAAAGTAACCGCAGAATAACTCCCAGGAGCAGCAGCTGCAGACAGAATGCCAGCAGCACCTCACCCCCAGTGCCTAGCTGTAAAGCAATGGATGGCGGGATGGGTGGGCCTCAAGATCAAGGGGCAGACACACAGCAGCAGGGACAACAGGGGCAAGGGCAGGGTAGCGGGGTTGACCGTACGAGGGCGAGGGAAACGAGGGCAACCGCCTTGCGACGCTCTGCTGTAGAGGACAGGTTGAAGGGAGTAAATAGCCTGGCTGGCAAGAGTGGCAGCTTCGGGCACGGCACGTTTGGAAGCCGGCCTCTCAACACAAGTGGGAGCATGGCACGCTCTGCGTCGAACGTCAAAGAGCGCCCGATTTCTGCTTCAGTTACGCCCCCTCCTCCATTGGTAAGTTAATGGTTCTCCTCTGGGTTATTAAACAGGAAGGATACGGGCAACTCTTCTGCAACTAGAACCAGAGCAGAGCAATGGAATCAAGGTGGTTTCTGGCCAAAAAGGAAAAAACTCTTTGATTCCTGCTTGTTGCTTACGTGGGTGTAACAGAAGAGAAGAGGTAAGCCGATCGACGTTATGTAGTTCATAACAGTTCAAAAGAATGTCAAGGTCAACGGTGGTCAAACCTTTTTGCAAGCCGCGTAATGTTTGGGGCACGCTTCCTGTCGGAGCTCAATGGCTCGCATGTCAGCAATGGTGTATTGGCACAACACTTACATTACAGTGCTATGGATGTAAGTGTTCAAACATTGTCACCCTTTCCACAACGCAGGGTGTCGCACGAGTGCGCCCCGTCAGTGCCCCTCGTGTCGCCCGTAGCCCTTCTGCTGCGCGAAGACCTGTCTCTGCCCAGGTGTGTGGGTGTGGGCGTGTGGGTGTGGGTGGAAGTTGACGCTCAAAGGACGGTTTTTGCATTGTCCGCTTAGGAAGTTTTCAGACGCTTGGCGTTCATTCCATCTTCATATACGCATATGACTCATAACCTGTACACAAGACCCCACAGAAGCATGTTTGTGGTAGGTACGCACTTATGCGTGGACTTCCGACCTTTTTCCTATGCACAGCATTGTGCTCTTTGACCTGTCTTGCACAGCATCAAGTACGTACCTCTCCTTTCTGGAGGTATGCAGAGATAGGTCATGCGCATCTCTTTATCTTTTGCTCTGCTGAGTGTCACACACAGGTGGTTCCTCTGAACACACACGAGGCACACACACGCACATGCACACACAGGGTGGCACTGCCATGCGCACCAGCACCAGCATTGCAGGCGGAGGGAGGCAGGGCAGCAGCAGCATGGCACGACAGCCGTCCACCGAAAGTCCAGCACGCAGGTATGCAGTGTATGTGTGTGCATGTGTTAATGTGTGTGCCTTTGTTGTCCCTTTCTTTGAAAGCTATGGCAATCGCTTGCTTTGTGCTTTTGACACAAACTGCAAGACGCGTGCTTACATATATACACGCACACATTCTATGAAATTGCTCTACTGCTCTGATTGAGCAGTCTTACCTTTCTCTCTCTCTCTCTCTCTTTCTTTCTCTCTCTCTCTCTCTCTCTCTCTCTCTCTCTCTCTCTCTCTCTCTCTCTCTCTCTCACACACACACACATTCAAATTCCTCACCCCCTTCCTTAAAAACACAGGCCCATGACTGTTCCTGAATTTAGAGTTTATTTGCTGCCCTCCCACGCTCGCACTTTGATATCTGTCTCCTATATCATTTTTTCATCCTCCATCCACAAGTAAACGAATGCAGTGTACCGATCGCGCGCCTGTGATCCGCCAAAAAAATCAGACCAATGCCAGTCCGACCTGCCGCACATATGCATGATCTGCTGTACTTCATGTTGATACACAACCAAACGCCTGCCTGCGATCTGCCTTGTCTCTGTACTCATGTGTTTTCCAAACTGCCAACTCACAAAACAGATCCACTGCCAGCCCAGCTCGCCGTGGGGAGTCCACAAAAGCAGGCCACAGCACAGCGCAGCAGGTGCGTGGTGTACTTGTGGAAGGTATCGTGCTTGTCGTGTTATTTCATACAACTAACTTGCAATTTTGGGAGCACTACTCCTGCCAGCGCTGCGGCAGCAGCGAGTGCATGAGCACACACACTCACATGCAAATACATTCATTTGACACACTCCTTCAAGGAGCCACTGCCCCTGCCAGTACTACAGCAGCAGCGTAAGCACACTGTCACACAAACACACACACACACACACCAACACTTACACGCGGTACACACACACTTAGGGAGCCACCGCCCCTGCCCATACTGCGGCGTCAACGTGTGCATCTCACGGCAGCTCTGCAAGTATCCTGTCCTCCATCCCTGAGAAGCCTGCCATCCATTACCCAGGCAAATCTTCAAGTTTGACCAGGTACGTGATGCTGGTTGGGAGCGCGAGTTTGACGTTGTTGCGCGCAAACTGAACGTGCCTGGGATAAGGCAGTTGCTTGCATCTGCTACCAACTTTGATAAAGATCTGAAGCGTGTCCATGCATACGAGGTCGTTTAATAGCGTACACACGCCCTTAGGGTCGATCAATGGTCTGCAAGGTAAACCCTGCACGTAGTGATGACCGATCGTCTGCACTTCCCCTACCAGGCTGGTCTCCTTAACAAAGCTGCTGAGCCTGTAACACAATCCGCGCACATACACACACATGCACTCATGCAGGCAATCCTCTGGCTCCAAGCCCAGTTTCTCCCTTGACCTGTCTGCTGTGAAGAAGGAGGGGTCACCTGGCCCAAATTCTGGCTCTGAAAAGCCAACCACACCAGGGTGAGACGTTGGTGTATGCTAGGCAGAGAGATGGAGTTTGTAGTTTACAGGTATGAATGGCTGCAGCGCTGCCGGCGCCAAGCTTTTGGTGGTAAATGACACAGGGTAGGAGGATGCTTTTTTCCGGTAGTGGTGTTGTCGAGGGAAGGCGTATTCCATGACGTGCAGCAGCTAACCATGGTAGTCATGAGACCAGAACTGTCGGTTAATGTTAGAGAGGAAGGGGTTAGCGTAGGGGTCAGATCTCGTCAACGGACTCCACCCCTCTGTGAAGGGGTTCAAAAGGCCTTATGCCTACGCATGCACACACACACATACACACACTGCCATGCACAGAGGCAGTGGGCCCAAGCCGTCTGACACACACACATACGCACACATGCACACGCTGCCGTGCACAGAGGCAGTGGGCCCAAGCAATCTGACACACACACACATACACACATACACACACTGCCGTGCACAGAGGCAGTGGGCCCAAGCAATCTGACACACACAAACACACATACACACACTGCCGTGCACAGAGGCAGTGGGCCCAAGCAATCTGACACACACACACACACATACACACACTGCCGTGCACAGAGGCAGTGGGCCCAAGCCGTCTGTGCCCAAGCTCAACCTCACGCCTCTGCTGAAGGAACAGGAGGAGCACGCGCAGAGTGTGAGGGAGGCATACGCTGATGCCAGTGCCGATGCAGACGCAGATGCCGAAGGTGAGCCTAGAAGTCTGAAGAGGCGAGAATGCTTGAGCAAGTGAGCACATTACACACACTCATGCGCACACACGTACATAAACACACACGTGCAGGTGCATGCACTCACGCACACCTTCCGTGTGACCAGTACAGTCTGTGCCCTTCCTCACTGTCCTGCCTGCCTGCATGTCATGCAGTGGAGAGGGCAGTAAACGGGGCAACAGCAAACAGTGCTCCGCTGCCATCCAAACACGCACACACACAACACACACACATACATACAAACTGCAGGTCATGCAGTAGAGGGCAGTAAACAAGGCAACAGCAAGCAGTGCTCCGCTGCCATCCAAACACACGCACACACACACACGCGCACACACACACACACACACACACACATACACACTCCATGCCATGCAGTGGAGGGCGGTAAACAGGGCAACAGCACACAGCGCTCTGCTGCCATCCAAATACACGCACACACACAACACACACATACATACAAACTGCATGCCATGCAGTGGAGAGGGCAGTAAACAGGGCAACAGCAAACAGCGCTTTGCTGCCATCCAAACACGCAAACACACAACACACACACATACATACACACTGCATACCATGCAGTGGAGGGTGGTAAACAGGGCAACAGCAACCAGCGCTCTGCTGCCATCCAAACACGCAAACACACAACACACACAACACACACATACATACAAACTGCATGTCATGCAGTGGAGAGGGCAGTAAACAGGGCAACAGCAAACGGCGCTCTGCTGCCATCCAAACACGCAAACGCACACACACAAACACACTGCATGCATGCAGTGGGTGGCAGTAAACAAGGCAACAGCAAGCAGTGCTCCGCTGCCAGCCACAAAAAGGGAGGGGCAGGACACAGCGGCGGCACACAGCAGAAGAAGGCCCCCCCTCCAGAACCCCCACAAGACCACTTTTACTTCTACCCCAAAATGGACCCCAATGTAAGTGGGCCCCTCCACCCTAAATCGTGCTGGCTGCGGCATTACAGCCAGCAGAGATGTTTTGCCCCTTGTGTGACTGGTTTGCCACAATCAGTTTATGATGAAACCAAGTAATGTGACCATATGCGAAGGGGGTTGGTTGGGGTGAGGGTGTGGTTGTAGTTGGAGTTGTGGTTGTGGTTGTGGTCGTGGTCGTGGTCGTGGTCGTGGTCGTGGTCGTGGTCGTGGTCGTGGTTGTAGTTGTAGTTGTAGTTGCATGGAAGGTCTGCAGAGTGGGTGCTACACCAACGGCAAAGACTTGTGTAACCAACTCTGCAAATTACTATGAGAACGTCCTCTGTGGGAAGGTTTTCCTTGGGATTGCCTGGCGCCAGGTGAACTAATGTGCACACAAGCAAATTCGGCACCGGTGTCTTGTTTGTTTCCACGCACATGCATTGCTCACCAGATCTTGCAAACGAAATCATGTGGGCGCGTTGGGTAAGAATGTCTATCTAATTGGGTAGTATCCAGTATGAGACGCTGCAGTTATGTGCTTAGGCAAGTAAAAGTCTACACGTGTGCTCCATTATATCTGCCATTTGAAAAGTACAGCATTTGTGGCCATCAGTGTAATCCTTGAAAAGAAACTGATCAAGCCTCCTTATGTTGTTGAAACACATAAGAGTAAGAGCCTTGCATCCTTGTCAAAGGTATTTATCTGCGCATGTTTTAGATGAATATACGCATACATACACGCAGGATGAGCGCAAGACAATGGAAGCCATCAACCGCATGCCCAAGCCTGTGCAGCGCCATATGCGCAAGATCTACGATGAGATGGTGGAGGCCAAACAAAACTGTGAGGCCATTGCCTTCAGGGGGCACCGCCTGCTGGACCAGGTGCGTGGGTGTGGGTGTGAGTGTGGGGGTAGGAGTGGGTGTGGGTGTAGGTGTGTGAGTGTGGGTGTGAGTGTGAGTGTGGGTGGGGGTGCAGATGTGTGAGTGTGGGTGGGGATGTGGGTGCAGATGTGTGAGTGTGGGTGGGGGTGCGGGTGCAGGGGTAAGGATTGTAAGAGTCAAGGTGCAGATCTAGGCTATCACCATTTAGGAAGCACAATCTAAGTTGGGGGGGCACGTCTGAAAGTTCTGAGACACAGACCGCATGATCCTGCTGTTGTACTTCATATGATGTTATGGTGTACCTATTTGTTTTGTGTGTGTGCATCGTGTTGCTTTGCTGCTTTTGAACTTAGAGCTTGGAGGGCAGTTTTTTTATAAGTTGAGTTCCAGGTCGCCATCTTCCCAGTCAAACTGCAGGCCGGGACATCTGCACACAATCATATTGCAGGACGTATCATCTGCAGACACAAGCATTGACGACCTCATTGCTTACGTTCTCACAGTGCAGCTGCAGCACTGAAGTTCTTGTATGAGGGTCGCATTCACAGTGCAGCTGCAGCACTGAAGTTCTTGCATGAGGGTCCTTACGCCGCAACAGCAGTAACACACACATTTCCAGGATTGGCCAGAAACGCATATACACACTGTATATATATGACCGTATGTATGTTGATTCCTCTGCTTGAAATACCGTATATACATTGTAATGCATGTGTACATCGTACATACGTATATATGTTTGGTTCTGGCCAACCCTACGCATTTCACATCTCAACATTAGCAGCGCTCACACTTCTCCTGTGTGAGGTTGCTCACACCTTAACAGCATCAACTTATGCATTCTGAGGTGTTTTGTATCCATGTTTTATATCAGCAACGCTCCCACGTCTCCCGTGTGACGGTACTCACATCTCAACAGCAGCAGCTCGTGCATTCCTATGAACTCCTTCACTTAGAGCTTGACGCCAGCAGCGCATCTCCTATGATACATACCTTGAAAGTAACAGCCATCCTCACACACTACCTGTGGTGCACCCTCACACACTTCATTTGGTGCACCCTCACACACTTCCTGTAGTACACCCTCGCACACTTCCTTTGGTGCACCCTCACACACTTCCTGTAGTACACCCTCACACACCTCCTGTAGTACACCCTCACACACCTCCTTTGGTGCACCCTCAAACACACCTGTAGTACACCCTCACACACCTCCTTTTGTGCACCCTCACACACTTCCTGTAGTACACCCTCACACACTACCTGTGGTGCACCCTCACACACGTCCTGCAGTACACCCTCACACACTTCCTTTGGTGCACCCTCACACACTTCCTTTGGTGCACCCTCACACACTTCCTGTGGTGCACCCTCACACACTTCCTTTGGTGCACCCTCACACACTTCCTGTAGTACACCCTCACACACTTCCTACGGTGCACCCTCACACACTTCCTGTAGTACACCCTCACACACTTTCTTTGGTGCACCCTCACACACTTCCTGTAGTACACCCTCACACACTTCCTGTGGTGCACGTGTGCCTGCCTGCAGCTCCAGACACACCACAAAGAGAAGATGGAGATGAGGGAACAAGAGATGGCGCGTGAGATGCAGGCGTACCAAGCGCAAGCTGAGCAGGTGAGACCTGGCTTAAAAATCCATCGGCTTTGGGCATTGGGTGTGCACAGGCAACGACCAATGGTAAGCATAAAAGAGGGCTTGTTTTGTGAGATGTAGGCGCAGCAAGAGCAATTTGAGCAGGTGAGTCCTGGCTTAGAAATCCATCGGCTTTGGGCATTGGGTGTGCACAGGCAACGACCAATGGTAAGCATAAAAAGAGGGCTTATTTTATGAGGTGCAGGCGTACCAAGCGCAAGCTGAGCAGGTGAGATCTGGCTTGGAAATCCATCGACTTTGGGCATTGGGTATGCAGAGGCAACGACCAGTGGTATGCATAGAAGAGGGCTTGTTTTGTGAGATGCAGGCGTACCAAGCGCAAGCTGAGCAGGTGAGATCTGGCTTGGATATCCATCATCTTTGGGCATTGGGTATGCAGAGGCAATGACCAGTGGTATGCATAAAAGAGGGCTGTTTTGTGAGATGCAGGCGCAGCAAGAGTGAACTGAGCAGGTGAGATCTGGCTTAAATATCCATCGGCTTTGGGCATTGGGTGTGCAGAGGCATCGACCAGTGGTATGCATAAAAGAGGGCTTGTTTTGTGAGATGTAGGCGCAGCAAGAGCAAGGCTGACAAGGGAGATTGAGTCTAGGGCTTGATCATCAGAGACAGGGCATAATGATCAGAGGCATCGTTGCATGAAAGAGAGTGCGTGCACCCTCACACACATACACATGCACGCAGACACACACAAACACGCGCACACACACACACATCACCATTGCTTCAGACGCAAGAGGAGCTCCAGCGCATCCGTGCAGCCCTACTAGCCCGAAGCTTGGGGCAGGATGTAGGAGGAGAGCTGGGATCCTTGCAGGTGTGCACTCACATTCTTTCATATGTGTGTGTGTGCTTATTCTGTTTTGGCCATGTGCCCTTCAACGCCCAGTGCAAGAAATAGGAGGGGATCTGAACGGTATGTTGCAGAGTTGTGCGCTTACAGATTTTGACCTGTGTGCGTTTGCGTGCATTCGTGTCTGGGATATAAACCCTTTCCAGAGCTTGGGATGGAGGTACTGCAGAGTGGATATGAGGGGCTGTGAACCTGCTGTTGTGTGTACTCGCAATGCTTCGCCACTTATATGTGGATGTGCATGTGTGTGTGTGTGTGTGCCCTCTCAGCCAGAAGCCAAAGGCAACATGTGGCAGGGGAGCTGGCTATTCGGAAGTGCTTGTCTAGGTTGGACAATTTAACACTACACTCTTGCTCTCGCACACACAGGGACCGCACACACAGTGCCTGCACTCTTGCTTGGCACACACACAAGGCCTGCACACATAGCCTCTTTAATCTTGCTCATGCACACACAGGGTCTGCAGGATCACACCAATAAGTGGCTGATGGCAGGCACGCCCATGCCAGAGACCCCAGGCCCTGATCAGACAGCCTACCTCATCGCACAGAGGGAGGCCGTGGACGCCATGATTCACCAGGTGTGTGGT
>Ga0307968_1002601_pt1 | contig 15082 bp, 18 predicted proteins | sample OrgLakmetagen650_FD_201834 | JGI IMG/M metagenome (GOLD analysis project Ga0307968, IMG submission 201834) | Saline water microbial communities from Organic Lake, Antarctica - #650 | ecosystem: Environmental > Aquatic > Non-marine Saline and Alkaline > Saline | place: Antarctica: Organic Lake... | reverse complement strand
AAGCACAAACCCTCACACACAAACTCTCTCCTCCGCACACCACCCACCCACCTTGACGTGCGTAGGGTCCAGGTGCAGTGCGGAGCTGCAGCCTTCCTCTGCTAAACGCACACTCCCACAGCACATAAGGACACACACTCACACACAAACTCTCCTCCGCACACCACCCACCCACCTTGACGTGCGTAGGGTCCAGGTGCAGTGCGGAGCTGCAGCCTTCCTCTGCTAACCGCACACCCCCACAGCACATAAGCACAAACACTCACACACGCACTCTCTCCTCCGCACACCAACCGCCCACCTTGACGTGCGTAGGGTCCAGCTGCAGTGCGGAGCTGCAGCCTTCCTCTGCTAACCACACACCCCCACAGCACATAAGCACAAACACTCACACACAAACTCTCTCCTCCGCACACCACCCACCCACCTTGACGTGCGTAGGGTTCAGGTGCAGTGCGGAGCTGCAGCCTTCCTCTGCTAACCACACACTCCCACAGCACATAAGCACAAACACTCACACACGCACTCTCTCCTCCGCAAACCACCCACCCACCTTGACGTGCGTAGGGTCCAGCTGCAGTGCGGAGCAGCAGTCCTCCTCCGCTTGAGCCCACTCCAGCAGTCTTAGCTCCGCCATCGCGCGGTTGGCATACGCCACCGCGCTATTGGGCTGGAGGGCTATGCTGCGGCTGTAGCATTCTTTTGCGTATGCATGCTGCCCTGCCTGTGTGTGTTGTGAGTGGTGTGTGTGTGTATATGTGTGCATGTATGTGTGTAAGTGTGTATACTTGGCTGGAGGGCTATGGTGCGGATGTAGCGTTATTTTGCGTATGCATGCTGCCCTGCCTGTGTGTGTTGTGCGTGGTGTGTGTATATGTATGCATGTGTGTAAGTGTGTATACTTGGGCTGGAGGGCTATGCTGCGGCTGTAGCATTCTTTTGCGTATGCGTTCTGCCTTGCCTGAATGTGTTGTGAGTAGGGTGGACCAGGAACCATATAAATTTACGTATATACGGTGTACATACGGTATATTAGCAGGGAAATCACCACACATACGGTCGTGTACGGTGTGATTATACAGTCTTGGCCAACCACTAGTTGCGAGTGGTGTGTGTATATGTGTGTGTATGTGTGTGAGTTTGTATACGTGTGTGTATGTGTTTGTTTGTTGGTATCTGTGTGGATGCTTGTCTGTTTATTAGCGCAGCTGTCGATCTTTTTTATTGATATTTGTTTGGGGTTCCCTATAGGTTGAGCAGCCACGCCAGTCTGGAGGCCATTGTAATCCAAACTAAACTTGTATTTGTGTGCAAGTTTGTGCACGCAGGTGCTTGTCCGCTTACGTCAAGCTTTCACATCATAGCGCAACATATCACCCTCACCCACACCTCCACATATCAATGACCTGTTATGCCTGTTCCCACAACCACACCCACACAATCCACACCCACATAATCCACACCCACACAACCCACACCCACATCTGCACCCGCACCAGCACCTTTTAGCAAAGCACACACAATCCACACCCGCGTTTGAATCCACACCGAACCAGCACCTTAAACAAACCACACACAATCCACACCCACATCTGCACCCGCACCAGCACCTTCAACAAACCACACACAATCCACACCCACAAAATTCACACCCACACAACCCACACCAGCACCTTAAACAACTCGTTTCCACGTGCGCGCCACGCCTCTGAGGACTGTGGCTCGCTGTTTCGTATCGGAGGGTGGGCAGGGACAGCGCTCTCTTTCGAGCTTGCGCCATTGCTGGTGCTTGATGCTTGCGTGGGTGTGAAGGTGCTTGAGATGGGTGTGAGGTGGGGGGGGGCGGAGGGGTCATCTGTGTGTGTGCTCTGGCCAGGGTACTGCAGGCCTGGAAGGCAAGGTAGAGACACAGAGAGGATGTGTGTGTGTGCGTGCGTGTGTGCGTGTGTGTGTGTGTTTGCATGTGTGTGTGTGTGTGTGTGTTTGCATGCGTGTGCGTGTGCACGTGTGTGTGTTTGCATGTGTGTTTGCATGTATGTGTGCGTGTGTGTGTGTGTGTGTGTTTGCATGTGTGTGTCTGTGTACGTGTGTGAGCATGTGTGGGGCATTGAGACTCTGATAAGTCCCACACAGCAAGGGGGGAGTCGAGTGGGTGAGGGGGAAAGGGTGTTCAGATTTTTTGCTGCTCTAGCCAGCAAGCTGTGGGTATAATATAGCATAGGAGACACTTGCACACGCACACACACATACACATACAAGCATGCACAAACAGATACACACACTCAAACATCGCACAAGACAAACATACGAACACACATACACGCATGTACACATACACACATACATGCACAAAACAGACACTTGCACGCGTCACACAACACACACACACGAACACACATACGCGCATGTACACATACACTCAAACATCGCACGAAACAAACACACACTCCACGTTCCTGTCTCACCTGAAGAGGGGGGCTGCCGCGCTGTCGCACATCGCACGAATCAAACACACACTCCTTTCTCACCTGAAGAGGGGGGCTGCCGCGCTGTCGCACATCGCACGAAACAAACACGCACTCCACGTTCCTGTCTCACCTGAAGAGGGGGGCTGCCGCGCTGCAGGAACCACCTTAGCTGCTGCGTTAGACCCAGGGGATTGCTGTGGGGCTGCGAGGGGGTGTTGAGTGTGTGTGATATGTGCATGCATCTGTTGTGAGTGTGCGCGTTTGTGTACTGCCATATTAATGTGTGTGAGTGTGCGTGTGTGTGCGTGTATGTGTGTGTGTGTGTGAGTGTGCTTGTGTGTGCGTGTATGTGTGTGCGTGTATGTGTGCATGTGTGTGTGTAAACCAAGGGGGTTGCTGTGAAGCTGCGAGGGGGATTGCGTTTGTATTTATTTGTATTTTTTATCTGCGTTTATATCTTATGTTTGTGTGTTTGTGTGTGTATGTGCGTGCACAAATTCTCAATCCAGGGGACTGTTGTGAGACTGCAAGAGAAGGTTCGGGGATCACTCGCCAATTCATCAATATCAGTATCCATGCATACGTACATGCAAGCGCATACCAGTGTATGACAATGCATTTAATTTGTGACACGGAAACTTTTAGAACATTGTGGGCATATGGATTAACGAATGAGAGAGTGTGGATGTAAGCCCATGCATATGCACTGCATGCACGTGATGAAGGTTGGCCAGAACCATATATAAATAAATAAATATATATATTATATGATATATGATATACAATGTATACAGGGTACTTTTGTCAGGAAATCACAAAAAATGCAGTCATATACGGTGCATATACACAATTCATGGCCAACCCTACACACCAGGACCGTTACATGGTAAATGTTCTCAGTGCGCCCGACAGAACCCCATCAAGTCCACGGTTGCATGGTGCTGTACCAATTGCATGGTTTACAGAGAATAGGTGTGCGTGCGTGTGTGTGTGTGTGTGTGTGTGTGTGTGTGTGTGTGCGTGAGTGCATGTGTGTGTATGTGCATGAAAGTTGGCCAGAACCGTTACATGGTATATGTTCTCAGTGTGTCCGACAGAAACCCGTCAAGTCCACGGTCGTGCATGGTGCTGTAGCAAATGCACGGTTTACAGAGAATAGGGGTGTGTGTGTGTGTGCATGAAAGTTGGCCAGAACCACTACATGGTATATGTTCTCAGTGCGCCCGACACAACCCCATCAAGTCCACGGTCGTGCATGGTGCTGTAGCAAATGCACGGTTCGTTGTTTTGGCTGTAGCAATTGCATGGGTCGTTGTTTTTGCTGTATCAATTGCATAGTTCGTTGTTTTTGCTGTATCAATTGCATGGTTCGTTGTTTTTGCTGTAGCAATTGCATGGTTCGTTGTTATTTTTCCGCGCATTCTCAATGTTAAACTGTCCAAATTAATTACAGACAATAGGTGGTGCACGGTGGAGCTAGCGTCATTTGGGTACACACACACACACACATTGGCGGGAATACTTATGGTTTAGCAACTCAAGGCTTAACTCAATTCATAGGTCACGTTTAGGGTTGGCCAGAACCTGTGTATACGGCGTATACACAGTGTTTTTGTCAGGGAAATCACCGTATATACGGTCATATACGGTGTACACATTCGGTTCTGGCCAACCCTAGTTCCGTCACACACAGACTCAAGTTTGGCAGGAGGAATTACAAACACCTAATCATTTATGGTAGTGGTCAGCGGCAGATAGGTAAAAAGTAAAAAGCAAACAAACATTTTTCTGGTACTCAATCAGCCCTACTCCTCTCCACATACCTATCCACATACCTACAATCAAATCTTATCCTAATAACTTGGACTGCTTCCCAGAAATATTCAGTTGATGACGATGATAGACACAGTCGTCTTTTATTACAAGCGTTTTTCCTACCGTGAACTTGAGCTGGCTTTTGTGGTGGTCCTCCCTTCTTCTCTGTTTTGGCAACCTTTGCGTGGTTGATCCCCTCTTCATCAGAGCCTGGAGGGGGGGGCAGAGTGTGTGTGTGTGCATGTGTGTGTTTGTGTGTGTGTGTGTGTGTGTGTGTGTGTGTGTGTGTGTGTGTGTCAGAGCGTGTTTGTCTGCATGTGCGCGTGCATTCCAGGTGCACACACTTGTGCCTGTGCAAGTCTACATGCATGATTGACTATGAGTGTGAAAGTGTTTGTTATTGTGTGTGTGTGTGTTTGTGAGTACGTGAGTGTGTGTATGTGTGTTTGCTTGTATGTGTGCATGCGTGTCGTGTGTGTATGTGAGTCAGTGACTGTGCGTGTGTGTATGTGTGTGAATATGTGTGTGCATGTGTGTGTTTATGTGTGTGTGCGTTTATGTGTGTGTGTGTATGCGCATGAGCGTGAGCTTACCTTCAAGCATGGCGTCCACATCTAGCTTGTCCCACTTTGAGTAGGATGCGTACGTGTGCTTTGCTGCATTGCCATCTCTGCCCCCTTCACCCTGCTGCTGCTGCGAGCTGCTTTGTGCTTTCTTGCTGCCACCTGCTCACGTGCGTGTGCGTGTGTACGTGTATGTGTGTGTGCCTGTATGTGTGTGTATGTATGTGTATGTGTGTGTGAGTGTGTAAAAGTGTGTGCGTGCGTAAGTTTGTATTAGGGCGAATAAGACGCTTGCATTTCTGAGAAAGTCAACGCCTGTGTACGTTAAATGTGTCCACAACCTTCTTTTCCTTCTGCTGCTTGCTGCAAAGTAAAACCGCCAGGCAAAGTAAAACACGCAGCTGCCGTTGTAGGTGCTGACTGTCATGAAACACACTGCAGGCCAAACGCTACATAGCAGCTATTCACGGAGGCACGCACCTGTGTTCTTGGTACTGGAGGTCAGCCCTGGCTGTTGCAGTGTCTGCGGCGCGGGGGCGACACTATTACCGGCACGCCCCCTCGGAGCAGGCACACTGGTGTTGGAGCTGCCGGCTGTGCTGGCCCCAGTCAACCCCTTCTCCTTGGTCTTGACCTTCTTCTCCCACTCGAACAGGTCCTGCATGTACTGCTGAGCCTCGAGCGCATTCTGCCGGATCTGTAGCTGCACGTCCATCTTCTGGGGTAGAAGGCCTGTACGTGCGTGTAAGTGTGTGTGTATCTGTGCGCGCTGTGTGTGCTTATATGTGCTTGTGCATGTGTGAGTGTGTATTTATTTTGGTGTGTGCGCGTGTGTGTGTACGCGTGTGTGTATGTGTGTGCGTGCCTGTGTGAGTGTGTGGTTTGTGTGTGTGTATGTGTGTGTGTGAATGTGTATATGCGAGTTTATGTATGTGCGTGATTGTACGAGTGTGTGTGACTGATTGTGAGTGTATGTGCGTAAAAGTGTGTGTGTGTGTGTACGTGTGTGTGTCTGTATGTGTGTGTGCGTGCCTGTGTGAGTGTGTGTTGTGTGTGTGTATGTGTGTGTATGTGTATATGCGAGTTTCATGTATGTGCGTGATTGTACGAGTGTGTGTGACTGATTGTGAGTGTATGTGCGTATAAGTGTGTGTGAGCGTGTGTGTTTGTGTGTGTGTGTGTGTGTGTGTGTGTGTGTGTGTGTGTGTGTGTGTGTGTGTGTGTGTGTGTGTGAGTGAGAGTGTGGGTGTGTTTGTGTGTGTGTGCATGTATGTCCTTTGCATGATCCTCACCTAAGTACAAGCAGGCCCTTATAAACGGTAGATGGTGTTTCACCTGTCAGCGGGTAAAATAAAATCAATTAAGTCTATACATTTTTCTAAATTTGTACATTCTGTATGGAAGAGAAGCGCAAAGCATTAATCGTGGGTGGTTCAGGCTTCGTGGGATATAGGTGGGTGAATGCGCACACGCACACAAGCACACATACACACACACGCACGCACACACACACACACGCACACACGCACGCACGCACGCACGCACGCATGCACGCACGCACGCACGCGCGCACCCACGCGCGCACCCACGCGCGCACTCACGCGCGCACCCACGCGCGCACCCACGCGCGCACCCTCGCGCGCACCCACGCGCGCACCCTCGCGCGCACCCATGTGCACACCCACGCGCGCACCCACGCGCGCACCCACGCGCGCGCACCCTCGCGCGCACCCACGCGCGCACCCACGCACGCACCCACGCGTGCACCCACGCGCACACCCACGCGCACACCCACGCGCACACCCACGCGCACACCCACACGCACACCCACGCGCACACCCACACGCTCACCCACACGCATACCCACACGCACACCCACACGCACACCCACACGCACACCCACACGCACACCCACACGCACACCCACACGCACACCCACACGCGCCCACACGCGCCCACACGCACACCCACACCCACACCCACACGCACACCCACACGCACACCCACACGCACACCCACACGCACACGCACACACACACACACACACACACACACACACACATACACACACACACACATACACACACACTCATACTATTGTTCCGCAGACTGTGCTTGAGCCTGCTTCAGGCGGGCTGGGATGTTGCTTGTTTTGATAAACACGTTCAAAAATCGCTGGTTTTCCCTGTAGGTAAGGCAAACCAGCAAGTGCCCGCACATGGGTAGCACGCGCTCTACACTACTCCTGCTGAAATTGTTTCCGGCATAAATTTGTTTACTTTGCCTGTTTTTTGCCTTTATGCCTCATCCCAGCCACCATCTCAGACGTGACAATCGCTCATCACGTCAGGGACGTGTGTCGTGGAGTACACGTGGTGTTCCATCTCGCTAGCTACGGCATGACTGGTGTGTAACGGTGTGTGTGTGTGTACGTGTGTACGTGTGTAGTTGTGTGTGCATGTGTTGATGCGTGTTTGTGTGTTTTTGTGTGTCTGTAGCTTGGCTTCAGCATCTGCTCCCCACGCTCACCATCCAGCTCAAACTGGGACTGTGAGCACTGCACAGTGAATATAGATATGATAAGTTCGATTGGTGTGCGGCAAGCCATTTCGACCTGGCTCGACTTTCACGGCGCTGCTCTTGATTCTTAATGCTTTGTCTTTTGGTGGCTCATCTGCTGAAATTCAGTTCACCGTATTGGCACATACTTTCTTGGGCTCACCAGAAAAATGCACAATGTATACTATACATGCATGCATGTGTCACGTACACACCGTAAGACTGTTTGCGGTATGATGAGCAGCCAGGCCTCCATGACACGGTCATAAACGGAGTAATATATGTGCCAGGTCTGACCCACCCCCTACGCATATCTACTTTTGTACACAGCCGCTGCAGCATTGTACATGTGTGACGATGATGTGCAGCACACTACATGCGTGACGATGATGTGCATACTATATGCGTGACGATGATGTGCATACTAAATGCGTGACAATGTGACAATGATGTGCATACTATATGCGTGACGATGATGTGCATACTATATGCGTGACGATGATGTGCATACTATATGCGTGACGATGATGTGCATACTATATGCGTGACATTGATGTGCCTACTATATGCGTGACATTGATGTGCACACTACATGCGTGACGATGATGTGCCTACTATATGCGTGACGATGATGTGCATTCTATATGCGTGACGATGATGTGCACACTATATGCGTGGCGATGATGTGCATACTACATGCGTGACGATGATGTGCATACTACATGCGTGACGATGATGTGCACACTATATGCGTGACGATGATGTGCACACTATATGCGTGACAATGATGTGCAGCACACTACATGTATGGCGGTGAATGTACATGTGCAGCATACTACAAGTATGAGGATGATGTGCATACTACATGCGTGATGATGATGAGCACACTACATGTGTGGCAATGATGTGCAGGAGATGAAGCGATACACAAGCAGCAGGTGTACGACGTCAATGTGCAAGGCACACAGGTACTCCTTAGTGTGTGTCTTTTTCCTTGATGTTTATGTGCAAGGCGCACAGCACACAAGTACTCCTGTGTGTGTGTCTTTCTACTTGATGCAAATGTGCACGACACGCAGGCATCATTTTGTGTGTCGTAACCTTAAAAGTCAATGTGCAAGGCGCACATGCATTATCTTGTGTGTCGTAACCTTAAAATTCAGTGTGCACGACACACAGGCATTATTTTGTGTGTCGTAACCTTACAAGTCAATGTGCAAGGCGCACAGCACACAAGTGTTCCTTTGTGTGTGTCTTACCCCTTGATGCAAATGTGCACGACACGCAGGCATCATTTTGTGTGTCGTAACCTTGAAAACTCAATGTGCACGACACACAGGCATTATTTTGTGTGTCGTAACCTTACAAGTCAATGTGCAAGGCGCACAGCACACAAGTGTTCCTTTGTGTGTGTCTTACCCCTTGATGCAAATGTGCACGACACACAGGCATTACTTTGTGTGTCGTAACTTTAAAAGTCAATGTGCAAGGCGCACAGCACACAAGTGTTCCTTTGTGTGTGTCTTACCCCTTGGAGTCAATGTGCACGACACACAGGCATTATTTTGTGTGTCGTAACCTTAAAATTCAATGTGCAAGGCACACAGGCATTATCTTGTGTGTCGTAACCTTAAAATTCAATGTGCACGACACACAGGCATTATTTTGTGTGTCTTACCCCTTGAAGTCAATGTGCACGACACACAGGCATTATTTTGTGTGTCGTAACCTTACAAGTCAATGTGTAAGGCGCACAGCACACGAGTGTTCCTTTGTGTGTGCGTGTGGCCTTACCCCTTAAAGTCAGTTTTTTTGCATTTTTTACAAGGCGCACAGCACACAGATGCCCCTTTGTGTCCAACCCCTAGTTTGCTTTTTGTGCGTGTAACTTGGGGCCTCTAACCTTGCGTGATGGTGATGCTGTACTTGACGATTTGGAACTCAAATGTCAGCTTCTGATTCCAATTCATATTTACCGCCTTTTAGAACAGTGCAAACCTGCATAAAATAGGTAGGCATTCATTGATAGGCATTCATTGATAGGCATTCATCAATAGATAGGCATTCATTGGTAGATAGGCATTCATAGGTAGGCATTTATAAATAGGCATTCATTGCAGGTGATCTCTTGCGTCTGGCTCCTTGTGCTTGTCCGCGAAAAGAAAAGTGTGAGCTTGTGTGAATGAGCCGGCGTGTAAAAGAATAAAAGCTTTGAGCCAGTGCTCGCGCTTGATCAGGGGCTTACCAACTATTGTGTGTGTGTGTGTGCTGCTCATCTCCCTGGGATCATGTGCCGCTCATGTAGTTAGAGATCTGAGTTGCACTTCAAGGTTCAAGCCCGTCGTTCCCAGGCTGTCACCTGCGCACGCACATACACACACACACGTACACACACATACGCGTATACAAACACACAAACACACACACACGCACACACGCACGTACACACACAAGCGTACACACATGCACACACACACACAATGAAGTGTTTCAAAGCTTTTGTGCTGCTGCAGCCTTCACAGACTTTGCCCCCTGTTCAATGCAACTGCTCTTCCATTTGTGCAAACAAAGCACAAACCTGATGAGGTCATTGGTTAATTATAAATTGTATAAACTGTATAGGCTGTGTTGTCGGTCAGCAATAGCCGTCACGCGCGCAATTGTCTCGCTAGGTACGGATGTTAGCATGAAAACGAGCATGCAAACGTGTGGCTAAATTCTCACATGCTGCTCACACGTGAGTGTGCCTGTTGTTCATTCTCTACGCACACATCATCGCACGTGTTTGCAGAATGTGCTGGATGCTTGCCGTGAAGAAGGGGTTCCACGTTTAGTGTACGTGTCCTCGTACAATGCAGGTGGGCCTTCATTTATCGTCATATTTTCATTTTAAATCGTTGACCCTCCAGGAAAGATTGTGCCACATGCTATGAAGCTTGTGGGTATCTAAGTGGGTATTTAAAGTGGGTATTTAAGGCAGATGCTATGAAGCTTGTGGGTTTTCAAGTGGGTATCTAAATGGGTATCTAAGGCACGTGCTATGAAGCTCGTGGGTATCTAAGTGGGTATTTAAGTGGGTATCTAAGGCAGATGCTATGAAGCTTGTGGGTATTTAAGTGGGTTTCTAAGTGGGTATCTAAGTCAGACTCTCATCGCCTTTGAAACGAAAGCGTGAGCAGCAAACCCAATTGCGGCGTTTCATCGTTTTTGACGTGGCACCCTTGGTGTTTTTTGTGAGACAGATACTTGCACAACAGCACCAGGAAGTGCTGAGTAGGGTTGGCCAGAGCCGTACATCGTATATATATACCGTAAATAACTGTATATTTGGTGATTTGCCTGCCAAAAAATTGTATATACACCGTATGTGCATGGTTCTAGCCAACCCTATTGGTGAGGCGTCCTTGTGTTTACTTGGTCGCCATTTGACGTACGTTGCCTGTCATGAAGAGCCCACATATGGTGGAGGAAATAAAAGTCAGCTTGAAATCGTATAGCAGCAATACTGTATGGTCGCCATATGACAAAAGCCATCCAGAACCATCATGAATATTCAGTACCTAAACAGCAAGTCCCACTTCTGGTGGAGGAAATAAAACAGAGGGGGGACTCTTGAGGCCCAAAATGGGTATATACTTTTTGCATGCTCCTAGGGAATGGGCCCCCTAACTTGCAGGTTCCAAGTTCAGCTCTGCTATGTATTTCAGTGCAGTTGCGCTTGAAACACGTAAATTAGGGGGCCCATACCTAATCGGCCGCGGCGTGAACCCTACTTTTTGAGCAGCCATATGCTGTAACTGACCTGCCAGCGCACCAAACCCGGTGATTTTTAGTGTTTTGAAGTCCTTATAATAATTTAAGATCATTGCACATACAATGGAGCAAAAGGATTAAGTGGCTGGCGAGGTATTCAAATAAATGTACCATTCCCCCTGGAAAGCACCCATCTAGGGTACAGGTGCACGACGTGTGCTTTTAGTCCTGTCATTCTGTATGCAGGGCGACTTGTCTAAATCTGAGCACATGCTTGGGTAGCTTATAAAGTCAGCATCAGTTTGAAGCTAGGTTGGGTCCAAGTTGGTGAAGTGACGTGTGAGTAGTTGCACCTTTCATGCAAAAAGGAGCATGTTTTGGCGTTTGCCCATTGTCCCCCCTCTGGAAATAAAAGTCACCTTGACAGTGGTGGAAATAGCAGTCAGCTTATAGCGGTAACACAGTGCAGTCAGCAGTAACACAGTGCAGTCAGCTTATAGCGGTAACACAGTGCAGTCAGTTTATAGCGGTAACACAATGCAGTCAGCAGTAACACAGTGCAGTCAGCTTATAGCGGTAACACAGTGCAGTCAGCGGTAACACAGTACAGTCAGCTTATAGCGGTAACACAGTGCAGTCACCATATGACAAAGGCCAGCCAGAACCATTTATATTGTATATTGTATATTGTATGTTGTATATTGTATATTGTATGTTGTGTATACGGTGCGTGAACAAAATTTCGAGCAGGAATTTCCGTATTAACATTTGAATTTAGGGATACAAACTGTACTTAACGTTTGATCTAAGCTTAGGCTTTCAAGCAAAAAGTCAACACCTAAGACTAGTAGGCTTGAGTAAAAATGAACCCGGAAATTAATGAGTTTATTATATATGTATGATGTATGGCATCATACAGTACCTGCGTATTTACATGGTCCTGGTTAACACTGAGCAGGATGAAGGGAGGAGGCTGCTGGGAGCCCTCTGTAGTAGGATGAGAGTAATGTGCAAAGCTACATGTTACATGTTCGTATGTCACTGTGCACGCCTAAATATTCCTTTGTAGGATGAGAGGTAGGATGAGAGTAATGTGCAGTGCTACATGTTACATGTTCGTATGTCACTGTGCACGCCTAAATATCCCCTGCACCCTAACTTTCCATTTTGCATCTTTGCACGGCAGTAGGCCCGTTGTTGGGAGGATGAGAGCAATGAGTGTATAATGTGTGTGTGAGTTTGCTGTGCGGACTACACGGTTACTGGATCACACACACACACACACTCCAATATCATCACCTGCACCTGTTCCTCTTGCAGTGTTTGACGGCAGCAGGCCCATCCACGGGGAGGATGAGAGCAACGTAAAGCCCATTGACTTGGCTAATTGCTCGTGCCCTTACACGGTGCGTGTGTAATCTTGGGCATCGAAAGAAGAGAAAAAAAAGTTGCGCCCGCAGTGGAAAAGCTACACCCACATTAATCAAGGATGGATTAGTCAAGGAAAATTTAATCAAAGAAGGATAAATCAAGGATTAGTCAAGGAAGGATTAATCGAGGATAAGGAGCCGCTTTGGTATTCAGTACTGCAGAACTCCTCCACCACTAAAAAGGAAAAAACCAACGGGCTGCAGGCTTGGCTTGTATAGGCTTGTATAGACGAGAGTTGTATGCTACATCTTGTTTTGGCTTGGCCAGAACCAGAATTATATCATATATACAATGCATATACAATATCTGTTGCAGGAATTCCATCAATTGTACCAGAGGTGGTCGACGGAGCAAAAGTCCTTAAAATGTCCCTTTTTCGATGCAAATCGTGCCTAAATAACACAACTAGATGTTTCATGAAGTTTGAGGCCGAATGGACCACCCAAGTGGTCTGGGCAGAAATCCAGTTCAAATGTTGGCACTGAATGTTTACGTATTGAGCCACCACACTCTACTCAGGGCCTCTTTCCACCTCAAAACACGACAGGAGTACTTCTTTTCTGATCAGGAATCGTTTGACATGCTGAAAACCGGATTTGGTGGGATTTGGTTTTTCACCCTTTTTGGCACCCCTTTTGCTAAAATTTATTTAAGGGAAATGGGCCAAAATGGGGTACCTGACCAACTACTGCTCCGTTTCGCCCTGTTTTTGTTGCAATGGTATTCTTTATTGAAATGTAGACTATTTATATTAAAATGACACAAATCGGGTCAGTTGGTGATGAGATATGACAGATTGGTGGTGAAAAGTGGGTTTCATGCCGCGGGCAATTAGACACGTGCACCCCTATTGGCAGCTTGTAAGCTTGGGTGTTATCAGCACATCTGGGTGCTAAGCTTAGAAACTGCCAGCTGGGGTGCGCATACTCTGGGAACATTTAAAAAACACCCCCTTTTCAGTCCTCCGTCGACCACCTCTGCAATTATACGGTCATATATGGTGTATATATGTATATATATATATACAGTTCTGGGCGACCCTGATCTTGTTTCATCCTCATTCCATAAAGTGTACATCTTGCTCACTGTAGTTATAATGTTTATCGTCGTAGAAGTAATGGCAAATTTGTATGTTTTAAGCATGTCTGGTTTGAACAGGCTTGCAATTATGTCCACGTTCATTCATTACATTGAGCTGCATCACCTAATTAGTTTATTGTACATTTCTTGATCTTGCAACTTTGCACTTACACACACATACGCACACTCTACCTTTGCATCACTGTGTGTGTTCCCTGCAATTCCCCACTCACACACCCACACACCCACATACGCACACTCTACCTTTGCATCACTGTGTGTGTTTGTTCCCTGCAATTCCCCACTCATACACACACACACATACGCACACGCTACCTTTGCATCGCTGTGTGTGTTTGTTCCCTGCAATTCCCCACTCATACACGCATACACACATACGCACACGCTACCTTTGCATCACTGTGTGTGTTTGTTCCCTGCAATTTCCCACTCATACACACACACTCACACCCACACACACATACACACACATAGAATGAGACAGACAGACACACACACCATTTGCTACGTAGCTTCATACACACATGCACACATACACTCACGCTACCTTTGCATCATTGTGTGTGTTTCTTCCCTGCAATCCCCCACTCATATACACACCCACACACACCCACACACATACGCACACGCTACCTTTGCATCACTGTGTGTGTTTGTTCCCTGCAATTCCCCACTCATACACACATACACACATACACTCACGCTACCTTTGCATCACTGTGTGTGCTTGTTGCTTGCAATCCCCACTCACACACACACACACACATACACACACTTACACACACTCACAGAAGACAAAGGCGATTGCAGAGCGCATGGTCCTCGCAGCTGACAGAACTCCGATTGCTCACACCGGCAGGTTGAGGAAGGAAGGGAGGTCTGAAGTACGTGAGGTGAGAGAGTGTGTATGGTAGAGAGTGCGTATGATGGAGGGTGCATATGATTGATATTTAAAGAAATTGTGGATGATAAGAGAGTGCGTATGATGGAGGGTGCATATGATTGATTTTAAAAGGGAGTGCGGATGATCAGAGAGTGCGTATGATGGAGGGTGCATATGATTGAGAGTGCATTCAGGCGAGTACATGTGGTAGAGAGTGCATGTGGTAAAGAGTGCATGTGATAGAATGTGCATGTGATTAAGAGGTGATTTACTACTTGACGTGACAGCTTCCTTCCCACTTAAAATGCGCACTCAAATGCACACACACCCAAACTTTCACCAACAGCGCGCACAGATTGAAACAATCCCTTGAACACTCTATCTCTCTCTCTCTCCCTTTCTCTCTCACTCTCTCTCTCTCTCTCTCTCTCTCTTTCTCTCTCTCTCTCTCTCTCTCTCTCTCTCTCTCTCTCTCTCTCTCTCTCGCTCCCTCTCTCGCTCTCTCTCTC
>Ga0307968_1002593_pt1 | contig 15106 bp, 22 predicted proteins | sample OrgLakmetagen650_FD_201834 | JGI IMG/M metagenome (GOLD analysis project Ga0307968, IMG submission 201834) | Saline water microbial communities from Organic Lake, Antarctica - #650 | ecosystem: Environmental > Aquatic > Non-marine Saline and Alkaline > Saline | place: Antarctica: Organic Lake... | reverse complement strand
GCGTGTATGAGTGTGTTTGTATGCGTGCATGTGTATGTGCGTTGTGTGTGTGTATGTGTGTGTGCGAGCATGTATGTGTGTTATTGTGCGTGCACAAGTGTTTTGTGTTTGTGTGTGTGTGAGAGAGAGAGAGAGAGAGAGAGTGTCTGCGCGGGTGCGTGCAGTTACAGGGCGGTTACTGGCGTTGACCGGAAGTCCTTATCGCGCCCTCCTTGTTTTCTCAGGGATATCGACACCTCAATGCAGCAGATACGAACTTCTAGTGGAGATTGTGGGCTGGAGAGGAGAACGCGGCTTCAGCCGATTCGCTACAAGAACTTCGTAAATTCATGAAATGTATTACTATTTAATTGTACGGATCATATTATATAGCAGTTGATTTATCTGAATAGGGTTGATGCTGCATTCCTCCGATAAATCGGCAGAAAAGGTGATAGACAAAGTGCCCACAATTCTCGCAACTCAAAGCTTTAATTTAACCAGCTTTAATATATCATTTTACGGTAATGCGAGGTAGCACTGCGTAATATATCTTCAAATTGGCCCAAACCTTTTCTTCGGATTATTGCACCATAATTTATTTATAACTTATTACCTCCTCACATGGTATTTATCTCTTGCAAACTCCTTTCCAAAACTTTGCGGTTGAAGTGCGGTTGAAGTGCGGTTGAAGCGGCTTATTTCAACCGCACGGTTGATTTCAACCGCGTGCTGTTAAAATGCGGTTTAAATTGTTTTTCCTTTCGCTATTTCTTGGGAATTTTTTACCAGGCTTCATTTGTAAGTAATGGGTTCTTCCAACGATATTTTTTAATTATGTTGCAAATTATTTTGTGAAATTGCGGTTGAAGTGCGGTTGAAACGATTGATTTCAACCGCACGGTTGATTTCAACCGCAAGCGGTTGAAATGCGGTTGAAAACATTCCAGCCGTGTTTCAACCGCTTCAACCGCATTTCAACCGAGACAGGAAATTTCTTACGTCGTGCCTGATCAGCCCCTCAAAAAACAACTATTAGATGACATGTACACAAAAACCAGGCAAGCTATCACCAGTACAGATGCCCTAAAAAACAAAAAAGACAACAATATTGCTCGTAAAAAGCAGCAGCAGCTGGTAAATTAAACACCAAAGAAAGCTCACAAAGAAATCTTTTAAAGATGAAAATGCACAGCCACGGGCAAGTCTCCAAGCTGTGAAAGACCCTGAAACAGGCAAAATTGTAACTGATCTCACCAAACAAGCCCAGATCTTCGAAAAGTACTTTTAAGACTCCTGGCAAGCTATCAACATTATTCACGGCATCTACCTACCTGAAGAAGCACCTAGAAACTACCCATGGGAACACACAGAGAACGAGCCAGGAAGTAAACCTCCAGACCCCTTTAAATTACAAACATTAATCACGCAAGATGAATCAGATGGCACTTAAGATAGAAACTGGCTACACTCCTCTATATTTGACAAAAGTGCATTTAATGAATGTATTAAAAACCTGAGCAACAACAAATCCCCAGGACCTGATGGTATTGTCAATGAGCTTCTACGTATGCTACCCACAGAAATCCAGGAAACCATACACATGCTCTCCATTATTATGTGGGCAACTGGCTGCACGCCAAAAGCTTGGAAAATCAGCAATACTATACTAATAGACAAAAATAAAGGAGATGAAACGGAGGCATCTTCCTATCGCCCAATTGCCTTAGCAAATACCCTCTACAAACTATGGACGCGCTCATCTCAAACACTCTCTACGAATATAATGCAGAAGCAAACTCCATACTCAGCACCACACAAGCTGGCTTTCGCAAACAACAATAACAAAAAAACCCATTCACCAGCTCAAAAACGTGATTATGGCACTAGAAGATGCCAAACTCTTTCACAAAGACATCTATGCCTTTATTGTGAACTTTATCTCAGCTTTCAATACCACTGACCATGATCGCATGCTCTGGATAATGTATGACCTCGGTTTCTCGACTGACGCCATAGATGCTGTCAAATTGTTTATGAGAATGCCACCACCCAAGTCAAGCTTCCTTCAGGGGTCTGCACAGGTCAAATACCAGTAGAGAGAGGCACGATCCAGGGAGACACCCTCTCCCCATTTCTTTTCCTTTTCTATATGGAACCCCTCCTGCGATGGCTGCATGTAGGAGGACGCAACTACGTCCACACCTGCATTCCCAGAGAAAACGAGCTTCAGACGCATCTGGCCAACAACATCAGCAGCGCCTCCTTTGCAGACGACCTCCTCTGCCCCACGGGTAACCTGAAAAACCTCAAAGTACAAGCAAATAAACTCACCCTTTACTCAAATTGGGCCGGATTGAATATATCTGGCAGTAAAGCCAAAGTCACAGGTAGCCTAAATGCATCCCCTTTAAAAGACCACAATGGCCTAACACCGTCTGAAGCACTCGAACATGAACTCACAAACAACATACTGGTTCAAAACCAGGCAACAAAATACATCACACCCAGCTCCCCCTTTCTCTATCTAGGAGTCACCCTGACGATGGATCTCAATTGGAAGCACCAGCACAGGCACATGGACGAAAACCTAAAGCAAAAGTTTGACGCCCTTGAAGGCTCTTATGCCTCACCACGGCAAACACTAAACATAATACGCACAGCAATCATCCCTAGTCTGGCCTATGCCTTTGCGGTCACACCATGCTCCTACCCAGACCTAGATAAGTGGGATGCAATGATTGGAAGGGTGATCAAAAGCAAGCACAACTTATGGCGAAGCACACTGATTGCCATGATCCGTGAAGATTTCCATAGTTTTGGATTGGGTGCCCCCTCCATCTACGTGAAATATCACAGGCGCTCAGCAGTAGCACTCGTAACAAGCCTAGAAGACCCTTCTGAACGTCACCAATCTGTGACCATGCATCTCCTGACCCACCAGGTCGCCTAACTCAAGGCCCTTGCCACTACGTTCCTCTCCACAAGAGAAGGAACGTCGCTACCAATAAAATGGCAACTCAACTTACATATGCGAGCACGTCAACTCGCAGACATCCATGCCAGCAAGCTCCACTTAGCCTTGAAAGGAAACAGCATGTTCTTAGACGATCTCAAGCTCAGAAGTCACCTCCGCCCGCAAGCCCCCCCTCCCAACATTAACCACCCTCATCAATTGCATTACCAAACCACTTATGGACCTAGGCATAACTGGCTTCCATGACCTCACATCAGCTAACAAAAAAAAACATTGTCTCTGGGAAACAACTCAAAAATAAATACACTCGAGTTTTCAAAAGGCACATCATAGCCCTAAATAGGCTTGCTGCCATTGCTAACCTGCCTGGAACACAAGAGCTAAGCCCAACATCAATTGCGCAAATACTCCAAGAAAGGAATTCAGAACAGTCTATCCTACTGAATTACCGCAAAATAAACAACTCCTCCTTCACAGGTCTCCTAGATACACACATTAACACATCGGCCCACGGAGAGGTGCCCCCAAATCCCGCAAACACCCAAACCCAACAAACTTTGCCCATCTACACAACACCCACACCACAGCCACGTTCAGCAACACACCATAGGCACCCCATTTCAAACAACTTGATCAGAGGCCCACCACCCACACACACAGATCCATCAACTACAAGTAATGGACACCCAAACGTTAACCAATCCTCTGTTTTTGACACACCCAACCTAGAGCCGCAAACATCCCCTGCCTCCTCTATAATCACAACCGAACCTCAAACAGAAACTCAAGGTAATGTTGCACTCAACGTACCTACACCTTCATCTCTAGAAGAAATTAACCCCCAATGTACAGAATCCAACGCTCGACCCAGGAAACGCACAACACATGGCAACATATCTCGCATTGAGCTTCCCCAAACACAACACTCCTCGTTGCATTGGTGAAAGGGCCTCCACCTTAACCACAAACAGAAACCCCGCACTCACAACGCCACTCACAAAGGGTATCCAACCAAACGAAAAGGAACCACAACTCTATAAGCACATCGCCAATACCACTGCCACAAACTACAGCTACTACTTGCCTCTCTGACCCTGCACCCACTAACCAACTGGCCACTCTCCCAAGACCAACAAGCAAAGCGTACACGGCATACACAAGATACCCTCCCCGGTACCAGAAAGAGGACACGCAGCCAAACAGAAAGTCAGCAACATACGCCCCTGACTCAAATCATAGACACTGTTGCATTAAACTCACAAACAGCATTTCAGCCTACTGAACAACCTACACACAGTCAACCAAACAAACGCACCACACACTCACAAATCACTAGCCACAACCACCATGCAACACAAGCGTTCACACAAAATTATCATTCCTCCCACCCAGCGTATCAATATCATCAACCCGATAATTTACCAGGTACACAACAACCCAACCTCTGAGATTGCAGACCACCCAGCACCATCATCACAGTGCAGATTCCAAAGGAAAAGAAGATGCGAGATCCTTGATATACCCCATGACCTTCCTAGCCTAAGTCTGCCCCCCTTGTGCACCACGCACATTCAACAAGAACTCTGGACGTACAAGAAGTATAAGGCATTTTCAATGACACCCACAGAGGCCCTCAACACACTATACTATGATGATATGGACATCCTACACATAGATAATTGGAGGTTCTTCACCCCCAAGAAAAGAGACAGAGATCATACACCCCAAAGACAGAAACAATATCACCATATATGCCCCTATGAATATTGAAAGATGGGCACTACCGCTCTTGAAATCAGTTGGACTAGTGCCCAAATCCAGTAAGACTGTTGCCCAGAGCCAAATTAAGCGCGCAAGCTGTGAAATTTGCTCCTACCATCTAGGACTTGAATCTCCAGACCTCTCCCCACCTTTTAAAGACATGTACATCGGTGACGTCTGCAACCGTACCTACCACTGGCAATGCTTGCTTAAAAACAAGCTGCTGCAACTCCACTGAAAGGGAAGCTATTGATGCCAATGATTCATGGGCCTGCCCTGCCTGTATCAACTTGAACCAAAATGAAAAGAAACATCGTATCCTCTACTCTCAGAAAAGAGAGACTGTGGAGGTCTCATGGAACCCAACCTGGGAGCCAGAAGAACTACAAAACACATGTGAAAGCTTCAAGCAGAGCCTCAAAAACTATGAAAAGCAAATCACCGCGCCAAACTTATCTCAGCCCGCACCAGATAAACACCTAAATGATCTTCAAAAACAAGGTTTCTCTGCCACCCAAGAGGGCAATACGTACCAACCCTACAATGTCGATCTCCGGAACAAAGTCAACTTTGACATCCAACCCACCAACCCACAGGCTGACATTACGGCCACAGGGCATTGTGAGTACTGGATCACAACCATTGATCTTATGAAGTATCAAGAAAAGAATACCCTATCCTCCCCAGATGACATTATGCTTCCTGAAGTGTACACTAACACAGTAGCCTGTACTTACAATGTTGACGGAAAGTGTAAAGGTATGCTTGCTCCCGAACACCTTCACATACTGCAAAAGGCTTTTAATAAGGCTAAGTGCAGCAGCCTACACGATCATGTCCTACCTCCTCCCATTGGCTTTGCATCAGAACTTGTAGGCCTCATTGCTTGGAAAGACACCTCTACCTCTAAATATACTGAAAAAAAAAAGACTCTATTGCACGGATACTCCCCTCCCACATCATCGCCGCCTTTCAAAAGTGGGCCCTGGTCACTAAAGAAAAAATGGCATCCCCCCTCGACCATGACCCCAAATTCCCCCATTACTGGAGTGAGCACCCAAGGGACAAAGTGTTTGGGGCAAACACCAATGCCTTCTCCTCCCCTTTTTTTGGGTTCTCCATCTGCCATCTCATTTACCATGAAAACACCATGCTCTTAGCAACAAGACACGCCATTTACTCTGCTGCTGTCAGCACAGAGAAAACAGCCACATTCATGCTCCTCCCTTCCTGGAATAAAAAAAACGACCACAAATCCCTATGCATCACTCTGCCGCAAATACCCACACATGTGTAAATTCCTGGGCACCATCCCATCAGACCAACTCCAATTTGCGAAAGTGCCCTTCTGGAACAACGTACAAATACCACTTTCCAAACACTCCTGGGAATTGAAGATCATGGCCATATGGAACACCAAGGGCAGGGTCTGCCTCAATGCTCACAACAAAGACTGGCTAAAAGAGCTTGCTTAAGAAATCCCTGAAGCAAAGTGGGAAATTCAAAAGCCATTCAAATCAAACAGCCTTAAGTTCCGGACAAAAAGTATAATAAGCTACCCAATGACCACCCTCAAGCCCCAGAAGGCCCAGATAAAACAAGTGCCCTGCCTGATGAGCACTGACCAGCCTCATAATTGTAATATCGACGAAGCACCCCAAAACAGCTCCATCCAAAACCTAACCCGTAGAGTAAAAGGTTGGCGGGATTGGACCTACACTGATGGCAGCCTCCAAAAGAATGAAGTAGGTCAAGACACCGGATCATGTGTATACCACCCTCACTTAAACGTTTCCCACTATGTAAACCCAAAAGGCATGGGTATAACCAACACCATCTCACGTGCAGATCTAGCAGCTATAGCAGCTGCAGTCATACACGGCTACTCACATATAGCCACAGAGCCTAACATCACTGCACCAAATAAAAAAGCAGCTATCACGTCCGAATCTCCATCGCCACTACATCCAAGGAGATGTCCTTCAATCCATTGCTAAAGCAATCTGCCAATCACCATCGCCCATCCACTGCTTCAAAGTAAAGTCCCATGCCGGTATTATTGGTAATGTACATGCCGACGCCCTTGCTAAAAAGTCAGCCACCACCTACGCCGACATTGCAGATACCTCCATCAGAATAGCAGGCCCTGAGGGAAATCCCTTCTACAACATCCACTGGCTATGTAAAAGAAGACATAGAAAACCAAACACAAACCCAAAATCATACTCATGCAACAAACATGGCCCATCCTCCTCCCCCAAGGCTTTGGTACCTACCAAACCACCGTGACGCCCTTCAAGCACATATGCATCTTCTCCATAAACTGGGAATTGCCAAAACTGAAGCAAACTACCATGCGTACTACCAGACCCTCATAAAGGACGGTACTGCCAATGGAGCCAATAGCAATCAGGGCTGTTGCAGTACGGTGTACGGTGTACGGTGTACGGTAATACTGTACGGTACGGTAAAAACGGTTTATACCGTATTTTTGGAAATTGGCACCGTATATACGGTAAGGTACGGTACGGTGTACGGTATGGTCCGTTTTTTCACGGGCTTATATTTCTTACACTGCGCTTCATGTTCTCTGCCTTGTTCTTGGGTTTGCCTTTGCCCACCTGTAGCCCGTTAAAGGGGGGGGCTCGCAGGAGTGTACTGGAGTCCTTTTGCAAGGCTCGGGGGGCGGGAAGGGTGCTTCCCCCCAGGCCCACTCTCGCGCGCTTTGCAGTGGGGCCGGAGAGGTCCATCAATGTGAAGGTGTTAAGCTTATAAATGTATTAATTAGTATCACTTGCAGTGTGCCGTGCTTTTGATGGCGCATGCATGTAAACATGCAGGCTGTCCAAGCCTGTACGGTGGGATTGAACTGTACAGTTTGGCACCGTACTTTTGCTCATACCGTATTATACGGTAAAAGCTACGATACGGCGTTTACCGTACCATATATACGGTGTCATTTTAGAAATACGGCGTAGTGCAACAGCCTGCTAGCAGTGCTTACCTAACATCATCCATTGTTTCCTTTAAGACCAAATGTATCATTATGAAATACAGAAGATGCACCCTATATAATTAAAAGCAAGCGGTATTGTTCAAACTCTCAACAAGTCAAACTTACCCCCACTTCCCACAAGTAGACAGTGCCCTGCACATCCTTTCTGGGTGCCAACACACGCAAATAAGGAGCATGATCACTGAAAGACACAACTTAGCATGCCGCATGATCTTAAAGGCTATCAGCAAAACAGGCCCCTTAGGATCATGCATTGTCTCCAAAGATATAGGCAGCAACGAACGGATGATCATGCAAAATCTCCAGATCCCTGAAACAGCCGAAAGTAGATTTGTTCCCAAGTGGCTCTTCCCACCCCGCTTCCCAGATAAAGACAGATTCACCTCCAGCCATCCAGATTTTGTGCTGGTTACTCCCATTGCTGCAAAAACACAAAAACAACAAACTAATGTAGGGGGGTGGGTTCTTCGAAGTGGCAGGGAGCAATTGAGGGAGACTGGAAGCACCTCAGCAGCACCGCCATCCACCAATAGAGCCACCAACCCCAGACAGCACCGACCTAAAGACCTCAGCAAACATCGGCATGACATCCACCTCGTCGAGATCAAGTATTGTGAAGACACCAGGCCTCAGAACCAGCTAAACGCCGCAAAGGAACAGCACAAAGATCTCTACAACACTCTCCAAGGAGCCTCCGTTACTCTCCACATCATCCTTTTGGGTGTGGGTGGCACCATCTACAACACTCACGCACACTCTGAAGCCTTTCAAGGATCTGGGTCATGATTCTCTAAGAGTTAAGAGACTTGCCTCCAAGCTCCATGCGCACTCTGCGAACTTTGCTGCTAAACTTGTCCATACCAGACGCGCCCTTTCCAGTACTATTGTCAACTCTCATCAGGAGCCAGTTTCAGGCCAAGCCTGCAACACTCTTAATCCCAACTGATTTTTCCTTTCCTTTTTGCGGTGGAGGAGCTTTACGGTACTCGGTACCAAGGTGGCTCCTTTTCCTTAATTAATGTGGGGAGCGGTTTTTCACTGCCTGTGTGGTTTTTTCTTATTTCCCTTTGTATTCTTTAGCAGCACCAGGCTAACGATCGACCATAACCTGCTGTTCTAGACACGCAGATCAGTGGCGGTAAGCAAGAGCAGCAAGGAGAAGAGATTAGCAAGCGAAGATAGAAGCAAGCAATCCATGCCAAGCTCCTGCCAGTCTGAATTACCAAACTCTGAACACACACATCTACACACATGACAAGCACTAGAGAGTCAGGAGACCAGCGCTGTAAAAGCGAGTTCAATAACGCCTCTTCCTCCCCAGGGGGCCAAAGGTGTACACCGTCACAGTCATTGTAGGTTACGGTAGCTTGCATCTAAAACTTAGATGGAAAATGCAAAGACATGCTCACCCTCGAGCGGCTCAATATTCCACAAAATGCCTTTGATATTGCAAAATGCAACAGCTTTTGCAGTTTGTGGGCATCATGGCTCGCAAAGATATGCTACCTTGAACATAAAAGCCAAAAGAGCAAAAACTCACTCACGGATGCTTTGCCCCCACATAACCACCGCCTCACAAAAATGGGCCCTATTCTCTTGAAAGATGGCATCCCCTTTCGACCATGACCCCCCCAGTCACTGGAGATCAACCGTGGTTGATTCAACAAGACCCACATGATTAATCCGAGTTGAATCAATTGCCAAATTTAACCAGGTTCCTGGTTGATTCAAGCAGCAATAGACAGCTCTGACTTTTCCGACGTGAACACCCAAGAAACAAGCAAGCCTCAAAGCACGTCGCAATACCTATTCCTCCAAATCCTCTGGCTTCTCTATCTGCCATCACCTTCATCCTAGCAACAACACACGCAATTCACTTTGCCCTTAGCACAGAGGCAACAGCTAGTACCTCTATGTTTCTCCCTTCCTGGAATGAAAGGATGATTACAAATCCGCAAATCCGTATGCATCGCTCTGCCGCAAAATTCTGTATGAATGTAAAGAAAGTAGGGGGATCCGCAGATCATTGCCGTATGGAACATCGAAGTCAGAGCTCTTGATGCCCACCATGATATGGTTGGTCATAGTAAGGAAGCTACCAAGCGACCATATCGCAAGGCCCCAAAGATATGACATGTGCCCCGGACCAACCTCAAAGCTCTGACAAAGCGACCTGACACAAGTCCAGTATAAAGAACCTAACGTTGGCGGACTGGACTTACACTGATGGCAGCCTTACAAAACATGAAAAAGGCAAGGCACCAGATCAGGTGAATACCAGCCTCACCTGAAAGTACCCCACACGTGAATCTAATAGGCAAGGGTATAACCAACATCATATCTCGTGAAGAGCTAGCAGCTATAGCAACCGCAATCATACACGGCCACTCCCTTATAGCCACAGATAGCCTGACCTCAATGCATCAAATTAATAAGCAGCTCTCACACCCAAACTTCCACCGTCATAACATCCAAGGAGACGTCGCCCAATCCACTGCCAAAGCAATCCGCCAGTCACCATCACCCATTTTTACAAAATTAAGTGTTATGCCGGCATTACTGGCAATATATATGTTCAAGCTCTTGCTAGAAAGTCACTCACAACTTACTCTGACGTTGCCGGTACCTCCATCAAGACAACAGGTCCTGAGCAAGGGGAATCCCTTCTGCAATATCAATATTCATTGGCGTGCAAAAGAAGCTGAAGATCACCAAATCATACAAACCCATACTCAAATACGGACTTCTAAATACAGCCCAGCCACTCTCCTCAACGATTTGGCATCAATCCAGCTATCATCCTGACCCTTCTTTCAAAGAGCGGCTGCCAATGATGCCACAAGCAATGCTTGCCTAACAACGTCAAGACAAGTGCGTCATTAGAAATAACCCTTTGGCAGCAACAAACGGCTGGCTTGCAAGATCCTCAGACCTAATACAGCTAAAATCATATCAAAGTGGCTCTTTCCAACTCGCTTCTCAGCCTAAAACAATCCACCTTCCCCAGATAGCACTGACCTGAAGATCTCTGCATTCTTCAACGTGACATGCACCTCATCGAGATGAAGTATTGCGAGGATACTAGACCTCAGCTGAGCGCCGCACAGGAACAGCACACAGATGTCTGAGGAGCTTCTACTCCACCATCCTTTTGGGAGTGGGTACGAAAAGTCACACTTTGGACTCCCAAAAAGTTTGCTTCTAAGCTCCGTGTTCATTCTGTCAACTATGCTTGCCAAACTTGTACATACCAGACGAGCCTTTTCCTGTACCATTACCAACTTGGCCCCTCCTGATCCTCATTACTATTACACTATTATCCTGTGAGGGTCCTTTTCCTTTCAGGGGCTACCGAAGTGGCTCTTTTCCTTCTACCAGTGGGAGTGGTTTCTCCTGCGTAGTGTTTTTGAAAGTGATGGTCATTCAATGGCCCCCTTGGCAGGCAGCAAGAAGCAGAGTTCACCCAAGTGCTTATGACACATAAGCCTGGCCCGTACGTCTCGTTTCATTCCCGTACTCTCGCTCAACCGTGTCAGCATACATTCTAGTGCTCTAACTAAGACATTTATATTATTGGAGAGTAAGAGCACACCGCTATCCAACTACTAATTCTGTTAAGAGGAATTTAGGATTAGCGTGCCCCTCTGACTGTACTTTAAAATTAGCAGCCAAGCAAATATGGCAACCCACCTTGCAAAGGTACGGCCAAGCAATGTCTCATCAGACCCGTCTTCCTGCACGCACCTCGGCGCTGGGGCCCGCATCCTCGCATCCCTGCACACATGCACACGCACACACGCACACACACACGAACACACACATACACACGCACGTAACAAGACACATTGTATTACACGTCCCGCGTACGCTTCTCCTCCATCATCCATCCATCATCCTCTCTTCTGAACTCGCATCTCCCTCGCCCCGCCCTCCAGTCCGCCTTCGCCGGCAACATGTCCGGCCTGAAGAACGTGCAGCGCGTGCAGCCCGCCAGGGTAAGTGAGTAAAGGCAATGGTTGCTTGCATGCGGGTAGCGGGAGACTGCGAAGTGTTGTGAACCTTCTGCTGATTCCCTCTTTCTCTCTGACCCCTTTCCCCCTCTCCTGCCTGTGTTTGAGCGTGCGTGTGCGTCTACTCCGTACTGTGGTCTAGTGGAGTGTGTGTTAAGTGTATGTGTGTATAACGCCTCTGCCCGCCCCTCGGCGAATGTACATTCCCCCACACAGGGCGCCGTGAAGATGGAGGTGGTGGCCCAGAAGAAGATCCGCGTGGCCATCAACGGCTTCGGCCGCATTGGCCGCAACTTCCTGCGCTGCTGGGAGGACCGCAAGGACTCGCTGCTGGAGGTGGTGGCCGTGAACGACTCTGGAGGCGTGAAGCAGGCCGCTCACCTGCTGAAGTACGACACCACCCTCGGCAAGTTCGGAGCCGACGTCAAGGCCGTGGATGACAAGACCATCAGCGTGAACGGCAAGAACATCACCGTGGTGTCCAGCCGCGACCCCACCCAGCTGCCCTGGAAGGCCATGAACATCGACCTGGTCATCGAGGGCACCGGCGTGTTCATTGACACCCCCGGCGCTGGAAAGCACATCCAGGTGGGTGTTGTGTGTTAGCAAAGGAGCAGGCAATGCAGAAGTTCCAGGCCGATGCCATCACTCATCATTCATCATCACTGCAGGAATTCACACACACACACACACACACACACACACACACGTCCTGGGAGTCCACACAGTTTATATTTCACGCCTGCATTGCGCCGCTCCTCCGATTTGGGGTACTCACTGTCACTATCATTCATTCGGTTGGGAAGCCAGGATCCCCGTCAGCATCTTTTTTTTCCGGGGAAACACTAATGCCGCATCCATCCATTGTTACACTCACAACCGTTGCCCCGATCGACCTCCTCTCCTCACAGGCCGGTGCCAAGAAGGTGCTGATCACCGCCCCCGCCAAGGGCGCTGACATCCCCACTTTTGTGGTCGGTGTCAACTGCGATGGCTACAAGCACGATTACCCCATCATCTCCAACGCCTCATGCACCACCAACTGTCTGGCTCCCTTTGTCAAGGTGTGTGTGGGTGGACTTGCTCTAGAAGAGGAAGCAGAGGCTGCAACAAGTTGGTGCTTGCATCAACTTGCGAGCATGTGTCTGTGCGAGTGCAGGTGTGTGCATGTCAAACAAGAGAGCCATGCTGCCTTGTAATATGAAAATATGGTTAAGAATTAGGGCAATTCCTCAGAGAAGAGAATGCAAGGGTGATTCCACACTTTGCGTGCGTGTCCAGCTCAACAATGCCTAGACTAGATATTTCGAGTGAAAGAGCAAGGCATTGTCCTCGCTTATATGTATAGGGAACCAAACCAACCACTCCAGGCCTCCTCAATCCTTTTGGTTCCCTATGCACCAGTGCACCACTCGCAGTGTAGCAACAACTTGTGCCTGGAAGTTGTCATTTGTGAATATAACTATGCCAAATACCAGAATCAATAAAAAAACATGTTCAGGGCAAGCATTTAATGGTGGCTGGGAGAGGAAGATCCCTTTCAATAGACAAACATCAAAACATCAGCGAATGCATAGTGTACATTGAGAGCTCTGGCCTTTGCACATACACACAAAAGATTCTAGCAAGAAAATGTTGTTAAGCGGTTAAAAAGTATCCGTACATGTCTCAGTAATGCATTTAGAACAGCCGTGTGATCATGCAAACGCGACTGAGAAGGCGCTCGCCTTGCTTTCTCTCTCATTCTTGCCTCAAGTTGCCCCGACCAATTGTTTCAAAAACAATGGTTTCAGTAATGTGTTCTCCACGTCTCATCACGGGTCTTTTTAGTGCAGAGTGTGTTGACTGTCTTTCAATCCTCCCTCTGTGTGCCTTGCAGGTGCTGCACGAGAAGTTCAACATCATCAAGGGTACCATGACCACCACCCACTCCTACACCGGTGACCAGCGCCTGCTGGACGCCTCCCACAGGGATCTGCGCCGTGCTCGTGCCGCTGCCCTCAACATTGTGCCCACCACCACTGGTGCGGCCAAGGCTGTGGCTCTGGTTCTGCCAGAGCTGAAGGGCAAGCTGAACGGTGTGGCTCTGCGTGTGCCCACCCCCAACGTGTCCATCGTGGATCTGGTCATCCAGGTGAATGCCAGCTGGCTTTTGTTTAAGTAGTGATGCAGGGGAGATGCCCTCAGGTGTTTTTTCAACCGCCTCTGTCTTGTCTGCACTCCACGCTGCGATGAAGGGCTTCCTTTGTAAAGTCAAGCAATTCTTCCTCTGATATGCCTTAGCTTGAAATTGATTTGTGGTAGTTTCTTAAAATATGGCATGCCTAAATGTAACTCCACAGGTGGAGAAGAAGACTTTCGCTGAGGAGGTCAACAACGCTTTCCGTGAGGCCGCCAACGGCCCCATGAAGAACGTGCTGGCCGTGGCTGATGAGCCTCTGGTGTCCGCTGACTTCAAGGGCATGGACCAGAGCACAGCCATCGACTCTGCCCTGACCATGGTCATGGGTGATGACATGATTAAGGTGTGACACAGTGTTATGCCTGCCTCCATTTGCTGGTGAGGAAAAGTGACGCGACTAATTTCTTTGTTAAGATGACCAGGCCGATACAAAGAAACATGTCACTGATGGGGAAGCAAGCAAATGTCATCCCCCAAACATGCAACACTTCTATTTTTTGGCGTCTTAATTCATCCGCGCTCACCAACTTCGCAGGTTGTCGCCTGGTACGACAACGAGTGGGGCTACAGCCAGCGTGTTGTGGACCTTGCCGAGATCACTGCACAGCGATGGGTGGAGTAGATTTCCTTTTCTCTTTTAGATGTAGATTAGACACCGAACTTTTGCCTCCAGCTTATCTGGTAGTACTCTTCCCGACTAACATAGCCTTGGGCTGGGTCGTCAGAACGAACCCTGGAGGCAAAACAGATTTTTGTCATAGTAAATTTTTGTGATGAACTGCTGTGAAGCAGGGGCTTGGCCCACCAACACATCCATTTTGTGTAATTTTACAGGTCTGCATCCAGTTAGCCCTTCATTGGTATTTAAACTGTGCCTGTGCAGTGCAACAAGGGGGTTACTAGGATGGCCTGCAGCCTGAGACTTTGGCTGATGGCAATTGGCTGGTGAAACAAAATCAACCAGTGTCGAAATTGAAACTAAGGTAAGGTTACATCGCTATATATGCCTCTGGTGGGCATCTGAGCGGAAGCTTGGAAAAAAAGCCTGTAACCAAAGGGTAAGGGTTACACAGCTATATCCGCCAGCGAGGGCAGTTGAGCTATAGCATAAAAAAGCCAGCTTCAAGAAGAGAAAGAGGCCAGACTGAACAAGACACCAGAAAAAGAAGCTAGAATAAACA
>Ga0307968_1002586_pt1 | contig 15122 bp, 12 predicted proteins | sample OrgLakmetagen650_FD_201834 | JGI IMG/M metagenome (GOLD analysis project Ga0307968, IMG submission 201834) | Saline water microbial communities from Organic Lake, Antarctica - #650 | ecosystem: Environmental > Aquatic > Non-marine Saline and Alkaline > Saline | place: Antarctica: Organic Lake... | reverse complement strand
TGGCCCTCCCCTCACTGAGGCGATAACAACATCAAACCCGTTGGATTTGAAGATGTCGTACGGTATTGCTAGTTCCGATAACCTACAGACGGCAGCGGCCAGGAACAGTGGTGTTTTTGTCCGTGCATCATCAACACAATATAATTCATGCACTCTGCCACGCACCATGCCCCTGTAGGAGTGCCATCCGCGAAAGAGTCATGGGATGTGCATATCATGAGGATGGGCTTGTTGCCTGACAGATTGACGTTCAAATCTTGCTCGTGGTGAAACATTGTAAGAAAGGATTTTTATTTTCTATTCTAATAATACGTTAGAATACTTGTTAATTATAATTTTGCCTGGATTACCTATAATTCCAACCCCAACGGTGAACATAAATTTGATATCTGGAGTTGATTTTGAGCTATGTTGGTGAAGAATCAGTGTGAATTTCACAGGTGTGAATATGCTGCGCAATGGACTCACACACACACACACACGCACACGCACACGCGCACGCACACGCACGCGCACACGCACACGCACACACACACGCACATGCACACGCACACGCACACGCACACGCACACGCACACGCACACGCACACGCACACGCACACGCACAAGCACACGCACACGCACACGCACACGCACACACACACACGCTCAAGCACACGCACACGCACACGCATACACACATACAACCACACACACACAACCACACACACAACCAAACACACACACACACACACGCACACACACACACACACATACACACACACCACATATACACACACAAGGGTGTGCAGAAGTGGTGCACAACGGGCGATTCCTACCGTGCAGCCCCGGCGGGGCGCTCAGAGACCTCAATTGCTCTGTTCGGTCCTCCCTCCCCACGCTGGGTACCACTACGATGGGTCTCCGCGGCGGTTCTTTGAGGGATGGTGTGTGTGTGTGCTGTTGTGCAAGGAATTGAATGACGTGGAGCAGTGAATGACACGGAGGATGCCTTTCAGGTGAGGTGCGTTGTACACACGCTTACACATTCTTAACTTCCTGCGCAAGCTCTTCTCAGGTATTGGCGTGTCACCATCCCGGAGACAGAGGGTGAGAGCTTTGCCCTCATTTACTCCATTGAGGACCCGGCAGGAGACACCCCCAATGCAGGCCTGGGCGTGCAGGTACTCTTTTTGCTAGGGCTGGCCAGAACCATGTTCACATATTTATACACCGTGTATAACCACATGCTCAATATTTTCCTTGCTATGAAAAACGGCTTCACACCGTATACACGCATGGTTCCAAAAAACCCTAACGTTGGCACATTTGTGTGCTTTAAATGTTGCATACATCTGAGCCCAACAGCTCAGCCTCAAGTTCACATCTCCCCAGCCTTTTATAAGTTAAAACACAAGGGAAATAGCCAATTTGCGAAGCATAGGTCATTTTGTAGGAAACATGTTTTGGCCTTGGCCAGTGTTGAGGGGTAGGTAAACAGATCAAGGAAACGTTCGAGCCTTGATTCAAGTGTGGTGTGGAATGAACATGCCAGGGAAACGTGTATTTCGTGCTCAACGTGTCGTGGTTTTGACAGTACGCACATGTTTGCAAGGGCACAAAAAAAAAGACATGAGCACATAGACATACGCATTTTTACGCACGCGCACACAAACACACACACAACACACACAAACACACAGGTCATGGGCCCCAGTGATGGGTACCTGTGCCAGTTCTCCAGGAACACTGGCGCATTCTGGGCAGACCCTCACGACCTCGCCCTGGGTGCCAGCATCAAACCCAAGGGCACAGTCTCCCCACGCGCAATGGTGCATGAGGTAAGGACGTGTTTGGGTGTAGCTTATTATCCTACCAATTACAGGGAGGTAGCTTACGGGAACTAAACAGACATAGGAATTACGCGGGCACTTTGCCACCTGGTAACTGGACTCATTAGCCAGGATGGGTATGTTTTGGCCAGTGGGTGTGAGAGGCTTATTTCAGACTCCAGATCCTGGCTTTGTCCCGATCATTGAAGATGGTGTGGAGAATGCATGCAAGCTTCTTGTGCGTTGCCTTAAAAGGCTGTATTTGCAGATCCAACAAATCCCTGAGAGAAAGATTCAACAAGTGCAATCCTGACGAAACACCAAGAAGTGCTTCAAGCACAGCCAAAATTGTGTACAAGCAGGTGCACGTTTTAGACTGAAGTGCGTCACAGCTTTTGCCTAATTTTCTTTTGCATCAGCAGGAGCTTCTTTCATTGTAAGCCTGCAACCCTTATGATACCCAAAAGTATGGGTAAATAGGGTGTCTGATTTTGCCAGCGAGGCTCGGCGAGCCTCAACGAGGCTAGGCACTCGCTGGGGAGGCCCTAGTTGGTGCATTACGGTTAGAAAATCACTTTCTCAAATCTGCACGGATTGAGCCGAAACTTTTCTGTTCGCTTATATATATTAATGAATACTAACGTTGAGACCGGGTGGAAAATATGGGCGTGTGAGCCAAGAAAATTTGGATTTGGGAATTTTTTGGGATTTCTGGGGAGATGGGGCTGATTCCGCCCAAAAAGTGGACACCCTCGCTGGCCGACGAGTGTCTTCCACACCGGGAAAGAGGCTCGCCAAGGCTCGCCGAGCCTCGCACTCGGCGAGTCTCGGTGAGGTCATGACCACCCTGAGATACCCGTCAATTTCCCCCTTTCTTTCACAACTGAAGAGATTTACAGTGCCCGGTCCCTGGCTGACTCCTTTTCCTGGATTGATACAAAAAGAATTTTGTCAACAGGCTGCTGACTTTTCTTTCTCCTTCTCTTACTATGTCCTCTACTTCTTCGTGAGTGCAGGAGGCTTTCAGGCAAGCTGTGGAGCAGGGCTACCAGGCTTCATCCACAATGCAGCAGGGCTCAGTGTGTGTAAATGAAGCTGGCACGTCAGGTACAGCGCTTGCATGTGTGCTTGCATCATCCGTAAGTGTGGCATGAAAAGCAGCAGCCTGAGCCTGCACAGCAGGTGGAATGTGTCGCTTTATTGCACGCAAGCAGTTTGCATCATTTGAATAAATTTAGGCAAAGCCGGCACACTGTGTCATTAATAATCAAGCACAGACAACATTTGTCTGTGCTTGATGACATCAGGATGCCATTGAGAATTCGTTGCATCAATTGTAAACAGCCGGCACAGGAAGTTATTTGCACGTATGAGCCCTGCGGCTCTTGCTCATTCGCACTTGAGAAAACAACTCTCCATTCTTGCTCCCGTGACACCCACTCGCTCTGGCTTGCCTGTAACAGCTAAAGGTGAAAGGCGTGCCGTCACCCAAATAATTGTACATTCACACAATTCCACGGTGCAGTTTTTGCCAGAACTTTCTTGGCTGTGCTTTCAGGGTGTGTCTTGCACATTGTCGTAGGCAATCTGTCATTCTGTCATTCTGTTACAGTGATCCCTCTACCAACAGGCCGCCCCATGTGGTCAGTGGACTCACCGTTTGCATTTTGTTGTCAATGGACACTCATCTTTTTGTCACAGGCCGCCCCATGTCGACAGTGGACTCTGCTTCTTGGTGCTTTAACATAGAGCCCAAGGCAGGTTGGGGTAGCCCCACCTCTTCCTCCCAGCTAGCCACAGCTGGCTGGCTAAGTATGGTGCCCGTGTTTGAGCCACACTGGCAGGTGTGTGTATGTGTGTTTCTATGTCTAAGTTTGTGTGTGTGTGTGTGTGTGTGTGTGTGCGTGCGTCTGCAACCCTCCTGAACCTCATTAAATCATCTTTTCTTTGGTGAAGGACTTCTACCGTACCCGTTACCAAAGTGGCTCCTTTTGCTTAATTAATGTGGGGAGTGGTTTTTCACTGCCTGCATAGGTTTTTTATGTCTTTAATTAGTCCATCCATGCCCGCCTGCGCATTTGTTCGGGGCAGAGGTGGTGAATATGACTATTGCCTCCTCACAGAGGCGTCGCTGAATTGTTGAGCATGGTGCCCGTCTTTGAGAGTCACTTTAGTAGGTGGATGCTTGTGCACACAGTAATCCTGTGTTCTTACTCACAGCTATGCAAGTATTTGAGAGTCACGTTGGTAGGTGGATGCTTATGCGCATAGTAGTCTTGTGTTCTTGCTCATAGCTATGCAAGCGCTAGCAGCTCTGTGCACATGTGTCTGCACACACTCGCACTCCTGAAAAGGCTATTTGTGTGCAGGGATACTAAAACTAATTTGATGCACGCTTGCATAGTGGCAGGCTAGGTGCAGATGTGCAAGCAGGTTCTAGCCCCACCGTTTGGTCCTGGGAAGAGAAACAGTATTTCAGCCTGTTTTGCCTGAGCTTATCCTTAAAGGGCTTCTTCGCCTTGGCTGAGTCACGGTGGCGCATTTCAAACAAGAAAGACCACCAATGCTCTAAAGCTGTACAGGGTAAACTTGCAGCAGACTTTCCTTTGCCTTTGTATATACCCACGAAGTACCGCTTGCAGTACACTCTTGCTCCTACCTTGTGCATGTGTGTCTTCTGAATGCTTTGCTTGTGGTGTATGTCTTCTGAATGCTTTGCATGTGGTGTCTTGGTGCCGTGCTTGTGGTGTTTTCTGAATGCTCTGCTTGTGGTGTCTTGCGTGTGAAAACCACCTCTCGTTTGTCCGTCACAGGTGTTTGTAGTCCATGCAGTAGAGCTAGCTGCCTTTGTCATGGTGCTCATCCCTCTGCGACTAGTTCCTACTGCAACTGGTTACAGTTCCCAACGTAAATTCAAACCACGCACACCAATGCGCCTGTAAGAGGAAGTACGAGGCCTTCTGTTCAGTCCCTATTCCTTTTAGGACTTGCCATTGGTTAACTTGAGTGGCAGGATTGGCGTTCTGAGTCCATTGCATCTTCTACCAATTGCTGGCTTTGGTGAAAAGACCATCATTTCAAGTCCATTTCCCGACCTTCTGTATGTTGCAAGCGTGTTGTAGTTCAGGCAGCAAACCTCATCCGTCATGTAGGTCCTCATGTCTCAAGGAGCCGCCACCGGCTGGTTTCGGTGGGGAGATCGGCGAATCGAATTTAAAGATGCCCCGGCCTATGCAGAGAAGAACTGGGGGGGTGGATTCCCTTCCAAGTGGCATTGGGTGCAGTGCAACTCGTTTGATGGGTGGGTGGTTTGTTTGACATGCAATCAGGTTTGCCTGCATTGATGTGTGGTGTGATTGTGACGTCCTTGAGCTAGAGAAGACTTGCAAGCAGCTGTAACCTTAATTGTTGCTCCTGTTTTTGCAGTACGCATTGGCCAATTGTGTCTGAGCCCCCTACCTGTGCCCCTACCTGTAGGGCCTAGCAGCAATAAATGTCTAAATGTTCCACGCGCTCCCTACTCATTCCATGCATGCCTAGTTATTCCATGCACTCCCTAGTCATCCATGCAAGGTGCCCAGGCGTTCGTTGCAATTGATTGCCCACGTTTATGTCGCCCCAAAAGCGCAAAACTGCCGTGTTGCAAGCTGTGCACACGCGTCAGTGTGTGCAAAGCCTGAATCATTTGCAAATTGTAAAGATAAGCTGAGATGTTGCACGTTTTGTACACGGAGATTATTGTGCTGCTGCGTGTACTTGTGCACCTGTGTTGCTGTGTCAGCAAGATGGGTCCTGTGTGCTACCTCACTGCGTTTGGAGATAAAGTGCATGTTAAATGTTGATTATAGCTAGTGCCATTTTGTTGAAACATACTTTCACTTGTGTGACCTGCAGGCAGCCAAACCTTAGTGTGACAGCTGTGGGAGCAAGAAGAGGCCTGCTGCTAGGAGCTGAGGTGTGTTGCACGTGTTTTTGGGAAGGTCTGTAGAAAAATAAAGAAGAGCAGAAAGCTACGCTGGGAGTGTGCAGGGTTTGCAAGGGCCGTATATGTATTTATGTACGTAATGGCTTTGCATATTGCAAACGCGTTGAACCCCCTTGCAGAGCGTCGCATGCAGTTCTAGGAAAGCGTCTGGAATGTTAAGGAGTGTGACGGTTTAGCATTGGAACTGATTCTGATAGTATTCCAGGCTTGTATTGTTGACGTGTCTCGACGCTATGCACTTTTTCACAACTTGGTATGATTCTGATTGGTTTTGCACGTGCAACACATTAAAAAAAACGCTGAATACTTGTGCTCACTTTCACTACTAAATACTAGGTGCTCTTTTTCGTTAGCAATAGAGCTCAATCTTTAATCATGTATTTAAAAATACTCCCAGCCAAATATTGTAAGCATGTTTTGTGGGATGCGAGCAATCTGCATGTACTAACTGCGTTAATAGGTGAGCCTCACTCACCCATTCATACCAAAACCCACCTCTATCACATTCACAGAATGCAATCTACCCCCCCCACCACCCCACCCTACCCCACACACCCCACACTCCTACATAAACGCACACACAGAAATACACACACCTACACATGCGCACACACAAACACGTTTGCAATGGCAGGGTGTGGGGCTGGGCGAGGAGGACGTGGGCCTCATTGGCGTAACCTACAATGAGGAGTGGATTGAGCTCGTGCCTTGGAATGCAGAGTTGGAATGGGATGTAGACCCCTGGGGCAGATGGTGAGTCCAAAGAGTGCAGCGGTGCAGCAAAGTGTTTAAAAATCAATGTGAGTCCAAACAATGCAGCCGTGTAAAGTGTTTTAAGAGCAATGTGAGTCCAAATAATGCAGCGGTGCAGCAAAGTGTTTAAAAAGCAACGTGAGTCCAAGTAGTGCAGCGGTGCAGCAAAGTGTTTTAAAAAGTGATGTTTGCCTTTTTAATATGAAAACTCTGCGTCCAATGTGTAACACGCCTGAGGTGAAAGCACATTTTGACAAACGTTAGAGCACACCCAAGGTCGCGTCTTGTGTGCGTGATGTGCCTATTTGCCAAAATGCGTCTTGTTCATCCCTTTTTTCGATATAATCCGTGCACCTGCTCTTGCGTACATGACATGCCTGATCGTAAAACCCTGACTCACTTACGTGGCATGCACGCTCGTAGGTACATTCGGGCCTTGAGCGACAAGTACGAAGCAGTGGTTGAGGCTCGTTGCAGTGCGAGCGCAGGGGCAGTGCTGAGGTAAGTAAAAAGTAAAAAGTGTTACTGCAGTAACAAAGGTGTTTTGTCACCCACTAAATCAACTGTGACCCACGACAGAGGCGTTGTGCCTGCCAGGATTCAGGGGCAGTGCTGAGGTAAGTAAAAAGTGTTACTCCAGTAACAAAGGTGTTTTGTCACCCACTAAAGCAACTGTGGCTCACGACAGAGGCGTTATGCCTGCCAGGATTCAGGGGCAGTGCTGAGTTCTGCAGTGATCGCGTTGTTGTAGATATTAGAGTCGGCATGCTAGAGTGATCTATCTCAGAAATAAGGCAGCGGTGGAGGCCCCATGCTTGCTAAGATCCATGGGCATTGCCAAGAAAGTAAGAAGGGATATACGTGCTTTGACCTTCTGAGTGCTCCAATGACTCAGTCCGTGTAAGCGTTGGGGTTGATAAAGAAATTTGTGGCCACAGTGGGGGCTTGATGCAGTTCAAGTGAAAGAGTGGTCTTGCATGCTATTTTGCGTCTAGGCTAGTACACCATTCCTGAATGTTGTATGAGTAATCCTTTGCTCGTTGCAAGTGCTGATGCCGCATCGAGCTAGACTCAACCTGGTTTGTGTGTGTACAATGTACTTGTATGTGCAGGACACAAGGGAACGTGTTATTTCAATTTGTGAATTCCTTTTCAGATGTCTACCGAAGATGTTTGGTTGGTTGCAGATGCTGGCGGTTCCAATTGTGGGCATTATATGTCAGTATCATCTGCATAATTCTTAGTTTTTGTCCGCTTCCCTTATTAGATATTCACGCTTCAGATTTTATACGCTTCGTTTTACACAGAGACCCCACTACTGCCCAAGGCCTGTCCTTAATTTCCTCCATCTTTCACGAACTCTCACACGTACATGCACGCACACACATTTACCAAACGCACACACATTCACCAAAATTTGCCACACAGAGCTTTCCCTGCTAAGCAAGCTCGGTCCCTTATTTCCCCCCCTTTTCCCAAATTCATCACTTTATACCTATTATACATCCATGCACGTATACATATCGATACACACAATTTTGACACACAGAGTCCCAACTCGCACAACCATGCCACACAACCTATCCCACAACCATGCACGCACACATATGGGTACACACAATATTGCCACACAGAGCCCCAACTGCTGACCAAGGCCTGTCCCCCGCATGCAAGGACACCTTTGCCGGCCAAGTGCGTTTGCGCGTGTGGAGGCGTGGAGGATCTGCAGCTAGCAGCATGCAGGATCTGCCCTTCATTGATGCCACGTCCAACTCAGCTGCTCTGGAGGTGTGTGTGTGTGTGTATGCGTGTGGGCGTGAGTTTGTGTGTGCGTGCTTTGCATGCTGTGTGAGTATGAGACAGCCTGCGCTGTGCAACAGCAAACATGTGGCAGTGGTGTCAATGCAACAAGCAGGGTCCTTGTGTGGAAACACTGAACGTGGCTAGACCACTTGTCCAACTTTTCTGCCAGGACGCTCTGTGGATGCTCTTACAAAATGCATTAAGGTGGCCATAAGTATAAACATTTGTAGTAGAAACGGTATTGTGAGCCGACCAGTCTCCAGATTTATGGCCACACACAGTGTGTATGTTTGCAATCCTGGTCAACTGAAAATTGTGCTGTGTTTCCAAAGGTGCCTTGTTAAAAGAACATCTTTGCAATACCATGTACAGGGGGAAGAAATTTCTTAGCTGTTGTCATAAATTCTCCAAGCCTATAAAGGACATTGATATCTATCACGGTTGTGTTGCATAATCAACTACATGAATCAAATTTCATAAATTCCTTAAACTCCATATTCATTTATTATATTATTATATTCCATACACCATTATCTTTATCTGAATTCTTAAACACGCCTGTGTGCTGTTGTTTCTAGCAAGTTTCCCCTATTTTGCCATTGATTACACATTGGACAAATAAAACCTCTTGTTTGCAGGTTGGGGGAGGACCTTGGTGGTCAGCGTGGTCGGCAAAGGCCAGCATGAAAGAGCCCTTTAAGTCACTGGTCACTCTGCCCATTGACGTGGCAGCCCTGGCTCGCCTCGTTCCTGAGCAACTGCAACCACCCGGGCTATAACCAGCACCAGCACCGACTTTTTCCTTGCCTTTGGCAAAGAGATTGCCCACCTGGATCTTGATTGAAGCTGTGTTGGAGGGGTGAAAAGTGCTGGATTGTATCCAGCAGCGCTGCACCTTGAAAGAGCAACAATCAATAAGGTACACAGACATTGAAAGCCAGTTGTTCCATCTGAATCACCACTGCTTCTTAGTCTTAAGAAGTAGGGTGGTACGAGTGGCTGTGTACTCTTGCTGATGCAACATGTGGCTCCTCCTTGTACTGATGCACGCTGTGGCTCCTCCTTGTACTGAGCTAGTTTTATTGCAAAAATGTGTATAATATACTTTTGGCCACGTTGATTGCACTATGTTGGCAGCAATATTTTCAGCTGCTTGTAGTAGGCATGTCTTTCTTGCAAGTTTTTACAAAACGTACTACTTTGCAAGACCAATTGGTTGTTCCTTTTTAGCCTTGTTATCGTTTTTTGCATATGCACCAGGTACTGGTGTGTAATATCTTGACCACTATCATGGCAAGGAAAGGAACAGGAGGTGTCCGTATTACAGCAGTAGCTACCAATACGTATTAAGTGGAAAGTGATTCAATCAAGTTGAATTTCAGCAGGACTGCATGCAGCAGCAGGCGCCTGCTGCTGCTGGTTTGCCACGGACGTAAGTTTTTTTTTGAGATATTACATAGATCAAGGGGATATAACAAACTCGCTAATAAAAGAATTGAAAATGAAATGAATGAATGACTGGCATCAAGAGGGGCCGGTTGGACGAAAAGGAAAGGAGGCACGGGGGGATACCGGAGGGGAAAAGGTTAAGGCGGAAAAAGTTGGATTCAAGGAAACCCAATAAGAAGCTATGCAAGGAGAACAAGAGAATGTCTGTGCCTGGTTCTCTTGCTTGTTTGAGGCTAATACTCCAGTCTCTTTGTGACTTCTTTCCTCCTTCTGGTACTCTGTTGGACCTCTCTGACTGGGGCTTTTTTGTCTGCTGGTAAAGGAGCTTTACAATACTCGGTACCAAAGTGGCTTATTACTCTTCCTTAATCAATGTGGGGAGTGGTTTTCACTGCCTGCGTAGTTTTTCTTTTCTTTTCTGGTAGAGCAAAACGGAGAGTTGATTGAAAAAACTGAGCCCTGGATACCCACACTAGTACCAAAAAGCAAGCAACCAGACACAAAGGCAAGAGAAGCTAAAAGCCAGGATGAGAGCAAATTAAGCCACAGCAATGACTGGTGCACCAAAACAGGCCCCGACGCATTTCATCCCATAAAAACTGACACCAATTTAAAGCGCAAAAGCTAGGCCTAGCTAAACAGAACAGTCTCACGGAAAATCCTAGAGGGGGCTAACAGAGGAATGCCTGAAAATACGCATTTTTGCATTCAGAAGGCAGCCACTCACAGCCACTTCATCCGATTGACACCATTTTTTTTACCAAATTGTAGCTGGCATTGAGAGCTACCCGAGCATATGCCCAGTTTTAAGTTGGTCGCTTTGCGTGCTGAGATAGACTGAATTAAGCACACATGGTGCATGTAAGCCCTAACGTGGTGTGTGATTTCCATGGGAATATGGCTCAAATCCTCATAAAAACCAACCACTCATCTGTTTTCTTTCATTTTTGTTGCAATGCTATTCTTTTTTATTAATGAATCTATACCATTAAAAATATTCCAGATTGGTGCAGTGGGTGTTCTGGTATGAATAATATGTGGTAAAAAATGGCCTGCACGCCACAGCCTTTTAAGCACACGCCCCCAAATTGGCAAGCTCCAAAATTCACATCTATGAACAGGATTCATATTATGTACAATGCTAGTGGGGTAACAGTTGACTCTGCATATTGTTGCCAGGCTTCCATCTTGGCTGTTTAGCTTGGCTGCATGAGGAATTTTCTCGCTGCAAACACTGTAAAAGTGGGGGAGCTGAGGCTGAGTGGACTTGGTGTTGGCTGTATCGTACCATGTTGGTGTCGCTGGTCTTGATGGGGCTGCTGATCAGGAGAGATATTGGGGAGCCACTTTGTATGGTATAATTAAAAGCAGCTAAAAGCAGCAATGTATGCAAAGAAGTCTTCTTGCTTGTTTGGACTGAAAAGACGTTTAAGACTTCCTGCATTCCCTCTTTTGTTAGGCTTGACCCTTTTCAACCAGCCAGGTCTACTAGAAAATACGGCAACACGAGCCTTCTTTGTTAAGTTTATATCAAGTATTATAGTAAAGACCGTAAGTCAGATCCCACAATGCTTACAACATTCCACATAATCCCTCTCGACTTTAGAGGGAGATTCCCAGATTAGTGAACTACGCAACGGTGTTTAAAACAATTAATTGCTAAACGGTAACATCGAAAACAAACTAGTTAGCGTCCAAAATGACAGCTCAGGCCTCAATAGTATACATCAATTTTATCAATCAAGTGCTCGCCAGTACAGGTCGCCAATAAAAGCTGGTCGGTATCAGCCATCACAAGAGCTTGATAACAGGGTTAAGAGCAGCAAAACACGATGGCTAGGCCAGAGAGCTGCTTTGCTGGCAAGCGCTAGCTAGTGCAACTGCGAAGCCTAGTAAAAATGTACATGTCTTCTGGTGTCACACTTTGATGGTGTACGCATGATGCCTGGGTGCACTTGCACAGCTTGCTGCAAGTGTGGGCTCTGCCCCTGCCTCACTCATTGCTGTGGAGTCGCAGGCCGATGCCACATGCCTTTGATGGTTTGCGTGATGCCAGGGCCAGCAGCGTTGATCTTCATGAGACCGAGGAACGAAATGGCAGACATGCCTAGCATCCCGACTCGGGCTGGCCCTGGGTGTTGAGTAAACAAATAATTGTTTTGTGTCAAGCCAGGTCAAGCAATTTAATTTAGAATGTATTTTGAGATGAAACTCAGTCGTTTCTGTGATCAGGCTGGATCTGGGTATCAAGAAGAAGTCATTTTTATACCATCTTCCATGATAGCAATTTAGATTGCTGTTGCCTCTCTTTGACCTGATTTCTCAGCAAGGAATTGGCTTGTTTGAGCACATTTGCTGTAGTGAAATGCGTCCAACAAACTAGCTTGGCAGGCCCTGGAAACGAAGTGGTAATCTTTTCGGTAGTAAGCAGAAAGCGTCTCTCAAAAAGTTGTCATTGAGACATATTCAACTTGTCAAAACCTGGATTGAATGCATCAGAAACATACTCATTAGTGCAAGAAGCCGAGATGGGTTGGCTCCTTCTTTTTTGTACATCTTGTGCTGTCTTAATAAAGTAGTGAGTCACGTGCAATTACACGTTCCATTGCTACACCACATTGTTTCACGTGGCCAATGCCTGTATTGTTCTTTCTAATTCCAGCTGCTTAATGTAGAGTCACCAGCCCCCCCTCACCTCGCGCTGCCTTGGGTAAATAGTCCGTTATGCATGCGTTCATTCCGATGTGCATGTGAACGGGGATTGCACAGGCCATCAAGGCATCAGCAACGGCCTCTCCGGCTCCGTCCTGTTATGTACATGTTTATACCGTATAGTTATGAAGGGTTTTTATTTGTATTATACGAGGTCAGTAAAGTTGCAATGCAGTGGGAGAGATCAGGTGTGTATGTGTGGTCAGGGGTCTTAACGTCATGTTGAAACAGCACAACCTCAGTGGCCTAACATGCTTGTTTTCAAACAGATCACCACGCCAACGCTGGTGTATGTAAAAATTGTGGTTGTGTGCTGAGTAAGTGCCGTGGCGTTGCTCGAACACGTGTTTGCGCAAGCTGGACTTAATGCTAAGACAGTGGAATTGTATTAAAGAGGAAGTGTTGGATCCAGGGCGTGTACAAGTGCATGGGAAATACGTGGCATCCGCCTTATCCTGTGAGAACTTCCTAGGGGGGGGAGAAAATATGTCTGTGAATATGATGATGGAATATTACGCAGGTAAATTTTGTTTTTAACAGGCATGAATACGTTAAAATGAGGAGATTAGAGATGACTTCTCTCCCAAATAAGCCTACATACTAAACATGGACAGCCCTGGCCTTGTGACTCACAAATTCTTTGAGCTTGAATAGGTGAATGATTGAATCAGAGGGAAACATTTGTGTGTGAGGGAGGCAAGGAGTATAAGCATTCCAGCAGAGGAGGGGAAGGGCTCAAATGAAGGACAAAGGCCTGCAACTGGAGTTTTTCTTGAACACGTGCACACACACACACAAACACACACACACACACACTGCTGCTTGATAAAAGACAAAGGCCTGCAACTGGAGTAAGACAGCGCAAGCAAGTGGTTTCCCCTTTTAAGGGATACTTCACTTGTCGAAGCGGTGTCCCCTTTTAAGACAGCGCAAGCAAGTGGTGTCCCCTTCCAAGGATACTACACTTGTCTGCTCTTGTGTTCAATTCACAAGCTTGCGTACCTTTTTTGAGAGGATGGCAAGAGGGGTAGCTCCTGCACAGGGGTTTGCAAGATTGAAGTCAAGGTTTGCTAAAATGAAGTCAAACATGGTCTGAAGTGCTGTGAGAAGTTGCTTTTAGAATGGATGAAATGGCTGCAATAGCGACATTGAGGATAGCAGTGAGCGTACGCTTGTAGGGGAATTGTGGGTGAGAAGAAGGGCGTAAAGGACAAGGGTCCTTTACATGTATGTCCATTATAGAGTCAGCAAGACCAAACGCAATGCGCTTTGAAAGGGAACACTACGGTCTTGCGTGGCGAGTCTACCATACATTGTTACTCAGCAGGATACAGGCAGGCTTACAAGTGATGTTATGGCCCATACGCACATAGTACATCCCTTCACCGCGCTGGTTGCCATGCCAGCCAAGTTCCTCTATATACCTCTTTGTGATGTCAAGGGGCAGGTAACAAAGTGGCAGTGCAATTAAACCAAAATAGCCAGCTTGAGCGGCCAGGTTTGCTGAATACATTATGTAAAATGTATACAAGCTCAAATGTAAATAGGATTCCTGCCTGTAACGCGCATGTGAAGAGTTGGCCATGCTTCTGATATAGGTAAACAGACTAAACAGCAATTTCGGCAGGGAATCCTTCAAATGTAAGGTCAAATGCAGGGCATACATCACGGCACAGAAGGCGGACATGCGGATGTGACAACCCGTTTTATGGCAATCTCTATAGGCAAAGGGCACGATTAAAGCACACGCGCGTAAAAGCGTACACAACACCCACAACGCCCACCCATACATACCCCCCCCCCACACAGAAACACAATACACACATGCACAACATACACAAGCAAGTAGCAAAAGAACTCGCATCACCTGCTAAGGCGTAGTTTGCATACTCGTGAGCCTTGAGGAACTGGTGGCCTGCCGTGTCCGCAGTTAAGACCTGTCAACGAACAGTACAAGCTTGCTTTGTCACTTCAGACTTACATTGTCATTCATTCTTGTGCAGTAAGAGTGTCTACAAATGAAATTTTGCGCGCACAATACGTATGCAAAGGTGCAAATGCGTGTGTGTGTGTGTGTGTGTGTGTGTGAGTATTTGTGTGCGTGTGTGTGTGTATGTGTGTGTGTGTGTGTGTGTGTGTGTGTGTGTGTGTATGTGTGTGTGTATGTGTATGTGTGTACGTGTGTGTGTGTGTGCGCGTGTGTGTGTGAGTGTGTGTGTGCGTGTGTGAATGTATGTGTGTGTATGTGTGTGTGTGTGTGTGCGCGCGCGTGTGTAAGTGTGCATCCTCACCTTGTTCAATTGGTTCATAAGGCACAATTGACCAGTAATATCACAATTTATTATTAGTAACAATTTAACAAGGCGAGAGGTTTCTTACTTCCTGACACTCCAACAGCGAAATGCTCAGGCGTGGATTACGGGCTGGGATTTCAGTACTTAGTAAAGAGCAACAGGCTTGGAAGGCCAGTGCCCCTGAGAGCCACTTACTCTCTGGGCTGCAGCAGTTCAGGTAATCCTTCTAATTCAGCTTGGGCACACGTGGACGAGTACCCACATTCCACCATGTATACGTACACACACATGCACGCACGAACGTGAGTACACACA
>Ga0307968_1002585_pt1 | contig 15124 bp, 20 predicted proteins | sample OrgLakmetagen650_FD_201834 | JGI IMG/M metagenome (GOLD analysis project Ga0307968, IMG submission 201834) | Saline water microbial communities from Organic Lake, Antarctica - #650 | ecosystem: Environmental > Aquatic > Non-marine Saline and Alkaline > Saline | place: Antarctica: Organic Lake... | reverse complement strand
CCTGATCCTGCAGGTGCGTGCTTTTGTTGTGTGTGTGTGTGAGTGTGTGTGTGTGTGCGTGTGTGTGTGTGTGTGCGTGTGTGTGTGTGTGTGTGTCTGTGTGTGTGTGTGTGAGCGCGTGCGCGCGTGCGCGCGTGCGTGCGTGCGTGCGTGTGTGCGCGTGTGCGCGTGTGCACGTGTGCGTGTGTGCGCGTGTGCGTGCGTGCGTGCGTGCGTGTGTGTGTGTGCGTGCGTGCGTGCGCGCGTGTGCGTGCGTGCGTGCGTGCGTGCGCGTGCGTGCGTGCGTGCGTGCGTGCGCGTGCGCATGCGCGTGCGTGTGCGCGTGTGCTTTTGCGTGTGTGTGTGTGTGTGTGCGTGCGCGTGCGCGTGCGCGTGCTGTGCGCGTGTGTGTGTGTGTGTGTGACAGAAGGAAGAAGAGGGTGAAGCATGAGCACATGACTTAAAGTCGTGACAAAAGGAGGAAGAGGAGGAAGCGCGAGCTTGAGATGAGGGTTACAATGGGAGGAACGACGAGCGGGAAGCCCCAATTCTTTTTCGTGTATCATCACGGGTCATGTACCGTCACATATCATACATATCTCTGTATCATGTACCGTCACAAACTGTGTATGTATATGGTTCTGTATCATTTACCGTCACAAACTGTGTATGTATATGGTTCTGTATCATTTACCGTCACATATCATACATATCTCTGTATCATGTACCGTCACATACTGTGTATGTGTATGGTTCTGTATCATTTACTGTCACATATCACACATATTCTGTATCATGTACCGTCAAATACTGTGTATGTATATGGTTCTGTATCATGTACCGTCACATACTGTGAATGTATACGGTTCTGGCCAACCTTACATATGTGCACGCGCAGATGTATGCCAGAAGCTGGACCCTATCACTTGCAAGCACGTGTACAGGTAGGGTTACTTGTTAAAACACCATGTACACACCGTATATACCAGGGTATATATACATATATGGTTCTTGCCAACCGTAGGTATTTGTAGTGGCGGTAGGTCAGTTGGTCTGGCAGGCAATCATAGTCGCGGTTGTTAAGCGGAAACGTCATCAAACCAGCAAATCCATGCCAGCTGTTTCATGTTTAGGGTTGGCCAGAACCATATATATACGGTGTATATACGGTACTTTTGGCAGGGAAATCATCAAATATACGGTCATATACGGTGTATATACACGGTTCTGGCCAACCCTATTCATGTGTCCTTACAGGTACAGAGTTGGGTAGCTGCCCTGAGAACCTAGTGGTTTGTAAAAAAAGGCCAGGCACTCAGGGATACTGATCGTGAATTTCACACTTGGTGACATGAGAGGAGGCTGAGTAGGAGGCTGGATAGGAGGCTGAATAGGAGGCTGAATAGGAAGCTGAAGTGAGTGCGCAGCTGACGTGAATAATCAGCTGATGTGAATATTCGGCTGGCATGAATACTTTGCTGACGTGTAAATAACCAGCTGACGTGAGTACGCAGCTGACGTGTAATTAATCAGCTGATGTGAATATTCGGCTGGCGTGAGTACTCAGCTGACGTGTAAATAATCAGCTGACGTGAATAATCAGCTGGCATGAATACTTTGCTGACGTGTAAATAACCAGCTGACGTGAGTACGCAGCTGACGTGTAAATAATCAGCTGATGTGAATATTCGGCTGGCGTGAGTACTCAGCTGACGTGTAAATAATCAGCTGACGTGAATAATCAGCTGATGTGAGTACGCAGCTGACGTGTAAACAATCAGCTGGCGTGAGTACTCCGCTGACGTTTAATTAATCAGCTGATGTGAATACGGAGCTGACGTGTAAATAATCAGCTGGCGTGAGTCGTGAGTACTCCGCTGACGTGAATAATCAGCTTATGTGAGTACGCAGCTGACGTGTAAACAATTAGCTGGCGTGAGTACGCAGCTGATGTGAGTACGCAGCTGACGTGAATAATCAGCTGAAGTGAGTACGGAGCTGAGGTTAGTGCTTCCGTGCCAGTGACAGTGACAGTGACAGTGACAGTGACAGTGATGGTCTGGAGCTTGAGGCTTCACCACCACTTGCGTAAAACTGCTCCTTGGTTCCTTAAAAGTGGCACGATATCTATTTGGCAAGGTTGCGCATCAGTTACAGCGGTATCTACAGCTCACGCACATGCGCGCGCAATACACATACAGACACACATACACGCGCACACACACACACACACACTCGCACGCACGCACACACGCACACACACACGCGCACACACACACACACACACACACACACACACACGCACACACACACGCACACACACACGCACACACACACACACACACACACACAGCCTGAGCCCTGAAGCACCCAAAGACCCAGGGATGCTTTCTCAGCAGGACTACTTGCAATCTGTGGAGCTGCTGAAGGACTCCATCAGCGGTGCGTGCATTACATGTAGGGTTGGCCAGAACCATGAATATACGGTGTGCAAATACGGTGGAAATACGGTATTTTTGGCAGGGAAATCACCAAATACACGGTCATATACGGTGTGCATATACGTTACATTTGGCAGGGAAATCACCAAATAAACGGTCATATACAAAATACATATACGTTACAGTTGGCAGGGAAATGACCAAATAAACGGTCATATCCGTTGTGCATATACGTTACATTTGGCAGGGAAATCACCAAATACACGGTCATATACGGTGTGCATATACGGTATTTTGGGCAGGGAAATCACCAAATAAACGGTCATATCCGTTGTGCATATACATTACATTTGGCAGGGAAATCACCAAATACACGGTCATATACAAAGTACATGTACGTTACATTTGGCAGGGAATCGACCAAATACACGGTCATATACGTAGGGATGGCTAGAACCGTATATATACACCGTATATGACCGTATATTTGATGATTTCCCTGCCAAGAATACCGTATATACACCGTGTATATATGGTTCTGGCCAACCCTACATATACGGTGTGCATATACGGTTCTGGCCAACCCTAATTACATGCCTGCTGTTTAGTGTCTGTGCTCTTATCTGTATGCAATAAGTGCAAGAAGGTGCTAGCTCGCCATAACCCAACCCTACAACCCTACTGAAGTCCGCCCCCCTGTACGGGACCCCCCACCGGGGCCCCGCTGCAATTTTGCAGGGGCGAACCACCTGCAGGTTGCCTGCGAGGTAATACCAATGGTGTAAGAAAACACCTAAGGCTGGACAGAACCATGTATATACGGTGAACCATGTATATACGGTGTATTACCAGAACCATGTATTACCAGATATGTATCACCAGATATGTATTACCAGATATGTATTACCAGAACCATGTATTACCAGAACCATGTATATACGGTGTATATACCGTTTTTCTCACATGGATCCATCGAATATGCATAGGGTTGGCCAGAACCATATATATATACGGTAAATATACGGTATTTTTGGCAGGGAGATCATCAAATATACGGTCATATCTGCTGTATATATACGGTCCTGGTCAACTCTAAATACACAGCATATCATATACGGCGTATACACACAGTTCCGGCCTTACACGCAATTACGCAACGTATGCGCACCTTTGAAGTCATTGAACCTATGCATTGCGTTACTTATTAAATCCTTGCTGCGTGTCAGACATTTCTCTTGACTTTTTCCAATTTCACGCTGTCACCCTCACACACACACACACACACACACACACACACACACACACACACACAACCACACACACACACACACAAACACACACACACAGGCACGCCCAATGTTTCGTGTCTGTGCCTCCAAACCCACCTGTGTAGTGCTGTCCTTTTGTATCCCCAACCATGTGATATTTCTACCCTGAAGTCTCTCCTATCGCTCCTCAAACTGTCACCATCACCATCACACACACACACACATGCACACACAAACACACACACACACACACACACACGCAGGCAAGCCCAATGTCTCGCTGCCGTGCTTCCAAACCAACATGTGCAGCTCCATCACACACACACACACACATACACACAAACACACGCAGACAAGCCCAATGTCTCGCTGCCGTGCTTCCGGACCAACCTGTGCAGCTCCATCACACACACACACACACACACACGCAGGCAAGCCCAATGTCTCGCTGCTGTGCTTCCAAACCAACCTGTGCAGCTCCATCACACACACACACATACACACACACACGCAGGCAAGCCCAATGTCTCGCTGCCGTGCTTCCAGACCAACCTATGCAGCTCCATCACCTTCACCCCCCCTCTAAAAGCCCCTTCAAGGCCAAAGGAGCCGTCTGCTAAAGTCGTGGAGGCTGAGCCCCCTCAAAAAGCTCAACGGACCTCTGGAGCAAGTGATGTTAAAGGTGTGCGTGTGTTGATGTGCTCGCTCTTGTGTGCTTGTGTGCGTGTGTGTGTGTTGATGTGCGTGTGTGTGTGTGAGTGTGTTGGTATGCGTGTGTTGATGTGCTCGCTCTTTTGTGCTAATGTCTGCACGTGCTTGAGTGCGGTGTAGGATTCCCAAAGTCCGCTTGTGTGCTTGTGTGCAAATGTCTGCACGTTCTTTTGTGCAGCGAGTCCGCTTTGTGTGCTTGAGCTAGTATGTGCTTGCTCGCACGTGCATGTGTATGACAGGTCATGCTTTCTTGCATGCACGCATTTGCTTGCTTGCGTGTGTGTGTGTGTGTGTGTGTGGTACATGCACGCATTTGATTGTGTGTGTCGTGAGTTTTATCTTGTGCCATTGCTCACATTTGTTCATATGATGGGAGTTGTGTCGCTATTTCTTCTGTCTAGGGCCGGCAGTATTAAGAACAAATGGGTGCTCTTGTCTGTAGAGCTGGGCACTTTGACCACATCCACGCAGGACACAAATTTTCTACTAGCAAGCCCTCCATCCTCACACCTAAATTTTCTACTAGCAAGCCCTCCCTCACACCTAAAATTTTACTAGCAAGCCCTCCATCCTCACACCTAAATTTTATACTAGCAAGCCCTCCATATTCACACCTAAATTTTCTACTAGCAAGCCCTCCATATTCACACCTAAGTTTTCTACTAGCAAGCCCTCCATAATTGGACCCCCTCCATTCTCGCACCTAGCTCAGCAGGGCCTCAAAGGGAGGGTACTGCAGCAGTGGCACACAGACACACACACACACACACAGGCACGCACACACACACAGGCACACACACACAGGCACACACACACACAAAGCTAATTACTTAACGTTATTAGACCCAGCTCATGCAAGGCATCAGAGGAAGGAAGGGTGCTGCAGCAATCACACACAGACACAACACTCGCGCAAAGCTGTTTACATCTCTTGCCATTTGCAGGCAAGGGATCTTCTACCAGCAAGCCATCCATTTTTGCACCTAGCTCAGGAAAGGCATCAGGGGAAGGAAGGGTGCTGCAGCAATCACACACAGGCACAACACCCACACAACACTCGCTGATTATATCGCTTGCTATTTGCAGGAAAGGGATCTTCTACCAGCAAGCCATCCATTTTTGCACCTAGCTCAGGAAAGGCATCAGGGAAGGAAGGGTGCTGCAGCAATCACACACAGGCACAACACTTACACAAGGCTGATTATATCGCTTGCTATTTGCAGGAAAGTGACCCTCTACCAGCACGCCCTCCATGATTGACCCCCTCCGTTCTTGCCCCCAGCACATGCAAGGCAACAGAGGAAGCAAGGGTGCTGCAGCAATCACACACAGGCACACACCCACACAAAGCTTTTAACATCTCTTGCTATATGCAGGCAAGGGGTCTTCCACCAGCAAGCCCTCCGTCATTAGACCCAGCTCATGCAAGGCATCAGAGGAAGGAAGGGTGCTGCAGCAATCACACACAGGCACAACATTCGCGCAACGCTGATTATATCGCTTGCTATTTGCAGGAAAGGGATCTTCTACCAGCAAGCCATCCATTTTTGCACCCAGCTCATTCAAGGCATCAGAGGAAGGAAGGGTGCTGCAGCAATCACACACAGGCACAACACTCGCGCAACGCTGATTATATCACTTGCTATTTGCAGGAAAGTGACCCTCTACCAGCACGCCCTCCGTTATTGACCCCCTCCGTTATTGACCCCCTCCGTTATTGACGCCCACCGTTATTGACCCCCTCCGTTCTTTCCCCCAGCACATGCTAGGCTTAGAGAGAGGAAGGGAGCTGCAACAGTGCGCACAGGCACAACACCCACACAAAGCTTTTAACATCTCTTGCTATATGCAGGCAAGGGGTCTTCTACCAGCAAGCCATCCATTTTTGCACCTAGCTCAGGAAAGGCATCAGGGCAGGCCGCACCAGCACAGCAAGCTGCCGACACAGACGCAGCTCCTAAAGCAGAGGGCAATGGCATGAAGGTAATGTGCTGGTGTGTGTGCGTGTGAGTGTGTGTGTGTGAGTGTGTGTGTGAGTGTGTGTGTGAGTGTGTGTTAGTGTGCGTGTGTGTGTGAGTGTGTGTGATCACAAACGGAGCAAAAGGAGACTGAATGTAAGCAGACGGTGAGAGCCTCTCTCATCAATAAGCTAGGAAAAGGATCTAGGAAAAGGATCTAGGAAAAGGATCTAGGAAAAGGAGTCACTTTGGTGCCAAATGCAATTGTGTAGCCCACGTACTTGTTCCTGTTTGTTCCTATATTCCCCTCTTCCTCTTTCTTTCTATCTTCTGCTCATGGTGCAGGTGCACTCAGCAGTGGCCTGATTTGTAACAGCATTTGATTAGGGTTGGCCAGAACCGTATATATATACACCGTATATGACCGTATATTTGGTGATTTCCCTGCCATAAATACCGTATATACACCGTACATATATGGTCCTGGCCAACCCTACATTTGATTAACTTGCTTTTGCCAATTGCAAACGTGTGTATACACGTGTGTGTTCGACTATACTCGTTTTGTCCGCATATGAGCGCAGGTGCACTCAGCAATGGCCTGACTTGTAACAGCATTTGATGAACGTGCTTGCCCATTGCAAACGTGTGTATACACGTGTGTGTTTGACTATACTCGTTTTGTCCGCTTATGAGCGCAGGTGCACTCAGCAATGGCCTGATTTGTAACAGCATTTGATGAACTTGCTTGCCAATTGCAAGCGTGTGTACACACGTGTGTGTTTGACTATACTCATTTTATCCGCTTATGAGTGCAGGTGCATTCGGCAGCGGCCCCAGCTTCCAAGGCCAAGGCCTCTCCCACTAAGCCTGGTGCAAAGGCCTCTCCTGCCAAGACAGGTACGGAGAGGAAATTGAATTTGCCTGCCTGGTGCCCTGCCTCTTCGACTTTAATTAAAAGGAGAGAACTCGCGATTCTTCAGCCCCCTTCTCATAGAGAAAGGGGTTCAAATCTGCTACTTGTCCCAAAGCGCGCCCGCCGGGTTATTCATTACATCAATTTGATGTAATGATAAACCACGGCAGCCCCGCGGCGACGCGCAAGCGACGGACCCCCTTCTTATCCTGCCGAAACCGGAGACGCAGAAAGGGGACAGTTAACATTTCTGGCCGAATGAAACAAGTAATATCCTGTCAAGACAGAAGCAGGAAGGGGACAGAGAAAGGTTATTGTGCCAAATGGGGCACATCATATGATGCCAAGGCAGGAGAAGCAGAAAGGGGACAGAGTTAACGTTTCTGGCCGAATGAAACAAGTAATATCCTGTCAAGACAGAAGCAGAAAGGGGACAGAAATTGATTATCGTGCCAAATGGGGCACATCATATGATGCCGAGGCAGGAGAAGCAGAAAGGGGACAGGGGTAACGTTTCTGGCCAAATGAAGCAAATAATATTTTGACAAGACAGAAGCAGAAAGGGGACAGAGAAAAATTCTCTTGCCAAATGGAGCACACTATATGATGCCAAGACAGGAGAAGTAAAAAGATGACAGGGGTAACGTTTCTGGCCAAATGAAGCAAATAATATCCTGACAAGACAGAAGCAGAGAGGGGAAGAGATAGATTATCTTGCCCAAAGGAGTTAACTTATTTTTATCCAACGGGCAGAAAAAGGGGACCAAATGAGTTACCTACCGAGACAAATTGAAGGAGGGACAGAATTCAAGCACCCTACCAAGACAGATGCGGAACGGAAAAAGGGGACCAATAACAGTTACCTACCAAGACAAATGTGAAGGAGGGACAGAGTTCAAGCATCTTGCCAAGACAGATGCGGAACGGAAAAAGGGGACCAATTACAGTTACCTACCAAGACAAATGTGAAGGAGGGACAGAGTTCAAGCACCTTGCCAAGACAGATGCGGAACGGAAAAAAAGGGACCAACGCAATTTTCTACAAGACAAATGTGAAGGAGGGACAGAGTTCAAGCATCTTGCCAAGACAGATGCGGAACGGAAAAAAAGGGACCAATGCAAATTTTCTACAAGACAAATGCAAAGAGGGACAAAGTGTATCCTGCCAAGACAGATGCGTAAGGTTGGTCAGAATTGTATATATACACCGTATATGACCGTATATTTGGTGATTACCCTGCCAAAAATACCGTATATACACCGTATATATATATGGTTCAGGCCAACCCTACAGATGCGGAAAGGGGTCACAATCAAAGGCTCCTGCCGACTGGAAGGGGACAATGGGGAAGGCAAGGCGGCTGCAGGCAGGCCACAGTGCGTGAATTATTGGATTATTTAGTGCATGTATACCTTGGGTAAACTTTTTGCGTTCTTGCAATTGGCAGGGGGCAAGGGGGGAGGCAGGGCGGCTGCAGGCAGGCCACATTGCATGGACCCTCTTATGTGTGCACAGTGCATGGACCATTTAATGCATATGTGCATAAGTGCTTGGGTGAAATTTCTGCGTTCTTGCGATTTGGCAGGGGGCAAGGGGGGAGGCAAGACTGCTGTAGGCAGGCCACAGTGTGTGGACCCTTTCATTATATACCTTGGGTGAAATTTCTGCGTCCTTGCAATTTGGCAGGGGGCAAGGGGGGAGGCAAGGCTGCTGTAGGCAGGCCACGGTGTGTGGATTATTTAATGCATGTATACCTTGAGTGAAATTTCTGCGTTCTTGCAATTGGCAGGGGGCAAGGGGGGAGGCAAGGCTGCTGCAGGCAGGCCACAGTGCGTGGATGATTTAATGCATGTATACCTTGAGTGAAATTTCTGCGTCCTTGCAATTGGCAGGGGGCAAGGGGGGAGGCAAGGCTGCTGCAGGCAAGCCACAGGGCAGCCTCGCTCAAGCATGGAGCAAGGCTCCACCTGCTGGCGGTGCTAAGAAAGAGGTGCGTGTGGGCGAGTGTGTAAGCTGCTTGTGTGTGTGTGTGTGTTTGCGTGCGTGCGTTCGTGCTTGCGTGTGTGTGTGTTTGTGTGAGTGCACGTGTGTGTGTGAGTGCACGTGTGATCAGTGTTGCGTGTGATCAGTGTTGCGTGTGATTGTTTTAAACAGTTGCACAAGTACAAATGAGCGTGAGACTTTTTACATGAGCATGCTGATGAGTCTATACCCCTTGTAACTTACGTACACACTTCTGGCCAGCCTTAAACGAGCCATTCTGTTATGAGTCGTTACTTATAACTTTTTAAAATAGACCACTCACTTATTGAGGTGAAGCGGTGGGTAGCCTCTTTTGCTTTATTGCTATGTGAAACAGTTCCAGTACCTTTGTATGATGCTCTTGTGTACCCCTTTGTATGATGCTCTTGTTAACCCCATTTGTATGATGCTCTTGTTAACCCCATTTGCATGATGCTCTTGTTAACCCCATTTGCATGATGCTCTTGTTTATCCCCTTTGTATGATGCTCTTGTTCACCCCTTTGTATGATGCTCTTGTTCACCCCTTTGTATGATGCTCTTGTTTTCCCCTTTATATGGTGCTCTTGTTTGCCCCTTTGTAGGATGCTCTTGTTTACCCCTTTGTATGGTGCTCTTGTTTACCCCTCTGTATGGTGCTTGTTTTCCCCTTTGTATGGTGCTCTTGTTTTCCCCTTTGTAGGATGCTATTGTTTACCCCTTTGTATGGTGCTCTTGTTTACCCCTCTGTATGGTGCTCTTGTTTTCCCCTTTGTATGGTGCTCTTGTTCACCCCTTTGTAGGATGCTCTTGTTTTCCCCTTTGTATGATGCTCTTGTTTTCCCCTTTGTAGTATGCTCTTGTTTTCCCCTTTATTAAGTTATTAATGTCTGACACTCAGGAGGCCAGCAAGTAGTCTGCACACACGCACACACGCACACACATACACACGTATACACAGCAGGAGAAGGAGAAGGAGAAGGAAAAGGAGGATGCCAGCACCAAGCAGCAGCAGCAACAGCAGCAGCAACAGCAGCAGCAGCAGCAGCAACAGCAAGAGTGCAAAGAAAAAGAAGGGGAGGAAGAGGAGGAGGAAGATGATCTGGGGCCAAAGGTGCAGAGAGGAAAGCAGAAGCGGTCTATGGTGAGTAATTTAAATATGAATGTGAAAGGGTAGATGCAAAGCTCAACGCAGAGAATGAAGTGTGAAGTAAAAGTAATAGCAAATAGAATGTAGCATAGAAAGAGGAGGAACAGCGAGATGATATGTTCAATCCTGAATGTGAAAGGGTAGGTGCAAAGTTTACAGCAGAGAATGTAGCATAGAAAGAGGAGGAACAGCAAGATGATGTGTTCGATCCTGGATGTGAAAGGGTAGATGCAAAGTTTACAGCAGAGAATGTAGCATAGGAAGAGGAAAAACAGCAAGATGATATGTTCAATCCTGAAAGTGAAAGGGTGAATGCAAAGTGTACAGCAGAGAATGTAGCATAGAAAGAGGAGGAACAGCAAGATGATATGGGCCCTAAGGTGCAGGGAGGCAGAAGCGGTCTATGGTGAGTAATTTAATATGAATGTGAAAGGGTAGATGCAAAGCTTAACGCAGAGAATGAAGTGTGAAGTAAAAGTAATAGCAGATAGAATGTAGCATAGAATGAGGAGGAGCAGCAAGATGATGTGGGCCCTAAGCTAAGGTGCGTAGAGGCAGGCAGAAGCGGTCTATGGTGAGTAATTTAATTATGAGTGTGAAAGGGTAGATGCACAGTTTTAAGCAGAGAATGTATGATGGGAAGAGGAGGAGGACGGTGGTCTGGGTCTTGAGCTGCGTAGAGGCAGGCAGAAGCGGTCTATGGTGAGTAATTTAAATATGAATGTGAAAGGGTAGATGCACAGTTTTAAGCAGAGGGTGTATGATAGGAAGAGGAGGAGGAAGGTGGTCTGGGTCTTGAGCTGCGTACAGGCAGGCAGAAGCGGTCTATGGTGAGTGATTTAAATATGAATGTGAAAGGGTAGATGCACAGTTTCAAGCAGAGGGTGTATGATAGGTAGAGGAGGAGGTAGGTGGTCTGGGTCTTGAGCTGCGTACAGGCAGGCAGAAGTGGTCTATGGTGAGTGATTTAAATTTGAATGTGAAAGGGTAGATGCATAGTTTTAAGCAGAGGGTGTATGATAGGAAGAGGAGGAGGAAGGTGGTCTGGGTCTTGAGCTGCGTACAGACAGGCAGGTATGTCCTGTGTGGTAAATGTTTTATCCAGGGATGTTTCATATGGCACACTCGTAGGGTTGGCCAGAACCATATATATACGGTGTGTATACGGTAATTTTGGCAGGGAAATCACCAAATATACGGTCATATACGATGCATATATACGGTTCTGGCCAACCCTACGTATTCGTATACTACGCCGTATCGTATTTGACGCGTATTTTACCGTATAGAACAAATCGGACTGTATCATACGATTGCAAAATTTGCCGATTTTGCCGCTTTTTAGCAGCCATTTTAGGCAATTTTCGACAGGCAGGTGCGGTCTGTGGTACACATGTAATCCCTGCATCTGAAAAGTAGATACACCACTGTTGGTAGCTTTCCCGGCACATACACACTCTTCTCTCCCTTGCCTTCCATCTCCATTGCTCTCCATCTCATGCCTTCTTCCAGAAGTGCCTGTCCAACAGGGCTTGTGCCTGGAATGAAACTGCCACCATGTCTTCCATCTCCATTGCTCTCCATCTCACGCCTTCTTCCAGAAGTGCCTGTCCAACAGGGCTCATGCCTGGAATGAAACTGCCACCATGTCTTCCATCTCCATTGCTTTCCATCTCATGCCTTCCTTCCAGAAGTGCCTGTCCAACAGGGCTTATGCCTGGAATGAATATGTGGCCAGAACCATATATATACGGTGCATACACGGTATATTTTGCAGGGAATCTATCAAATTTACGGCCACAAACGGCGTATATATACATCAATGGCCAAGCCTATGAATATGCCACATGCCATGCATGACATGCACCACATTCCTTTCTGATTGCAGTCCCTCACTCCATTGATCAGGCGTACTACTTTGACCAGGTTCACGCTTGAAATGAACACGCTGCACGATTTCACTTTAGTACTCTTCAACGTACGTTCACGTTGATACTATTCAATGGAAAAGAAAAAGGAAATACCCCATTCACATCCGTTTTATTTTGGTGTCGTTCCATAACCGCCCTCCCTCCCTCCTTCACCATGTGTGCTGTACAAAAAAAAAAAGTGCACTCCATTCACATTATTTTAACTAAAGTGTCGTTTCATCACCTCACCAGGTGTGCTGTATAAAAAAGAAAAAAGAAAAACCTACTCCATTCACTTTCTTTTCACTTTAGTGTCGTTTCATCACCTCCCTTCTTCCCTCCTTCACCAGATGTGCGTGTCCGACAGCGAGGACGAGCAGCAAGAGAAGGAGGCACCACCCCCAAAGAAGCAAGCCACACCAAAAGCGTCAGGGCCAGCAAAAACAGGGGCGGGAAAGTCGGCGGCAAAGCCAACAGCAGCAGCGGCAAAGGCAGGGGCAGCTCAGTCGGGGTCGAAACGAGGGCGGGCGGAAACAGAGACTGTGGATTTAGAGGTGACTTTGCGATGGGCAGTGTCGAAAAGGCAACATCTTGTTGCGGTAATGTGCTGGGCTTAAACGAGGGGGGTCGAAACGAGGGCGGGCGGATACAGAGACTGTGGATTTGGAGGTGAGGTTGCGATGGGCAGCGTTGAAAAGGCAACATCATTAGGGTTGGCCAGAACCATATATATACGGTGTGTATACGGTATTTTTGGCAGGAAAATCACCATATATACGGTCATATACGGTGATATATATACGGTTCTGGCCAACCCGAAACATCACGTTGTGGTAATGTGCTGGGCTCAAAAGAGGGGGGTCAAAACGAGGGCGAGCGGAGACAGAGACTGTAGATTTGGAGGTGAGGTTGCGATGGGCAGTGTCGAAAAGGCAGCATCGTGAAGCGGTAATGTGCTGGGCTTAAAAGAGGGGGGTCAAAACGAGGGCGAGCGGAGACAGAGACTGTGGATAAGGAGGCGATGTTGTGATGGGCAGTGTCGAAAAGGCAACATCATAGTGTGCTGGGCTTAGAAGAGGGGGGTCAAAACGAGGGCGAGCGGAGACAGAGGCTGTGGATGTGAGGGTGAGACTGTGTGTGTACTATCAACATAGGAGCTATGCAAGGGTGTCCCAAAGAGGGATCCAAAGTGGGCAAGAGAGGCTGTGTGAAGGTGAGGCCGTATTGAGTGAAAATAGTATTAGGGATTAGAGCAAGATTAAGTGTCTGGTCTGATCGTACCAGGGAAATATGGAAACGAGGGTGGGTGGAGGCAGGGGTGTGGGTAAGAATCAGGGTAGGGTTTAATGGCTGAGGCAGGGGGTTGGGTAAAAATGAGTGTAGGGTTCAATGCTCGTTCTCAAAAGCGTTCTCTTGTTGTTGTATGTTGTGTAGAAGGGGTAATATCAACAGCAGCAAGGAGCAGGACAGGTTTAGTGTGTGGTGGCAACAAGGGCAAGATGCACAGGCTAACACATAGATGCACTGATGCATGCATGCGTGCATGCACGCATGAGAACACACAAATACGCACACACGCACACACCCATACAAACGCACAGACATGTACACACACACACTCACAAACACACATACACACACATACGCACACACACACACATACACACGCACGCACGCACGCACACACTCATGCACAAACACACACACTGTGTCACGCAGGAGGAGCTGCAGGACGAAGAGCAAGAGGGCCCAGTGGAACGGCCCAGTGGCAAAGGCAGCAACAAGGGCACCGCATCAGGGAAGCAAAAAGAGGAGCAGGCTAAGCCCGCAAAGCCAAAGGTAAGAAATAGAGGGCAGCAAGCCTATAATCAAGTTAAAGCCTAACCAAGCTAACGCCTAACCAAATTGAAGCCTGTGCAGGGCTTTATCCAGGCTTGGTCAGGCTTGTGTGTGTGTATGGGTGTGGTGTGAGTGAGTGTGTGTGCGTGTGTGTGTGTGTGCGTGTGCAAGCATTCAATGAAAAAGTGGAAAATGTGTAAAATGGGTTTGCAATTACTGTGTTTCTTTGTATGTATGAACATGACCATGTAGAAAAAGTACTGCACTAGATTTTACAACGGACCTCGGACGCACGCACACTGACACTAACATACTCGCACACATATATATACACGAACACACACACATTCTCTCAGGGCAAAGCTGCATCCAAGACAGCAGCAGAGGGCAGTAAGGGACGGGGGAAGGCTACGCCTTCTCAGCCACAGCCGCAGCCGCAGCAACAGCAGCAAAACGACGAAGAAGAGGTCGTTGAGGTGTCACAGAAGGGATCTGTCAAGGAGGATGTAGGCTGTTCTGCACAGCAGCAGCAGCAGCAGCATGGTCTTCCACGCACGAAGCGGCAGAGAGTGATGAAGACGTCGTACAACGAAAAGGTGGGGGAGGAAAAAAGGGGCAGGATGAACGATTAAGTGGGGAAAGATACGGGCAGGGTGGAAGATAAAAGTGGGGGGAAGAATATAAGGGAAGCTATGGGCAGGGTTTAAGATAAAAATGGGGGGAGGAATATAAGGGAGAGATACGGGCAGGGTGGAAGTTAAAAGTGGGGGGAGGATTAAAAGGGAAAGATACAGGCGCAGAGTGGAAGAGAAAAGTGGGGGGAGGAATATAAGGGAGAGATACGGGCGCAGGGTGGAAGATAAAAGTGGGGGAGGACTAAAAGGGAAAGATACGGGCAGGGTGGAAGATAAGAGTGGGGGGAGGAATAAAGGGGAAACTACAAGCAGGGTG
>Ga0307968_1002582_pt1 | contig 15127 bp, 19 predicted proteins | sample OrgLakmetagen650_FD_201834 | JGI IMG/M metagenome (GOLD analysis project Ga0307968, IMG submission 201834) | Saline water microbial communities from Organic Lake, Antarctica - #650 | ecosystem: Environmental > Aquatic > Non-marine Saline and Alkaline > Saline | place: Antarctica: Organic Lake... | reverse complement strand
CACACACAATCGCTTGCACACCCAACATATGAGCACACACACATACACACGCACACAACACTCCAACACACGTCCACAGGCGCACTGGCTGACCTTGTGCGCACCACCACCCGCATCACCCGCCTAAACATCACGCACTCTACATACAAGCACACACGCACGTACACACGCACACAACACTCCAACACACGACCACAGGCGCACTGGCTGACCTTGTGTGCACAACCACCCGCATCACCCGGCTGGACATCACACACTCTAACATACAAGCACACACGCACATACACACGCACACAACACTCCAACACACGTCCGCAGGCGCACTGGCTGACCTTGTGCGCACCACCACCCGCATCAACCGTCTGGACATCACGCACTGTACCCTCTCCAAGCACCACCAGGTCGAGGCTACCACAGGCATTGCGCGCGCACTGGGGGCCAACTCTAGCCTGACCACTCTGACGTTTGTAGGAAACGGTGGGTATGTAGGAAACGATGGGTTGGAGGAAACAGTGGGTTTGCAGAAAACGGTGGGTTGGAGAAAACGAGTGCCTTTGTCGTGCTTTTGCTTGTGGTTGCGTGAGTATCCTCAGGCATTAATACTGAGGCTTGCGCGCGCACTGGGGGCCGACTATAGCCTGGTGTGTGCGGGAACTTTTAAGAGCAACATAAAAAGTGCCTATGTCAAATGCAAGCGCGGGAGGAAACGAGTGGAACCACGATGAGGCGTACGAGCAGGCATTGCTCATAGCGAAAGGAGAATTGCCTGTGTGCGCCTTCACGTCAGTACCAAGAAGTATCAGAATCGAAGGGCGATGCGCACGCGCACACTGATGGGCCGACCACACTTTTCTCTGCTTCTGCAGGAGACTGACGGTGTGAATGTGTGTTTTGTATGTGCGTCTTGGTAATAAGTCACTGTATTTTGAAGCTTCAAGTGCAAGTGCCTTTTGTTACAAACCATGACAAATTGTTAGGGTTGGCCAGAACCGTATATATACACCGTATAAGACCGTGTATTCGGTGATTTCCCTGCCAAGAATAACGTATATGCATCGCACATACATGGTTCTGGCCAACCCTGCAAGGTGTGTATATTCCACGAGCAGGACTGCGCTCCCTCCTTCTCCCCCTCCACGCACCTCTGGTGAAACGCGCGCACGAGGCTGCTGCCTAGCAACAGCAAATGAAGCGCTGCATGACGCTATATACGTTATCGATTGTAGGCCAGGTTTCAATGCGCGACCTGAAACGCACGCATGGGGCTGCTACGGTCCAGCAACAGCAAACAAAGCACTGCATGACGCTGAATACGTAATCAATTGTAGACCAGGTTTCAATGCGCGACCTGAAACGCATGCACAGAGGAGCTGCCCAGCAACAGCAAGCCAAACACATTCCATCGAACGCCCTGTCCCCCCCCACGCAGGTCTCAACGCCCCAGGGGTGTCAGCGTTCACAGACGCCCTGTCCAGGAACACCACCCTCCGCCTTTTGGACCTCAGCGCTAACCCGCAGCTGGCTTCTCCTGCGTGTGTGTCTGCACTCGTAGGCATGGTATCTGCAATCTCTGCGCGGCGGACATGCAACACACAGGTGTGTGTGTGGGTGTGGGTAAGATCACCGGCTGAGTCTGCCCTGCCTCTTTCTGTGCCTTTGCAGGCTCACAGTTGCTTTAAAGTCTTTAGTAGCTTTAAGGTCTTTAATAGCTGTTTAAAGTCTAACTCCCCACATTAATTAAGGAAAAGGAGCCACTCTGGTATCGGGTGCCGTAAAACTCCTCCACCAAAGAACAAGGCAAACATCATTGAGGTTCAGCTGCGCAAAGTCTGATGAGAATAAGCAGGAATAGAGCCTCTCATCCACCTGCTGCCCTTGCTTACCCCCAGGCTCAGGCTTGTGCAAACTATACACACGCGCACAGGCACACTTAAACACACGCACATGCACACATACGCACACCACACACACACGCACACGCACACGCACAAACACACACAAACAAACGCACAAACACACCCAAACACACACCCATAATCACACACGCGTCCTTCACTCTGTCTACAGCGTCTCGACCCAAGTGACTTCTACCCTCCTCCTCCTCCTCCTCCTCCTCCTCCTCCCTTGAGGCTGGTGCTCATGATCAAAGACATTGGTTTTTCCGGCTCGCAAAAGGTGCGGGCGTTGCGTCTGCTGGTGTGTGTGTGCGTTATACCTGATAGCTTTGAGCATTCTGAGGCTGGCAACGTGGAAGCAACAATGCACACAAACACACACAAACACACACAATCACACAATCACACACAATCACACAATCACACACGCATACCCAGGCATACCGTACCTTTTCGATACCACCCCGCATAAATATTGTTTTTTGCCCTGCGGGGTGAGTGCGGTAACGTTTAATATATATATTTTTAATCCTGCGGGGTTGACGCGCGATAGGTTTAAATAACGTTTTTGGTCGCTGCCAGTGGTGAGCGAGAGGCCCACCGGGCCTCCCCCCGCCCCTCCCCCTCCCCCCAGGCACCCCCCTGGTAGTGTGGGAAGAAGGCGTAGGGGCCGAGGAGGAGGAAGCTGCAGTGCTTGAGGCAGCCGAGCAGGTCAGAGCATCCCAGCAGCTAACAGATGAGCAACTGGGGCAGCTGGTGCGCATAACAAGGTCACGCACCAAGGCTGCTTGTACCCATCAGTTGGTGCAAGCACAAGCACAGCACGCAACAGCAGCAGCAAGGAGAGCGAGTGCAACGAGGAGAGCGAGTGCAATGAGGACAGCAACTGCAACAGCAAACGCGTTGGCAACTAGAGGATAAGATAGCAGCAGAGGAAAAGGGAGCAGAAAAGAGGGGGGGCGCCGCAAAGGGGTAGTAGAACAGAGAGGATTGATTGGAGATAGTAAGCTGACATGCAAATGCACTGACTGGTGGTAATGTTTCTGACCTTTTGTGGCATTCAAACTGTCTGGTAAGCTAAACTGGGTCAAAAACCCTGCGGGGTTGATGCGGGGTGGGGGAGGGGACAAAATAATTATTCTTGGGGTGCGGGACAGCATCCAATAAAATGTTTATTTTTTGGGGGTGCGGGATGAGTCCACAAAGGTACGGTACACAATAATGACAACTTTGATTATGTATCAGTTTACAACAGGCACATCATGCTATTGTGCTGTCACCTGTATTTGCTTGCACGTGTGCATACAGTTCTGACTCTAATGCTTTGGAGGCACGCACACAGTCTCACACACACACACGTATACTAGCAAACACACACACATACATGCTCACACCTTAACACTAACACACACACACCAACACACATACATGCTAACACACACGTAAACCCTTACACTGACACGGCCTGCACGTACACACTCACACTTGAACATCAACACACTGACATGCTAACGCACACTAGCACACGAACACACACACACATACACACTCACTCACACACACCAACACACTGACATGCTAACACACACTAGCACACTCGCGTCATCCTTGCAGCTTGTCAACACACTAGGCGCCTGGGACCCTGCTCAGCCCTCTTCAGACCAACCACAATACCAGCAGCCACACACACTCCAGCCCCTGTGCACCATCGTCTCTCATGGCCCGCTACCTCCCTCGTGCTTGCGTGTGTCGGGGTTGCCTCTGTGGCTGGTGGCGGGGGGGGCGGAGGGCAGGGCAGCAGTTGAGGTGTGTGTTAGTTTGCAAGTGGCGAGTGTGTGTGTGCGTGCGTGTGTGTGTACGCGTGTGCCCGTGCATGCGTGTGTGTACTTGTGTGTGTGTAAAGAATGTGATGCATAGGATTGACTGAGATACAGTGTGCTCTGGTCATACCAGTATATGTGTGTGTGCGTGTGTGCGTGTGTGCGTGTGTGTGTGTGTGTGAGAGCCTTTTCAGGACTGGATCACGAGGCACTTAGAAAATACACACTCACGTACACAGACCTAAACATACACAAGCAACCAAGACGTCCTGAAAGACGGCAACTCTATGGAGTTAACTCAGTTAACTAGATCTGTACAGCAAGACGGGAGCTTTGGCTCATAGTAACTGTACCAGATATCAAAGCCCCCTTCCAGCCTGCCTTTTACATATTCTTCCTTGACAAAGTGCAGCTCACCTCTTTCGCGGGGTGGTGCATGTTGCAATGTTTTCTTGTAGGTGCACGATTTGCAGAGACAAAACAAATCATGTTGGACCCGATGGCCATCAGTCACCACCCAACGGCAATTGAACCACTTGTCATCAATCATCAATCATCAATCATCAATCATCAATCATCAATGAAAAGTCATCACCCAACGACAATCCAACACTTCTTATTGCTGTGCGTCCCCAGAGTAAAAAAAATCATCACACATACACACACATGTGCAAAGGCATACACACACATGTGCACGCACGCACACACACACACACACTTGCAGGCCCTAATGCCCTCGCTCCCACCCCAAAACACACACCCCCACAACCACCAAGGCCACCTACCTTCCCTACCAGAAATCTCACCCTCCACCTCTCCCCCCCCCCCTCCACACCCTCCCACCTCCCCCCACACACACGACGCACAACCACCACAGCCACAATCACCACCTGCACACCCTCACAACAGCAGCAGCAGCTACAGCAACTCCAACGCTGATGGCACCCACCACCACCCACACTGCGGCAGCAATGGCGACGGTGTCAACGGTGATGGTGTGGTAGGGTGCAGCGGTTGTGGATTTCCTCCACACACACCACACAGGTAAGCCTGGCCACTGCAGTCGGGATTGAAGGCAAAATTGAGCATGTTTCACACACACAAACACGCGCACACACACACACACACATGCACACATATAATCACGCACACACACATAGACATGTATAAATACGCACGCACGCACAATTTTACACACACACTTACACAGACACACACACACATAGACATGTATAAATACGCACGTACGCACATTTTTACACACACACACACACATACACTCATACAGACACGCATGCACGCATGCACACACACAGGGGTCTGCATTGTGCAGTGGGGGCCAGCCCTCCCTGCGAATTAGTGCTCTTGTGCGGAGGAGTGGACAACCTGTCTCTGGTCGGAGTCCTGTGCAGCTGCCACAGGTGTGGCTTGGGTATGCGTGTGTGTGTGTGTGTGTGTGTGTTTGTGTGTGTGTGTGTGTGTGTGTGTGTGTGTGTGTGAGCATGCGCATGAGCATGTGTATGTGCGTGCGTGTGCGTGTGAGTTTGTAAGCACTCAGTCAATGCTGCGCCAATTCTTGCCAGCCAAGACCCGTACACTCCAACGCGCTCCCCCAATTCCATTGTACTTGCTGACTCCAACATAAGGAGCTCTCTTTTAAACATACACACACACGCACACACGCACGCACAAACACACAAGCACGCGTACACAGCTTGTCGATTATATCCATCCGTATGCTTTTGCGTGCTCTGTTAACATGCCATCAAACCTGACAGCGTCTGTGTCCAGCATGCTGCTTCATTTACTCGTTCCGTGTGCCATCCACCATCTTATACTTGTAAATAACCACACGCACCTCCGCTTCGTCATTTGTGCGCAACTACAACAGGGTGCTGGGCAGTCCTCGCCAAGCATGTGTGTGCTGTCTAAAGAGCAACGCATTCCACTTTCTTTATATCTGTCATCCAGGGGCCTGGGCCATCCATGCCTAGAGCGCAGGTGCTGCCTTAAGGGGATTGGCATCAGCCTCGGATGGAACCGCTGATGATATCATGCGCTTGCCCTGTCTGCAAAAAACTCTATGATGCAACTTGTTCTTCGCTGCTGTGCTGTGATTGAATTTCAGGGTGCTGGGCCAGTTTCTGTCGTGCTTGGACTTGTCGGGTCTCAGCATTTGCGACCGAGGAGCACGTCTGATGGCAGACCTCGTGCGCAGCACACCAAGTGCGTGCCTGTTTTGTCTCCGAGGGCATGCGCACTCACATGCACACACAAACACACACAAAAACAAACATACACATGCACATGCTCGCACACATATACGCATGCTGCGTCTGATGGCTGACCTCGTGCGCAGCACACCAAGTGCGTGCCTGTTTGGCCTACGAGTGCACACACACACACGCACACACACATGCACACACATGCACACACACATACACGCACACATGCACACACACATACACACACACGCACACGCACACACACACACAAATATACAAATGCACGCATGCACACACACGCATTTGCTCACATGCACACACTCGACATATCAATTGCACATGATAAAGAAAAAGTATCGATCAGGCATGACTGTGTAATGCTCATGTATTATGTATTCCCTCTCTAAAACGTGGACTTGTGTTTCACTTGCGTGCAGAGTTGGAATCAATTTCCCTCGCACAGTGCAACATCACAGGTGAGTGTGTGTGTGTTTGTGTGTCCGCGTGTGTGTGTGTCCGTGTGTGTGTTTTGTGTGAAAATGTATTTGATTGTGTGCGCACAAACATGTGTGTGCATGCGTGCTGCTGTAGTTGTGATTATGTTCATGTGTATGCGTGTGCATGCATGTATGTGTGTGTGCGTGTGCACGCGCGTGTGTGTGTGTGTGTGCATGTGTGTGTGTGTGTGTGTGTGTGTGTGTGAGGGAGGGATGGAAGGGGGGTTGTGCTCGATTTCCCTTGCTCAGTGCTACTTCACTCTGGCAGAAGAATGATGCGGCATCATGGACTTGCAGTTGTCGCGAGTGTGCGTTTAGAATCCATGCATATTGCACAGTGCCCTCTGCTGCCTATTGCATACACAGATCTAGTGCCTAATAGTACCTCTGATCGCCTGCCTGTTTTCTGTCACTTTTCACTCCTCTGCTGGTTTCTCAATTCACAATCAAACACCCCGATTGTTTGTGTGCCTCAGACTGGCTACGCGTCGCACCATCTGCTTTGTTCTCTTCTATTTTCTGCTTTACGACCTGCATTTCTATTCCAATCTGGCAACCCTCGACGACCGCACTAGCAGAAGAGCTCGAGTCAAAAACAGCCACCGCCACCACACTCGGCAAACCTCTGCTCTTTAAAACGCCCCCCCCAGCTGCCCTGGCAGAATGTCAAAAGCATCACAACCCCTACCAGTGATGTCATGCTATGTGTCTTTATCTTTGTCCAACCTGCCTTCAGACACGGGCGCACAACCCCTATTGGCTGGAAAAATCTTTAAAACGCCCCCTCCCAGCCTTCCTGACAAAGTGTCATAATTAATCCCAACCCCTTCATAAACTTCCCGCCCCCTACCCTCATGACATTGATGATATTGACATCTAATTTGTCATTATGCAACCTGCCTTCAGACGAGGGCGCACAACCCCTCTTGGCTGCCCTGGCTGAGCGCTACGAATCCCTGGTCACCTCCACCGCCTCCTCCCCCACTTTGCGCGTGGACATTTCAAGGAACACTCTAGGGTACGTTTCTGAGGTTCATTTTGCTGTGTGGCCTCCTCTCCCACTTTGCGCGTGGACGTTTCAAGGAACACTCTTGGGTACGTTTCTGAGGTTCATTCTGCTGTGTGGCTGTCGTTCGTCTTTGCCTGGCTTGAGGAGCCCCACTTAGCTTCAAGTGTGAATCAGGACTGCGCAAGCTTGAAGTGATAAGCTGGTCTTGCCTAGAGCTGATTTTAACGCAGAGCTGCTGTGGTTGTGGTTGCCTTCAGCGTAAGGAGTTGCGGTTGCCTGGTTGCCTGCAGCGTAAGGAGTTGTGGTTGTGGTTGCCTGCAGCGTAAGGTGCTGTGGTTGTGGTTGCCTGCAGCGTAAGGTGCTGTGGTTGTGGTTGCCTTCAGCGTAAGGTGCTGTGGTTGTGGTTGCCTGCAGCGTAAGGAGTTGCGGTTGCCTGGTTGCCTGCAGCGTAAGGAGTTGTGGTTGTGGTTGTATGCAGCGTAAGGTGCTGTGGTTGTGGTTGCCTGCAGCGTAAGGAGTTGCGATTGCCTGGTTGCCTGCAGCGTAAGGTGCTGTGGTTGTGGTTGCCTGCAGCGTAAGGTGCTGTGGTTGTGGTTGCCTGCAGCGTAAGGAGTTGCGGTTGCCTGCAGCGTAAGGAGTTGCGGTTGTCTGGTTGCCAGTGTAAGGTGCTGTGGTTGAGGTTGCCTGCAGCGTAAGGAGTTGTGGTTGTGGTTGCCTGCAGCGCAAGGTGCTGTGGTTGTGGTTGCCTTCAGCGTAAGGTGCTGTGGTTGTGGTTGCCTGCAGCTTAAGGAGTTGCGGTTGCCTGGTTGCCTGCAGCGTAAGGAGTTGTGGTTGCCTGCAGCGTAAGGAGTTAGTTGCGGTTGTCTGGTTGCCTGCAGCGTAAGGTGCTGTGGTTGTGGTTGCCTGCAGCGTAAGGAGTTGCGGTTGCCTGGTTGCCTGCAGCGTAAGGAGTTGTGGTTGCCTGCAGCGTAAGGAGTTAGTTGCGGTTGCCTTCAGCGTAAGGTGCTGTGGTTGTGGTTGCCTGCAGCGTAAGGTGCTGTGGTTGCCTGGTTGCCTGCAGCGTAAGGAGTTGTGGTTGAGGTTGCCTGCAGCGTAAGGTACTGTGGTTGTGGTTGCCTGCAGGGTAAGGAGTTGCGGTTGTGGTTGCCTGCAGCGTAAGGAGTTGCGATTGCCTGGTTGCCTGCAGCGTAAGGAGTTGTGGTTGCCTGCAGCGTAAGGAGTTAGTTGCGGTTGCCTGGTTGCCTGCAGCGTAAGGAGTTGTGGTTGCCTGCAGCGTAAGGAGTTGCGGTTGCCTGGTTGCCTGCAGCGTAAGGAGTTGTGGTTGCCTGCAGCGTAAGAAGTTAGTTGCGGTTGTCTGGTTGCCTGCAGCGTAAGGTGCTGTGGTTGAGGTTGCCTGCAGCGCAAGGTACTGTGGTTGTGGTTGCCTGCAGGGTAAGGAGTTGCGGTTGTGGTTGCCTGCAGCGTAAGGAGTATGAATGGGGAAGGCTGTATTGAGGTTAAGCAGCTAGAAAGACAAATGCAGCTGTCACTACACATGCACTCTTGTGCGCATATGCACACACACTTACATACACACATACACACACATGTAAACCAACATGCACACTTCCATATACAAGCATACACATACAGGCGTACCCATACACACATATACGCACATATACACACAGGGACGGCACCGCTAACCAGCTCATCCAGCTTGCCCTCTCCACCACTCGCTCTCGCCACTCAGCTGTCGCTCGTGCTGTGACAGGTGTGTATGTCACTCAGCTGTCGCTCGTTCTGTTACTCGTATGACAGTATGCCATTCAGCTGTCGCTCATGCCACTCAGCTGTCGCTCATGCTGTGACTGGTGTGTCATTATGTCACCCAGCTGTCGCTCATGCCACTCAGCTGTCGCTCGTGCTGGTTTGTTTGTATGTCACTCAGCCATCGCTCGTGCCGCTTAGCTGTTGCGCGTTCTCTGACTCGTGTGCCAGTCAAGTTGGGCATGAATGGCATGACAGGTTTCTTGACGATTGTAAGATAATCTGGCAGGTGTGAGTTGTCGTAAAAGCTGTGTGTCATGTTCGCCATGTGTGTGATCAAGCCATGTGTGCAATCAAGCTTTGGTAGGCACAACGTGCATCGTGGCTTATGGGTGTGTTGCAGTGCGTTGTGCCTCTAGGCTATTTTTTGCTGACGGGATGATAGAATGCAGGATCATCAATATTGTAAGGAAGGGCAGACAGCAGCAAGGCGAGGGCTTGTGATGCGGTGTATGAGCCTTTTCAGTGGTGGAGTACGAGCTCAAGTTTACAGTGCTGCTTTGGTACGATGCCGGTATAGTAGCAATCTGTCTTCCATTGCTGGTATAGTAAGCTATCTGTAGTTGCGTTAATAGGCACAAGTGCAGGCGTAGCTGTCTGCAGCTGTCAACGCCAGCTGTCAACGCACTCCTCGATGCGCGTGCGTACCTCTGTGTGATTGTACGTGCACGGCTGTCGTGCTGTGTGTTCGTATACGTGCGTGTGTATGTGTGTGTATGCGTGTGTATGCGTGTGTGTACAGCGTTCATGGCTGGCTGTCAGGGCATCACCGTGAGTGCCTGTGTGCTCCTGGCGTGCATGCATGCTCACAAGCTGCAAAGCTGTGTGTGCGTGTGTATGTGTGTGTGTACAGCGTTCATGACTGGCTGTCAGGGCATCACCGTGAGTGCCTGTGTGCTCCTGGTGTGCATGCGTGCTCACAAGCTGCAAAGCTTTGTGCGCGTGTGTATGTGTGTGTGTACAGCATTCATGGCCGGCTGTCAGGGCACCACCGTGAGTGCCTGTGTGCTCCTGGTGTGCATGCGTGCTCACAAGCTGCAAAGCTTTTTGTGCGTGTGTATGTGCGTGTGTGTGTGTACAGCGTTCATGGCCGGCTGTCAGGGCGGCAGCGTGCGTTCTCGTCCGAGTGAGCTAGCATGTACACTGGGCTAATTCTGTTGTGTGTACGCGTGTGCAATAATGTCCGCAGCTGTCATGGCCAGCTGTCAGGGTTCCCCTGACTCCAGCAGTATAGCCAAAGTTGCAGCTGAGGTGCTGGCGGCCGCGGTGGACGTGGAAAGTGGAAAGGGCTGCACAGCAGCAGCGACAGCAGCAGCAGCAGCAGGAGCAGGGGCAGGAGCAGGTGCTGCGGGGTCAAGGTCAAGGTCTGCGGCAGCATCTGTCGCTGTTGCTAGGGTGCTGGAGATGCGGAGATGCTTGCAGCGTCAGCTCCGTGTGGTCCTGCTGGGCAATCAGTACCCACTGGTGAGTCTGCTTTGCTATTGGGGTTTTTTTTGCGTTGTGAGTGTGTAGCTCGATAATTTTGAAGTTGGAGAGCAGCACGTCGTGCTGCTAGGCAACCAGTGCCCGCTGGTGTGAGTTTGTTGCTACAGTGCGTAAGTGCATGTGTGTGTGTGTGTGTGTGAGAGAGTGCCAACCTGTTGGTTTGTTGTGTGTGCATGTCTCGAGAATCTTGGATTGAATAGCGGCACGTGGTGCTGCTGGGTAACCAGTAATAACTTATGGGGGTTGGGGGCCTGTAGGCTTGCCACACATTTCCCTCACAATTTTGTTGACACACACTATGTTGATACACACTATGTTGACACACACTATGTTGACACACACTATGTTGACACACACTATGTTGACACACACTATGTTGATACACACTATGTTGACACACACTATGTTGATACACACTATGTTGACACACACTATGTTGACACATACTATGTTGATACACACTATGTTGACACACACTATGTTGATACACACTATGTTGACACACACTATGTTGACACACACTATGTTGACACACATTATGTTGACACACACTATGTTGATACACACTATGTTGACACACACTATGTTGACACACACTATGTTGACACACACTATGTTGACACACAATATGTTGACACACACTATGTTGATACACACTATGTTGACACACACTATGTTGACACACACTATGTTGACACACACTATGTTGATACACACTATGTTGACACACACTATGTTGACACACACTATGTTGATACACACTATGTTGACACACACTATGTTGACACACACTATGTTATTACACGTTTCCCTTGCCTCACCTCTCAATACCTCCACAATCATTGCAACTACTGCTGGGCCTGCACTGTGGGCTCACACACACGCACAACACACAGTCACACAAACGCACACACACAAACACACACACACATATACTCACACACACATACCCACACACATACTCTTCCAGACACAGCTCACATGCATACAGCATACACATACATACTCACGTACAAACACATACTCACACACACACGCAGTCCATGGATGCGTTGAGAGGTCTGCAGCGTGCGCTCAAAAAAGGTAGTGACCCCATTTCCAGCACCATCGTAGCTGCCGAGGCCTCATTGCTTCTGCAACAGCAGCTCCAGCAGCAACAGCAGCAGCAGCAGCAGCAGCGAGACGCAGCAGCTGCCGCTGCTAAGAAGAACAACAACGGCAGCAGGGTGGTCAACGGGGGCAATTACTCATACAACAGCATCCTTAATACCATCACCATGATCGACAGCAGCACAGCAGCACAAGATGTGCCCAGCAATAATGGCACCGCCAGCAACACCAGTACCAGCAGCAGCAACAACAACAACAACGCCAACAACGCCACCACCACCACCACCAGCGCCAGCAACAACAACAACAACGCCAACAACAATGCCATCATTACCACCACCACCACCAGCGCCAGCAACAACGACGCTGCACACAACAACGACACCGGTGGCAACGTCAACGACGCCGGTGGCAACGTCAACAACGCCGGCGCTGCAAGCAGCGGTATCAACAGCGCCTTTGATGGAATGAGTAAAGAGGAGCTTGCAGGAGTAGCCCTACGTGTTGCAAATTTCCTGCTCAAAAAGGTGAGTACTTGCCTGCTTTCCTGATGGGCAATTCCCATTACATAGGTACGCACTTCATTGTGTGCATGTGTGTGTGTGCGTGAATGGCCCTGCGTGTGGGGAAGTTCTCAGAGGGGAACACTGGGCAAAAGCAAAACATGCTCCTTTTTGCATGAAAGGTGCAACTACTCACACGTCACTTCATCAAATTGGACTTAACCTAGCTTCAAACTGATGCTGGCTTTTTAAGCTACCCGAGCATGTGCTCAGATTTAGACAAGTCGCCCTGCGTACAGAATGACCGGACTAAAAGCACACGTCGTGCACCTGTACCCTAGATGGGTACTTTTCAGGAGGAATGGCACATTAATTTGCATATCTCGCCACCCACTGTCTTTTTGTCCCATTTCACTTGCAATGATCTTAATTTATTATAAGGATTATAAGGACTTCAAAACACTCAAATCACCGGGTTTGGTGCGCTGGCTGGTTAAATACAGCATATGGCTGCTCAAAAAGTAAGGTCCATGCCGCGGCTGCTGAGGCAGGTGGCCCTAACTTGCAGGTTTCAAGCTTAACTGATTTGAAATCTGCATATCAGAGCTGAGCTTGAAACCTGCAAGTTAGGGCCACCTGCCCTAGCAGCATGCAAAAAGTATACCTATTTTGGGCCTCAGTGTATCCCCTTTGGAAAATTCTGCTCAAAAGGGTGATGCGTCCTCAGCAGTTTTCCTGTACTAGCATTATTAGCATTATTAGCATTTTCCAGCATTTTTAGCATTATTAGCACTACTAGCATTATTAGTGCGTCTGTGTGGCTATGTATGCGTACCTTTCTTTGTTTATATTTGTGTGTGTATGTCCTGCTCTGCGCGTCCTCGGCGCTACGTGTGCTCCCTTCTTGCCTCTATTTTTGCATGCACCGTTACTGTGTCACACACTTGCCATGATATGCGTCGTACGACTCGGTGCGTTTGTGTGTTAATCGTATGCGCAATAACAACATGCACCGTTACTGTGTCACACTTGCCATGACATGCGTCGTATGTAGGGTACGTCAGAACCATATGTATGCACCGTGCTTTACCGTAAATCTAGGGCTGGCCAGAACCGTATATATACACCGTATGTTTGGTGATTTCCCTGCGAAAAATACTGTATATACACCCAGGAGGCCCCAGTGAGCATAACTTTTGGACGTCAAGGGTCAATCACATTAAAAATCATATATTCGGAATCCTGAGATTTAGAGCTATCGATTGATATATAAATGGGTGCGATTCGAGGGGGTCGGGGGTGGGTGGTCCCTCGAGGGGGTTTGGACTTTTTGGGACCCCCCCTCCAGAATTTTTCTGAGCCACTTTCACGAAATTTTAAATACATCAATGAATTCCTGAGCTCGTGAATTGTCTATTGGCACCGTCTTTGAGGAAATCAGGCTAAATGGGGGGTCTGCGGACAAGCCCACAAGTCAGAGGCAAACGCGCTTGGGTGCAGGCCGCGGGGTGAGTCAAGCCAAAAGAGCAGCGATTCACTCCAAACTTCCAGGATAGTGTCAGCATAAGATACTTAGTGGAAATTTGAAGAAATAAGGCAATATGGGGCTGTGTAAGTCAGTTGTGGGTGCTTGGTAGGTCATGTGTGCATGGGCGTCCGTATCTCAGTTTTTGCCCCATATCTCTGCACCACTTCAATTGCATATCTTGGTAAGTATGCAGATGGATGCAGAAGTTAAAAAGGAGCAGAATGGTACCCTTTTCGTCCCAGGGGGGGCAGTATTGGGCGGTGGGGGGGGTGGGTGGTCTTTTTGGGCCTCCCGCCGAGAATTTTAACATGACGTCCACTACTTTTTTTTTTACCCTCCTGATACACCGTATATTTATGGTTCTGGCCAACCCTACCTATATTTGGTGATTTCCCTGCCAAAGATGCCGTATATACACCGTATTATTCTGGTCAGCCCAGTCGAATGCATTGCTGCACTATATGCGTTATTTGATTGTGTGTGTGCGTTACCATTATGTACATCATGTGTACGTGTATGCATGCGTATGCATTTACGTTTGTTAGCACTGCATTTTCTGTGCGGCGTGTCACGTGAGTGCATTACTAACATGTTAATGAACAAACGTAAATGTGCGTATGCATTCGCGTTTGTTAACCTGCTTTTTCTGTGCGGCGTGTCACGTGCGTGCATTACTAACATGTTAATGAACAAACGTAAATGTGCGTATGCATTCGCGTTTGTTAACCTGTTTTTTCTGTGCGGCGTGTCATGTGTGCGCATTACTATCGTGTTAATGAACAAGTGTATGCCTGTGTTAGTAACAGTTGTATTCATGTGCATCATGTGCACGTGTATGCATGTGTATGCATTAACGTTTGTTAACACTGCATTTCCTGTGTGGGTGTGCCTTTGCAGTGTCAGGCTAGACTGCAAGAAGCTGCAGAGGGAAGTGCTTTACAAGTGAGTTTTGCTTCGGTTTGCTGTGAAGCTTTTCCTGCGACCCCTTTGCAACATTCGTCTTGTTTAAGAAATGCACACCCGGTTCAAGCCGTAGAGGGGTGCTTGATCAGCCATTGTGTGCTGGTGCAGTAGCATGAGCGTTGCGTTGCGTATGTGTGCATGTGTGTTTGCATGTGTGCCTGCTTGTGTGTGTGTGAGAGAGAGAGAGAGAGAGAGAGAGAGAGAGAGAGAGAGAGAGAGAGAGAGAGAGAGAGAGAGAGAGAGAGGGAGGGAGAGAGAGAGAGAGAGTGTGTGTGTGTGATCT
>Ga0307968_1002579_pt1 | contig 15129 bp, 14 predicted proteins | sample OrgLakmetagen650_FD_201834 | JGI IMG/M metagenome (GOLD analysis project Ga0307968, IMG submission 201834) | Saline water microbial communities from Organic Lake, Antarctica - #650 | ecosystem: Environmental > Aquatic > Non-marine Saline and Alkaline > Saline | place: Antarctica: Organic Lake... | reverse complement strand
TGATTTTGAGTATGGTGGGTATGCATTCCGTAATACATCATGCTGGCCAGGAAGGTATGTGTGACGTTTGGAGATGCATGTGATCAAAGTGTGGTGTGTGATTTTGAGTATGGTGGGTATGCATTCCGTAATACATCATGCTGGCCAGGAAGGTATGTGTGACGTTTGGAGATGCATGTGATCAAAGTGTGGTGTGTGATTTTGAGTATGGTGGGTATGCATTCCAGATTATGGTATGCTGGCCAGGATGGTATGTCACATGAGTAGGGTTGGCCATAATTGTATACCTGCACCGTACATGACTGTATGTATGGTGATTTCCTTGCTAAGAACACCAAATGTGCACTGTATGCTGTATGTACCCATAAATGTATGGTTCTGGCCAACCCTATACATAAGCGTAATGACTTGGCAACGCACACGCCCATAGCATGGCATGTATTTATGAGTATGGAGGGTATGCAATTCAGGATGTATCATACAGGCCAGGAATGTCTGGACGGAATGTGAATCCAGGGAAAGAATGCATGGGATTTGATTTGCACACACGAAGAAGCGAGGCCAATATCAAGAGCAGGCACAAAAAATGATCGACGCTGCATATGGCGCAAAATGGAGAGCAGGCACAAAAAATGATCGACGCTGCATATGGCGCAAAATGGAGAGCAGGCACAAAAAATGATCGACAATAATATGGCGCAAAATGGAGAGCAGACACAAAATGATCGACGCTGCATATGGCGGGTTGGCCAGAATCGAATTAGAAATCCCTCTATGTATTTTTGGCATGCCCCTGCTACAAGTACCTTACACACCGTATAATTATGGCTCTGGCCAGGTCTATAGAAAAGTAATATGACATGTATCTGCGTGACCACAATGTGCTTAATGTACATACACCTAAAGAACATGCACATAAGGAGTGTCTTCTAAGCCTAATAGTACAGAAACGGCTATAAACCTCCAGAGGCAAAGCGCACGCACATACACAGGCACAAACACACATTCACAGGCACAAACACACACTCACACACACAGGCACACACACACACCTAAACACAATCGCACATGCACACACACACACACACACACAAACACACACAACACGGCAACCTGAGGATCCACCAGCAGCTTCCACTGTGGAGACTGCTGCATTATGATGGCATTCTCCACAGCATTCTTGCTTTGAGGTAACCCAGTGTCGCGCCAGTGCTCCAGCTGTGGGCGTGCATGAGTGCATATGTGTGCGTGCGTGTGTGAGTGTGTGTGTGTATGTGTGTGTGTGTGTGTGTGTTTGTGTGTGTGTGTTGTGTGTGTGTACGTGTGTGCGTGTGTGTGTGTGTGTGTGCGTGTGTGTGTGTGTTTGATGTGTGTGTTCTGCTCCAGCTGCGTGTATGCATGTTGGTGTGTGTACGTATGTATGTGTGTGCTACGTTTGAGAACTAGTGCTCCAGCTGTGTGTCTGCTTGCTGAAATGTGTTGTGTGTGTATGTGTGTGTGTGTGTTTGTGTCTGTAGGATTCAAGCGTAGTATTGATGCTCAAACAGCTGTGTGTCTGCTTGCTGAAATGTGTTGTGTAAATGTGTGTATGTGTGTGTGCCTGCAGGTTTCAAGCGTATAGTATTGGTGCTCAAAGAGCTGATTGCATGATTTTGCTTGCTGAAATGTGTTGTGTGTATGTGTGTATGTGTGTGTGTGTGCCTGTTGGACTCAAATCGTAATATTGGTGCTCAAACAGCTGATTGCATGCTTTCATGGTGCACACTCTGATAACAGGACTCTTAGTTTGAGGGATTTATATTGTGCAAATGTACTATTATATACATGCGTGTTATGAATGTCATCACACACAGTGCCATCGCACACAGTGCCATTACACACAGTGCCATTGCACACAGTGCCATTGCACACAGTGCCATTGCACACAGTGCCATTACACACAGTGCCATTGCACACAGTGCCGTTGCACACAGTGCCATTGCACACAGTGCACAGCTTTTTTGCTCTTACCGTTAAAGTGTCCCCTCCATAAGTGGCCAGGGAAAAATTGGGGGAGATGAGGATGCCTAGCTTTCGCATTGATTCAGACCACTCTGACTCAGCCTGTGCGTGTGTGCACAAGCATGTACAATCGTGCTTGTGTGTGTACGTGAGCGTTCAGCGCAAACGAGTGTGTGCGCAAGGATGCACAAGCGTGCTTGTGTGCTTGTGTGTGTACGTGAGCGTTCAGCGCAAAGAAGTGTGTGCGCAACGATGCACAAGCGTGCTTGTGTGCTTGTGTGTGTACATGAGCGTTCAGCGCAAACGAGTGTGTGCGCAACGATGCACAAGCGTGCTTGTGTGCTTGTGTGTGTACGAGTGCGTTCAGCGTAGATAAGTGTGTACGCAAAGATGCACAAGTGCAAGTGTGCTTGTGTGCTTGTGTGTGTACGAGTGCGTTCAGCGCAAAGAAGTGTGTGCGCAAGGACGCACAAGAGTGTGGTGCTTGTGTGCGTATGTGTGCGCTCAGCGCAATGAGTGCGTTCAGGAGGCCAGGACACAGAAACCACCAGCACTGCATCTTCTGTTGCTACAAGCATAAGCTTTGTTCTTCCTGTATCTCATGTCCTTGCTGTGCCTGTGCACTAGGCTGAAGGAAAAGGCACCTCAACAAGCCGTCCTGTGAGAGCCAACACATTTGGCCCGTCCATCGCTACACAGCTGCTCACATAAACCACTGGCCAACAAAAGGAGCACCTCAACAAAAGGAGCACCCTAACAAAATGAGCACCTCAACAAGCCGTCCTGTGAGAGCCAACAAATTTGGCCGTCCTGTGAGAGCCAACACATTTGGCCCGTCCATCGCTCCATAGCTGCTCACATAAACCACTGGCCACTCTGGCCAACCTCCGGCAACTTTTTATGTATGCATGAAAGTCATTAAAGCTGTGCCCACCTTTTCTCTGTACGACCCTGGCAAAGGGCCCATATAGGCAATGTAACCGCTGGCCAGGAGTGCCTCTCCAAGCACCTATAAATGTACACACATTTGAAGGTTGTAAAGTACAAAGGGCACAAGAGTTGCTAACACTTTTGAATGTGAACAAGCTGCCATACAGGGATGAATCATTGCAGTTCGAAGCAGGCTTAGCACCCGCAAACCTAGACGCTCAAGCATACTGACCTGCTTGTGTTTGATCTAGCCGTTGTTTTGTTCGAGCCGCTGTTTGATCTAGCTGCTCAAGCATACTGACCTGCTTGTGTTTGATCTCGGACTCCATCCCACTGCGCGTCCATCGGTCTACCTCCTTCTTCACCACGTTCAAAACGCGCTGGGCCTGCGTGACGATGGCAAGCAGCACATGCACAAAACAGATAACAGTTGAACTTGAGCTGGCGTACCTGGAAAGTAGACTTGGCCTGAACTATATACTATATGCTATATGTATACAGTGTACATACGGTATTTGTGGCTTGGAAATCACCAAATATGCGGTGTATATGAGCGTATTTATACGTTAGGGGGGGGCGTGTGTGTGTGTGTGAGTGTGTGTATGCGTATCTATACGGTTTTGGCCAACCCTACTGCCAAGCAACCATCAGGCGTTCACACAGCTGCTTGTACCATACCTACTTACAGTGTTCCCATTGTACTTCAACTCAGCATTTCAAATTGCACACTCAAAACAAGGGTTTTCTTTTGTTACTGGGTCACACACAAGGTCTTGCAAAGAATGTACCGATATGCTTTGGCAGCCTCTGTGGTAAAGTGACCACCTTTGGCAAAAAGCCGGAGAGGCCACAGCAAAGACAGCAGTGCTTGCCCAAAGATTGTGCTTTTAATTTGCACTTCAAAGTTTGTGCTTCCAATCCGCACTCCAAAGATTGTGCTTTCAATTTGCACTCCATAGATTGTGATTCCAATATTTGCGATCCAAGAATTGTGCTTCCAATCTACACTCCAAAGATTGCGCTTCCAATTTGCACTCCAGTGATCGTGCTTTCAATTTGGACTCCAAAAGCTTGGTGGCTAGGGAGCTGGCAAGTTTGACTTCAGTGAAAACGGCTCACTTATTGACCGTCAGATGTGCAACAACATCCATTCAAACCAGACGTGACATTAAATGCTACCCTCAAAAACATCTGAGCAACACTTTCGGGGGTGAGCAGGCCTTTGCCCTCCAGCCATCTGATTTCCATTGAACAACCGTTCCTCTTTTGACTCTCCGGGTGGGATGCTGTGTGGCTGTGCATCCATTGGGTGGTGCAGATAAAACAAAACAGCACCCAATTTTAACTAACACCACTCGTGCCTGCGTTCTTCCTCTCAATATCTTACCACTCATGCAAAAACCACAGCGCACATCAGTAGGGTCTTACCTGTGCAACTTTTGGGCTGTGCAAATACCACTCATGGAAAAACCACGGCGCACATCAGTAGGGTCTTACCTGTGAAACTTTTGGGTTGTGCAAATACCACTCATGGAAAAACCACGGCGCACATCAGAAGGGTCTTACCTGTGCAACTGTTGAGTTGTGCAAATACCACTCATGGAAAAACCACGGCGCACATCAGTAGGGTCTTACCTGTGAGACTTTGGATTGTGCAGTGTCCAAATCTGCGACTAAAGCATCCTTTGCCGCATTTGCTGTGGCGTAGCGTGCCTCGAATTCCTGTTTTTGGTAAGCAAGTGTAGGAAACAAACAGTTAAGAACCAAATGCGCATCAAGCTGCAAAACCTGTTAGTGCCGTCCTGGCAAGCAGTCCTTCGTGCATCACACAAGTGATGAAAAGCGAATGCCACATTTTTCATGATTGGACAGGAGGGGAAACGGATAACAGGATAACAGCAAGAAAGAGGAATTGGAGGAATTGGAGGAATTGAAGGAATTGGAGGAATTGGAGGAATATATTACGTGCACTTATAAACATTGATATGGTCAAGCATGTGCACAAGCTGGTGGCAACCTGAAGCGTTCTATGTGTTATATGTTTTACCTAACAATCAAACACCAACTGAGCAGCTCAAACAACAGCGTACACGTGCATGTGGTGTTAGCACACTCGCAGGCCACACAAACAACATCACACTCAAAGCCTCACCTTGATCTTGGAATTTTTAGTGGACAAGTGCTGCTGCGCTTCGTTCAGTCGTGCCAAACAACATCACACTCAAAGCCTCACCTTGATCTTGGAATTGATAGTGGACAAGTGCTGCTGCGCTTCGTTCAATCGTGCCTCTTGAGCAGCAAGCTCTTCCTCTGCATGCCTGAGGGCCTCACGTTTGGGGTCCACGGTCTGCGTATGTATGAGAGTGTTTATTCTCACAAAGGATTAGGGTTAGGTTAAGGGTTAGTTAGGGTTTAGGGTTTAAATCAGTTAGGAATCTCGTGTCGCCACCGTCTGCGTATGTATGAGAGCATTTATTCTCACAAAGGGTCTCGTCAAAGAATCTCTTGTCGCCACCGTCTGCGTATGTATGAGCATTTGTTCTCACAAAGGGTCTCGTCAAGGAATCTCTTGTCGCCACCAGTTGCACTTTTACGGGCTATTATTCTTGAAAAGGGTCATGTCAAGGATACATTCGGAGCGAATAGGTATGTAGGGCCATTTACGGTTAATTTTTTTAAGCAGTCATCTGTCAGGCTTGTGACAGCAGATAGGGAACAAACATCCCCACCCTATATTAAAACCCAACAGTTGTGACAGCAGACAGCGAACATTGTGACAGCAGTCAGCGACAGCAGTTGTGACAGCAGTCAGTGAACAAACATCCCCACCCTATATTAAAACCCAACATATAACCCTAGGTTATCACGCATCATGTTACCCTAAATTTAATGCAGTATATAACCCTAGGTTAAAACGCAAAATGTAACCCTATACTAAAACCCACCATATAACCCTAGGTTAAAACCCAACATATAACCCAAGGTTTAAACCCACCATATAACCCTAGGTTAAAACGCAACATATAACCCTATATTCAAACGCAATATCTTGCACATCCTGTTGTAAGACCATCCAATGCAACGGAAGCACTGAAACGCACCGGTCACCTGGTGCTGTTACACCCAACTTGTGCATGCATATGCATGTATGTATGTGTGTGTATGTGCATATGCATGTATGTATGTGTATGTGTGTGTGTGTGTGTGTGCAAGAACTACACACCTTCTTCACATGCTGATATGCATCCATGGCAATGACCCACTTCCCGAGCACTGCTGCCGATTTGCTCGACCGCGAGACGACAGAGGGGTTGAAGGCAGGGTCGTGCACAAAGCTTTGAACCTGCAGGGGCGGGGATTAGGGCAGAGTGGAAGGGCGAGCAGCTTTAGCTCTGTTCGGACGAGCTTGCAGGCAAACTGGGAGGCAGATGACTATAAACTGATACAGGCAAATCGTAAGGCCGCACAGGAATGCAGGCAGCCTTGAATCTGCAGGGTCGAGCTTCAAGGTCCAGATTGCAAATTGAAGAGGGAGGTCTGTTGCTTTTGGAGACCCAGGAAGGGCATGGAGAGGCAAGATGAAAGAGAGGCCCAATTTGCTGAAGACTGGAAGAGGAGCTGCACAGGGCTTGCATGTGCGCTAGAAAAGCACCGTACAAAAATACTCTGACAAAGAGTACAAGGAACGTGTGCGAGGGGTGAGAGCTGTTGTTGGGTGGTTAAGCAAATGAGAGCTGCTGTTTTTGGGTGGTCAAGCAAATGAGAGCTGCTGTTTTTGGGTGGTCAAGCAAGTGAGTTGCAATAACCTCCAGCATCCAATACGACTCACTCGCAAATGTATTGCTTCAACTCAGTCCACAATCCAACTGATCCCCATACATATTTTTTAATGTATTGCTTCAACTCAGTCAACAATCCAACTGATCCCCATACATGTTTTTTATGTATTGCTTCAACTCAGTCCACAATCCAACTGATCCCCACACATGTTTCAACTCAGTCCACAATCCAATTGATCCCCATACATGCTTTTTTATGTATTGCTTCAACTCAGTCCACAATCCAACTGATCCCCATTCTTTTTTTTTTGGTTTTGTTCTCTCCTCTGCAGTAGAGGAGCATGGTGTCTGAGCAGCATCTGCTTCCTGGCCAATACAGGGAGCGGCGTTTGCTGCCTCACTGCCTCACTGCCTCACTCACTCACTCCCTGCCTCACTCACTGCCTCACTCACTCACTCACTCACTCACTGCCTCACTCACTCACTCACTCACTCACTCACTCACTCACTCACTCACTGCCTCACTCATTCACACAGTGCCTCACTGCCTCACAGCGTTTGCCGCCTCACTGCCTATTTTGTTCTACCTGCTCTTCCTTTCCAACTGAGCTTGAGCTAGTCTAGATACCTTGGGTCCGAGGCTTTGCTACAAACTTCTTCATCATGGATTTCTACATTCATCTAATCCCAAACACTCACATACGCAAGGTATGATGTCGTGATTACACCATGGACTCACAAATGATTGCATGAGAAGGGTCGCACACCTGTGCAGCCACCTCTGGTGGGATGGCATCTTTGTCGTGGTTACGCTATGGACTAAAAAGTGATTGCATGAGAAGGGTCGCACACCTGTGCAGCCACCTCTGGTGGGATGGCATCTTTGTCGTGGTTACACCATGGACTCACAAATGATTGCATGAGAAGGGTCGCACACCTGTGCAGCCACCTCTGGTGGGATGGCATCTTTGTCGTGGTTACACCATGGACTCACAAATGATTGCATGAGAAGGGTTGCACACCTGTGCAGCCACCTCTGGTGGGATGGCATCTTTGTCGTAGGTCAGAAGGTTGTCCAAAAAGTGGAAGTCCGAAAGCACACGTATGGACTCCTCCCAAAAAGCCTGAGAGCATAGAGTGATAGAATGTTAGTTATATGCAGCATTGGCCAAGCGTACAATTGCATTGTGGCGTTAGTGTATATACACAAAACTAGAGGGTACGCTTATGCCTAGGTAGAATCCGTATACAGTTCTTGCCACCCATAGCCATACGGTGAAGGTGAAGGCTAAGCATGTTTTGGTGAATTCCAAAGCCTGCATTCGTCAAGCATGGTGCTTTTCAGCTGCAAACGTAAAAAGGGTGGATAACTGAGTAACATTCACATCCCAAGGCATTCCAGACACAAAAAAAACCACAGCATGTCATTAATTCTGCATATAAGTCATTACAAGTTTATTTGTACCCACATCTGCGCATGCACTTTCACGGACACAACTACACTTACACACCCAACCGCACACACACACACGACACACACGACACACACCTGAATAACAGTGTCCATGTCTTTGACCCGGCCACCGAGCAGGACTTCAGGCACGTGACCCAGCATGATGCAGATGGCGTGCATGACCAGCTTGACACCCGCAGGAGGGCTTTTCATTACCTGTAGAAGTTTCAAGTTACATTGCACTAAGCCCATCACGTGTCTTGTGTGTGTATATATGTGCGTGAGTGTGTGTATGTGTGTGCGTGCTTAAGTGCCCCAGCATGATGCAGATGGCGTGCATGACCAGCTTGACACCCGCAGGAGGGCTTTTCATAACCTGTAGAAGTTTCAAGTTACATTGCACTAAGCCCATCACGTGTCTTGTGTGTGTATATATGTGCGTGAGTGTGTATGTGTGTGCGTGCTTATGTGCCCCAGCATGATGCAGATGGCGTGCATGACCAGCTTGACACCCGCAGGAGGGCTTTTCGTGACCTGTAGAAGTTTTTAGTCATAATTGCACTAAGCCCATCACATGTCATGTGTGTATGTGTGTATGTGTGTGTTTGTGTGTGTGCGTGTATGTGTATGTGTGTGTGTGTGTGTGCACTTATTTGGCCCAAAAAATGATGCAGATGGCGTGCATGACAAGCTATACGACTGAGAAGGCAATTAGTAATCTCAAGGTGGCAGATCAGATCAGATTGTTTTGTTTCATTACGGTACAAGCAAAAGAAAACACAGAGAGCTTGCATCATCCATCATTCCCTTATGCCAGGACTGACTTGTCAACAAACAAACAGTAGATCGAATTTACAACAAACAGTGGATAAAATTTACAGCATACAGTAGATCATATTTGCAGCATACAGTAGATCAAATGCCTTTCCATTACGCTCTCAAGCCCTGCTTGCCTCCCTCATCAAAATGCTACTTGACACAAGGAGCAAAGTGGAGGAAGCTTGGAGGAGCCTACCAAAGACTGTTGAACCACACCGCTGAACGAATTTACACACAAATCACTGCCTGCGTGAAAGATTGCTGGTCATAACTTACAGGCTTTGGAATCTAGGACTACTTAGAACGAACAAGGCCAACCTTTGACTGAGAAAGTGTAGTGCACATAAAGGCACCCTAGCAGCGTACACAAAAAGACACACCCTAGCAACGTACACAAAAAGACACCCTAGCAGCATACACAAAAAGACACCCTAGCAGCGACATCCGCACCTTAAGCTCAGCGATGGAGCTCTTATCAATGTTGCGCAACTCTTTGAGCACTTTCAGCAGTGGAGGCATGACTTTGCTCAGCTCGGATTCACAATCCACCACGAGCACAGCCTTGCGCTCTGCTGCAGCCTGTGATTAATTGCATGTGTGTGTGTGTGTGTGCGTGTGCTGTACACGTTGCTCATGGATGAATGGTCTGCATGTGTGTGTGTCCATGTGTGTTTGTGTATCTGCATGTGTGTGTGTGTTTGTTTGTGTGTGTGTGTGTGTGTGTGTGTGTGTGTGTGTGTGTGTGTGTGTGTGTGTGTGTGTGTGTGTGTGTGTGTGTGTGTGTGTGTGTGTGCTTGCACATGCGTGGATAGCTTGTTAGCTAACCACTTCACCTTAATTAAACAAGAAAAAACAATATGTAATGCTTGTGCGTGTTTGTGCCAAAAGCCACATACTTGTCCAGACCAATAGGGTTGTCCATTCAAGGTCTACTGACAGTCTAATCACATTCATCAGCGCACATCAACAATTTAAGATCAGATCAGCCACCAAGCGCGCAACTTGCCTTTGCATGCTCTTCTTCAGGTATGATAGCAGCTGCCAATTAATGCCCCAATCAATTAAAGATCAGATCAGCCACCAAGCGTGCAACTTGCCTTTGCCTGCTTTTCTTCAGGCATGATAGCTGCTGCCAATTAATGCCCCAATCAATTAAAGACCAGATCAGCCACCAAGCGCGTAATTTTCCTTTGCCTGCTCTTCTTCAGGTATGATAGCAGCTGCCAATCAATGCCCCAATCAATTAAAGATCAGATCAGCCACCAAGCGTGCAACTTGCCTTTGCCTGCTTTTCTTCAGGCATGATAGCTGCTGCCAATTAATGCCCCAATTGATTAAAGATCAGATCAGCCACCAAGCGTGCAACTTGCCTTTGCCTGCTTTTCTTCAGGCATGATAGCTGCTGCCAATTAATGCCCCAATTGATTAAAGATCAGATCAGCCACCAAGTGCGTAATTTGCCTTTGCCTGCTCTTCTTCAGGTATGATAGCAGCTGCCAATTAATGCCCCAATAAATTAAATATCAGATCAGCCACCAAGCGCGCAATTTGCCTTTGCCTGCTCTTCTTCAGGTATGATAGCAGCTGCCAATTAATGCCCCAATCAATTAAAGATCAGATCAGCCACCAAGTGTGCAACTTGCCTTTGCCTGCTCCTCTTCAGGCATGATAGCTGCCAACGCAGCTTCTGCCTCAGTGCGCTCCTCATGGATCATGCCCATCAGCTGCGACGTTTCAGCCTTGCGGTCCTGAAAAGAATTTAATAAATAGAAGCAAGAGCCTTCAAAGTATTTCGAGCGTCATGCTTTCAAGCCTTTCCTACGCTGTAATGCGTGCAAATGAAATGTGACAAGGGGTCATTGAAGCAACAGTTCGTAGTAGTGTTGGCCGGAACCATATTTATATACGATGTATGTACGGTATTGTTTGCAGGGGAAACATCAATTATACGGTCATACACGGTGCATACACAGTATTATGGGCAGGGAAATCACTAAATATAAGGTCATATACGGTGCATATACAGTAATCGGCAGGGAAACCACCAAATATAAGGTAATATACGGTGCATATACAGTAATTTTGGCAGGGAAAACATCAAATATAAGGTCATACACGGTGTATATGTACAGTTCTTGCCAAGCCTAGCCAGTGGCCTACATCGGACGCACTCGTCAAGTGCATCTAGAGCGTAGGCAACTGTCAAATCCATACAAGCAGTAGGCAATATTGGTCAAGCAATGATGGTATGAGAAAGGAAAGCACTGGTCTGTGATTTCCCTCCAGCACTAGCAGGAGAAGTACAGACAGTGCCACCTTAGAAAGCTTAGGGTTTCGAGGTTTTCCACCCTAGAAGTAACCCTAACCCCTGTCTACGCATTACAAACTCATGCTCCTGCTAGGAAAGGGCTTGATAAGTGCACTCAAATCAGCAAAGTCCCTTCTGTTGAGGTGTATATCAGAGGACTTACTATGCGTTTTTTCCTACTACGCGTTTGCTCCTACTACGCGTTTGCTCCTACTACGCGTTTGCTCCTACTACGCGTTTGCTCCTACTACGCGTTTGCTCCTACGCGTTTGCTCCTACTACGCGTTTGCTCCTACGCATTTGCTCCCACGCGTTTGCTCTTACGCATTTGCTCCTCCTACTCGTTTGCTCCTACGCATTTGCTCCTACTACGCGTTTGCTCCTACGCGTTTGCTCCTACGCGTTTGCTCCTACGCATTTGCTCCTCCTACGCGTTTGCTCCTACGCATTTGCTCCTCCTACGCGTTTGCTCCTACGCATTTGCTCCTACTACGCGTTTGCTCCTACGCATTTGCTCCTACTACGCGTTTGCTCCTACTACACGTTTGCTCCTGCTACGCGTTTGCATGTCGTAGGTCTTACAGTGCGTTTGCTTGCCAATGGCGTGTAGATCCTCCGATGTGTACCACAACAATAGAGGGAGAGGACAGTATAGGTGGACCATGGTCAGTGGCCTGTTGCAGCCTTTGGGTGGCCACCAGAAAATGCATGCACTGTTTACATCAGCATTTTATGTCTGACATCCGACAATTCGTTCACTTCCAAGATTCTGGGTGCGATGTGTGGGGCGATTGCTGTCATTGTTTGAAGCTATAGGGCTTACCTCTGCCCTTGATCTGAACACACGGGCACACACGGGCACACACACACACACAAACACACACACAAACTAAACAGACGTAGGTCAGGTCACGAAATCCCACCTGCAGCTTGGGCTGCATTGCTGCAATCTCGTCTTGCAGCTTTGTGAGGCGATCTGTCAAGGACACCATCTTCTCCACTCCCTCCACATATTTGTTGTTGTCGTGGCTTAACAAGGCACGGCGCTTTGGAAGCTGATCTCTGCAAGGTTTGAGTGGAGACGAGTTTTGTAAGAGTGTGTGTGTGTGTTTTGTGAGTGTGCTGTGTTTGCGAACACGTGTGCACAATTATGTAAGTGTGTGTGTGTGTTTGTGTGAAGATTGGGTGCCCAACACATGCATGCATGCATTTAAGTAGGATAACGTGCTCTTCAAAAGCGTCTCAGCGAGTAGACACATAAAGCAGAACATCAGTGCACAATCCACAGTGCACAGCAAGCAACGGGACAAACCGTTTCAAAGCCACCTGCATGAGACTGCAATTTGCATGCCTGTATGTAAAGTACAAACATATTTGCACGAGGCTCACCTGATACGCAGCAACAGCTGTAAGTACTGGTAAGCAGTGACATGGAACAAATGTTAAGTACACACAAATTCGCACAAGGCTCACCTGATACGCAGCAACAGCTGTAAGTACTGGTAAGCAGTGACATGGTACACTGTGTTGCCCCCAGACTTGACATTAAAGTCAAAGCACATCTGCAGCACAAAGTTGTGTGGGTTTGTGGTTAACCAGACACACGTGATTGGGGGAAACGTGTGAAATCAAACCCTTAATAGATACGAAGCGTGCACCAGTAAATGATAGAGGGACCACATAAGACCACACAAGCAGCTTTATTGGCTTAGATCCGTGTTCTGAGGCGGCTCTTTCTTAGCTTCCCAGAGCAAATAATACCACTTGTCAGCTCAATGCTTTCAAGGAGGCACCAGCAGCATATCTTGCGCGCATCCCTCCAAAACATGCAACTTTGTTCCATCCATGAACTGTGTCCATGCGTGTGTGTGTGTGTGTATGTGTGTGTGTCCATGCAAGTTTGTTCCATTTGTGAACAGTCCGCTGCGCTTTGCTGCAACTTTGACAACAGGAGTCGCCTCCTTGCAAACGCCTGGTTTCTGGCACCATTTACACACAAGGAACAGGAGCCAGCAAGTGATGGGCTCTGGCTTGCAACTCACGCCACCTTTCTAACAGGTGCTCCTACTAAAACACAGCCGAAAACCTGGTTCCTGGCAGTGTCCACACACAAGGAACAGGAGCCAGCAAGTGATGGACTCTGGCTTGCAACTCACGCCACCCTTGTGGCAGAAGCTTCTTGTGACAAAAAAAAAGTGCACTGAAAACACGCAGCTGTCGGGGCAGACTGTCACAAGTCGTCCTAAAAACCAGGGGGGCACGTGTGATGACAGCCAGCACAGCATCAGCCCCACCACCCTAATTTGTTGCAGGGGCGCAAGAAGGGATCGCCGCTCCCACCTTTTGTGAAATGGCATGGATAGCCACACAAGCCTGGATTGTCAAATAGAATATTGAGGGGTCCAGGTGGAGGTCTTCTGGAGATCCCAGTACGCGCTGACAGACCTGCACCCGTTACAGTACACAGCTGTTGTTTTCAGCACGGGCATGAAGAAGCGAGAGCTGCTGCTGACACGATGTATATAACATAATATACATAAATATGAGTGTGTTGGTGTGTGCGTATGTGGGTGTGTGTAAATAATAAATAAATAAATAAATTTACAATATATTTAGTATAACTCATAACATATGTTTATGTAAGATTATATATATTTACGTAATAATATTATTATAACATTTACGTAATATATAATTATGAGTTATATATATGAGTGTGTGAGTATGTGTAAATATATGATAAACGTCCGCATTCACACGTGCAACTTGAGCACAAGCTTGAGAATGCGGTGCACACTGACATACGATTAAATGCGCTGCGTACGAATGTAACGTAAGCACCAGGAGGTTGTACGTGATACAAAGCACTTGGAGCACGGATGCCTTTTAGCCTAGTGTGGGCTGTTGTACACACTGGGCTGTTATACGCACACAAGCTTGACACATTTTGCATTTTGCTGTCAGCATATTTACACACAACAGCTCTTGCACAGACAAACGCACACAGAGGCTCTTATGCACACGCACATGTGAATGCACCCACAACTCAACACTCTAGCGCGACCCACCTGTGTGCAGGCGTCTCCATCCCAGTCGTCCACCAGGTTGAGAGTGGCCAGGTGAAACAGCTTGGGAAAGGCCACGATCAAGGCCTTGTGCACACGAATGAGGGTGAAAAGGTAAGGAAGGAATTGAGTATGCAACAGGCTGTTGGCCAGTAATGGGGGGCCTTTTTAAGGTCTTCAGATGTGACAATTAGACCACCAGACAATCTTAATTGGCACAACTCAACGCGAATGCAGCAGTTATTTCATGGACGAGCGATGGATGTGAATGACTGACCTATAAGTTCCAAGGGAAGGCACACAGGATAAGGGCAGGTCAGTAACCTCACCACCGCTGCTGCTGCTGTGTGTGCTACAAACATGCACTCAGGCTCACAGCCAAAGATCAGTGCACGTTCAAGATGTTGCACATCTTGAAGCTAGGTCTGGGAGGTGTGAGTAAGTTAAGATGCACTGAGCTGACGCACATACACACACACACTCACACACACACACACACACACACACACACACTTACACACCATCATGGGCGCATTGCACGTCATTCCCACACATGGCCATTCACCTGTAATGCAGCATCGTTGGACTCGAGCAGCAGCAGCACATGCAGATTGGCACGGCAGCGGTCCACAAAAAACTCTTGCAGCACAGCATCACTGAGTGGCGCATGTGTGTACGTATTATGCTTGTGTGTGTTTGTGTGTTTGCAAGTGTCCGTATGAGTGCGTACATGCGTCATAATTATTGTGTGTATGTAACCATCTATTTACACAG
>Ga0307968_1002578_pt1 | contig 15129 bp, 20 predicted proteins | sample OrgLakmetagen650_FD_201834 | JGI IMG/M metagenome (GOLD analysis project Ga0307968, IMG submission 201834) | Saline water microbial communities from Organic Lake, Antarctica - #650 | ecosystem: Environmental > Aquatic > Non-marine Saline and Alkaline > Saline | place: Antarctica: Organic Lake... | reverse complement strand
CTCTTTTGTAGCTAAGTGCCTAGCCCTGTTCCCTTGATTTTTCTAGCGTTTTTTGGTTTGGTTACAGGCTTTTTTTCCAAGCTTCCGCTCAGATGCCCACCAGAGGCATATATAGCGATGTAACCTTGCCTAACCTTATCTTATGACCGGGTCTCTTGAGGATCCCTATATTGGTCAATTCATTACCCTCGTTGAACCATCCAGCTTATTGAACAAGACATGTAGAAACTCTTGCCTGTCAACATATAAACTGCTCTGTTACACGATTTGTCGCTGCCAGCAATTGGGCATGACATTTCAATCTATCTCATCAGGGTACTGAGGAAAAATAGAGGCTCCCTGGAGTCAATCTTACTGACATAACGTACAATGCACCATTATTTACTGAAAAAGGGCACTCAGCATACAGAAGATGTGCTCTCTCACATATTTTGCTCGCCGTACTTGCCACACTCAACTTTTGGCCATTTCCCTTTCCTGCAGATTTAACATACAAGCTACCAACTTCCTACTCGCAATCGGCTGCTGAAAAATACACAAGCAGGTTTTCCTGCAGATTTTTTGTTCCCTGATGCATTTCAGCACCAACGATTTCACACACGCAGCACGCGTCATTTTCTTCGCCGTGCATCCCCCTGGGTACATGCTGTTGTATCCTAGGAATACACTTATAAATAACTCAGCACCAATCCATGCTGGAGTAGCGTGCTCGTGGCTGCTGCTGCTGCAACTCCAGCACACGCTGGTGACCCACAGGCTGTGACGCAGTGCGGGGGCTACGCTGCGTGGCACCTGCCGCAAACTCGTTTGACATGCCAGGACCGGGGTGCTGCTGGGTGGGGGTGCTCATGGTACGAGGGGAATGAGGAGGCCCTCCAGCTGGTGATGGTACTGCAGTTGTGGACGTAGAAAAAGTCCGTGGGCTGCCTGCGCTGCTCACACTGGCCATGCTGGCCCCCCCTCCACCTCCAAGAGTTCCTCCTCTGCTGGGTGGTGCAGAGGACTTGGCAGGGGCCTGGGTGTGTGAGTTTGTGATTGTGTATATGTGTGTACTGCATATGCGTGTTAATATGTTCTCATACTTCAAGAAAATTATATAAGGTATTTTTTTGTTTCCTCCCTTTCTTACATCACGTGATCCCCAGTACAAAGCAATGATTGCATACCGCCTGGCGCACTTTGTGTTGCTGACTCGTTCACACCAGCCTTACTTCCTGCACACCTGCGAGAAGCTCTGAGCTGGGAGCGTGGGCAGAGGCAATTGACCAAACTCTTGAGGAGGCATGGGAAGTGCTGTTGAGGCATCGCTCATCACACTGGCATGGCGAGACTGCGTACTTGCCGCACCACCGCCACCGCCACTCAGCTGAGAAGCCATGCTCATAGTGCTGGGTTGACGAGACTGTGCAGCGACGCTGCCGCCACCGCCCACGCTGCCATAGCCACCACCACCGCCACCACCTGTACCTGGCTGCGAAGCAACGCTCATGGTACTGGGCTGGCGTGAGTGGGCATTATAGCCTCCATTTTGATGGGAGGCGACGCTCATGGTGCTGGCCGGACGACTGGGAGGAGCAGCACCTCCATGATGAGAAGCCATGCTCATTGTGCTGGGTGGACGTGAGTGCTGAATATTGACAGTACCTCCTGGGTTGGAGGCCATGCTCATTGTACTGGGATGGCGGGACTGGGTGTTGGCAGCAGCACCGGTTTGGTTGGGAGCCATGCTCATTGTGCTGGGTGGGCGGCTGTGCGCAAGTAACTGCTGTTGCTGTTGCTGCTGCTGCTGCTGCACCGACGCGTACACCTGCTGCTGCTGTGCCTGGTTTTGAGCGCTGAGCTGCTGCGCAGCACTGCCGTTGGGCTGGAACACCTGTGTCCTCAAGTTGTCTGCTGCCTGTCTGATGCTGTCTGTGCGAGCGCCCCCCCCCATTGCAGACGGCGCCCCACGGGAAGACAAGACGCTCGGGCCCTCCACCCTGCCCCCCCCCCCAACCAAGCTGTCTCCTGCCCCAGCAGTAAACGGCTCTTCAGGGACACTGCCCAAGCGGGAAGGGGGCTTGGTTTGGGGGGAAGACATTGCTAAAGCACTCACTGTCCTCCCACCCGACTGCCCTCCAAGAGAACCTCCCCCTCCTCCTGCGTTTAAAGCCCCCAGTGCCTGCTGCACTGCTTCCATGGCACTGTTCAAGCTGGCTGCCTCGTTCTTTTCCATGTGTGTGCGGTGTTCCTGCAGCTTGGTCAGCTGCTGCTGGACCTGTGAGGGGGCGGGGGAGCATGTATTTGGCATTAAGTCATTCATATGTGGGGGCAAAATAGCTTTGTAAGTGTCCGTGCACAAACGAGCGACAAATGTCCAGGGGTGACAAAATGAAGGGCTTATTTGTTTGAGCCACGACGTAACTTAACAACTCGCCATTTCTTCTGCAGGGTCTTTTTGAACCATACAAACAGATTTTGCAAACCAAAACAAAGGACTCAGTCTGTGCTATTCGCTGATTCCTGCTGGTCAATGCAGAGCATCGCGGCACTGAACTGTGAGCATCAAAAACCACATACCGAGGTAAGGTAGTGCTGCAGGGGGGCTTGCATGGCTTGCATGCTGGGGCGTGGCTGGTTGGCCACGCTTCCACGTGCCACACCTGCGCACGCATTTATGAGGAAGGATATGCGTGTACATGTGTGTGTATGGGGCTCAATTGTGTTTCTAAAAGCTAGACAGTTGGTCGGTTTCTGGGTCAGTGAAAGATCCAGAGCCAAATCTAGATACATTTATGAGGAAAGATGTGTGCTTGTTTGTTCATGTATATATATTTGTGCACATGTATATGTATAACTGTGCTTCAAAAAGCTAGACAGTTGGTAAGCTGGGTCGGTGAAAGTTCCAAAGCCAAATCTATATGCTTTGTGCAGCTCAAGAGAGGTCAACGCAGCCTGCAGCAATACCCCACACGTGCACCTATACAAGCACACACCATCCAACGCACTGTGCTGTTTACATCTAAAGCACTGTGCTGTTAACATATAACGCACTGTGCTGTTTATGCTGCTGCTCCTGTGCTCCGGCCGCTGCCGCAGCTACGCTGGCCAGTGAGGCTTGCAGGGACTGGAAGTGGTTCATGAAGAACAGGGTGTCTGCACGTCGGCGGGTGCCAAAGCCCCGCCCTTCCTCTCCCTGTGCACAGAACGTGTATGTGTGTTTGTGTGCATTTTGTGTGTTTTTGTGTGTTTTGTGTATGTGTGTGTGTGTTTGTATGTGTGTCAAACATTTGTGTGTGTGCATTGATGTATGTGTGTTCCAGCAGCAAGCCTGCAACCACGCATATGACATAATCTGGAATTTTGCTATGACACACAAACCACGGTCACTCACATGTCCCCTAGCAAAGGTTGAGGCTTGCATCTGATTACAACCTAAAGGCGCGCTACAGTTGCTGTCACACAGAGTAACAACTTATAGGCACGCTACAGTCGCTGTCACACAGAGTAACAACTTATAGGCACGCTACAGTCGCTGTCACACAGAGTAACAACTTATAGGCACGCTACAGTTGCTGTCACACAGAGTAACAACTTGACGGAGCTCAACAAATTACTATACCAAAGCTTAAGCATGGGTTCCAGGCATGAACAACATAGATCACATCATAAACCCCAGGGAAAGCCACACAAATTGTCCTTGCCTGAGATCCGTTTTTGCAGCAGCACACGACAAGCAATGGGCGCACCTGCTGTGTTGCGGTGACAGAGGAGGCAGGGGTGGCTGCCCCACTACGGCCCCCATCCACACTCCCGCCGCCAAGTGATGCAGCAAGTGGGTTTGCTCTCAGATCAGGGGTTACCTCAGAGCACAGCCTGCTGAGCTGCTGCTGCTGCTGCTGCTGCGAGGCGGACGGAGAGCCGGCGTGGCCTAGGCCGCTGCTGCCCAGAGCGTTCTGCATTCATTGAGTGGAATAGGTTTGGTGTTAATTGCAGGAGTCTCCAGCTACGGATACCCACTAATCAGTACTCAGCCGTGTAGTTGAATAGGGAGGAATGGTCACATTGTTGTATACGGGCATTGGCAAGTGTGATGAGGAATTGTGAAGGTTTAAGCGGGCATAGAGCATGCTGACAGAGCACTAGGTGTGAGTAGTGTTTATATGGAGGGTTCTGTATATGTAAGCGTATTTGTCTGACAGGTGGAGGATTGGGAATATACTTGCAAGATAATGTATTGGAAGCAACGCTTTTATAGGATCTGTAAATGGTCTTCAGCAATTTCTTCAGAAAGCAGTGGTTTCAAACAGATACAACAAACCTATTGTCTGGCACATCATACCTGCAGTCAACGTCTGGCCTTTGTTCAGCTTACCTGCAGTCGATCTGCTTGTGCACGTAGCAGCTTTGCTGCCATGGACACCTGCTGCTGCACCAGAGCTAGCTCATCCTGCTGCTGGGACTCCAAGCCAGGATCTGCCCCGCTTTGCTGCTCCTGTATCATGCATTACATTTGTGCATAGTTGTGATGGTGCAAAATGCTGACTTGTTGCAGGTGCAAGCTTGCATAAGAAGATGTCAGTGCTTCTCTCTTGTTCTATCCCAGACACCACACCATCTCCTGCTAGCTTTTTTGTAAGTTATTTATTTCTGCAACATGCCTTTACCATACCACAATTATCTTCCAACTGCAGCCTCCTCCTGAGGCAGAGATATCGCATGGCGATGCATGAGCAGATTTGTGTGCATCGCAAATCACAAAAGTGCCACTTCTTCACAAAAGAAGCCTCTGAGCTCTCAGTTGTTGTCACTTGCCTCTCTATCACAGTTGAAAAGCAGGAGTCCGAACGAGCCAAGTGCCGTAGCTGCAAACAAGTCCAAGTCCCTTTCTTCACCCTAGTCCTGGTACTGCGCAATTCGTATCTGGAAGCCTCCACAAGGCCCGTGGTCAACACCGCTGTCTAGTCCTAATATACTGCACAGTTTGTACCTGAAAGCCTCCACAAGGCCCGTGGCCAACACTGCTGTCTAGTCCTGATACTGCACAGTTTTGTACCTTTAAGCCTGCATGAATCCTGTGGCCAACACTGCTGTCTAGTCCTGATACTGCACAGTTTTGTACCTGAAAGCCTGCATGAATCCTGTGGCCAACACTGCTGTCTAGTCCTGATACTGCACAGTTCATACCTGGAAGCCTCCACAAGGCCCGTGGTCAACACTGCTTTCTAGTCCTGATACTGCTCAGTTCATACCTGGAAGCCTGCACGAAGCCCGTGGCCAACACTGCTGTCTCCTGCCTCACTGCCACAGCTAGAGTGCAAGGGGCCATGGCCGTTGCCCTCATTGCCCACAGCCATGAAAGCACTGCGCAGCTGACGTGACAGCTGATCCAAGTGGTCGTGGGAAAGGGGCAGACCAAGGGTGCTGCCTGTGTGTGTACATGTATGTTTTTTTGAGTTTGTGTGTGCATGAGAGTGTGTTTATACGCTCAGATGGTCATAGTGAAATGTGTGGGATTGTGTGTCAAAGAATAAAGTCGCCACTCGGATAACTAGAGTACTGCAACATTTCAGCAAACCGAGGAGTAAACATTGTTCACGAAATGGAGTTCAAAGAAAAGACAGGGGATAGACAGGTTGATCTGCAAGTAAGCTACCTGAAGGGGACTCCATGCCCCCTGTACGCGTGGATCGTGTTGGAGTGCTTGCTCCTGACTGAGACTGTGACAGTAGGTGTGGGGGGGTGGCCTGCTGCACAAAAGCAGGTTGCAACATGAAGTGAGTTGCCGATGTGGCAATTGCAATGATGTGTCAGAAATTGTTCTCAATTGCATGTAAATTTATGTGTGTGTGTGTTCCTCAACAGGTTCCCCTGATGTTCCACTGATCTTACAGAGACATGGCACGATGCCGCTTCTGTGTCTTGCTCAAGTTTGTATGAGCACTAGTTGAGAGGCTTAATTCAACGCTTGCAGAAAAATGAAAAATGACCACTATAGAATAAAACTTAGCCACCGGTGGTGGTGCCCCACCTGGGAACGGGGAGAAGACGAATGGGGACGGTGTGGGGAAGCAGCCACGCTGGAGTGGGTGCTGGGGGAGGTGGGGGGTGCACGTCGCATAGGCAGCCCTGCATCATGTACCAGTGAAAGAGAGTGGATGAGCAGATGTAGACGGGTCGGAGACATACTTCCAGGTGCTAAAAGAAATACCGAAGAAATAATAGTAATGTACAAAAATGATGAAGTTGGCGTCTATGTAGAAATGGGCGCAGTGATCATGGACAGCAGACCAGTTGAGCCAGCACGACGATTGCACTGCCATGTTTCTGAGTAAGTATGTGGTATATGCTGGCAAAGCTGGTAGCTCATCATACAAGCGCATGCAGATCAAGGTATGGTGTTCAACAGCAGGTAAGAAAAGAGCAAGCCCTGGATGGTGTGGCAGGGCTGCTCTTATTTTTGCATCAGTAGTGTAGAGGCATACTCAACAGAGCTTGATGAAGGGGTGGAGGGAGCTTGTGTAGATCAGTCAAAGTACGCTGGTGTCATGCTCTCGCATGCACAACTGTCTCCATTGCACCCCCATGCGAATGCCTGTTCCGTTACCCACCAGTGACTGAGTTTGCAGGAGAAGATGCAGGAATGCTGCTAGGGGGGGCGTATCTGTCACTCTTCTCCCCTCGGCTTGCACCACCGTTGTACGCACTGCCACCGTTGCTGCCTGCTTCGTGATGGTAAGTGCTGCCCTCGTAGTGGCTGCGTACATACAGCAGAAGGATGTGTTTTGATACTTTGTACACACTGCCACCGCTGCTGCCTGCTTGGTGATGGCAAGTGCTGTCCTCGTAGCGGCTGCTTACATACAGCAGATGGATGTGTTTTGAATACTTTATGCAACCGCCACAGTTTCTGCCTGCTTGGTGATGTAAGTGCTGCCCTCGTAGTGGCTGCGTACATACAGCAGATGGATGTGCTTTGAATACTTTATGCAAACGCCACAGTTGCTGCCTGCTTTGCGATGGTAAGTGCTGCCCTCGTAGTGGCTATGTACAAAACAACAGATGGGTATGATTTAGAAGTTTCACGTAGTTGTTACTGCTGCTGCCTACTCTAGGGTGGGGAATGCGCTGCCCTGCTTCCCTTGCGGGCACTGCTCGCACAAAAGATTAGGCCGAGAAGTCTTGAACAAGCCAATGGGGCGATCTGACAAGCTGAGACTCACTTTAGGAAAACCGACACAGATCAATTAATGACGTGCAGGCAGGCAGCATGCATGCAATTTCATTTGGTGAGCACGTGCAGGTGATAATATGAAGTGGTGTTCTGATTGTGAGGGGGACTGCGACTCACAGCACGCACGTGCTGAGCGATGGTACCAAGGCAGAGTGTGTTAGAGGGATGCAATCAAGCAAAACATATTTCAGCACCAAGTTCATGCATTGGTCTTTTTGTGTACGAAGATGCTCTTACCTGGGAGGGGGGCTGCGACTCACAGCACGTGCTGAGCGATGGGGTGATGCTGGGGGGGTGCGTCGAGCACTGTGATGGCTGCTTTGCGGTGGATGGCCTGGTGGCTGCTCCTCTTCGTCTGCCCAGTTGGCCATGATGCCATGCACAAGCCGGCCTGCATGTGTGTCACGTACAAAATCAAGTTTGAACTTTCAAAATGCTTGCAGTATAATTAACAGGAAGCAGAATTCCAAGCAAGTCTAAATCCAGCAAGAATCGCTCTAGAGATCTATCTCTATCTTATGCCCAGATGGCAATGCTGCTATACACCAGCTCCAAATATGCAGGCATGGTTTGTGTGACAGCTTCCACGTTCTAAAACGGACAGCAACAACATGGAGATACCAATGCACTTATACACTCACACCAGTACATGTGCATGTATGCACCCACATCCACACACACGCACCTCCTACAGTTCCTGCCGCTGCTGCTGGATTCACGCCTCTCATAGCACCCCCTCCCCCACCCCTCCTTGGAGACGGCACTGCACCCGCATACATGCCTGCTGCCCCATTCTCATAGCCACCACGCATATCACCATCACCACCACCCCCGTGGCTGTATGGCAACCTCTCAGGGGTGCCCCCCCTGCGTCGCTCTGGAGTGACCCTCCCCACCACACGGTCAGTGAAGTTGCGCACCATCTGGCGCAGGGGGTACTTGCCATGATCCTTGCCACCCCCTCCGCTACCTCCTCCCCCGTTGGGCATGGCATGAGGAGAAGGGGGGGAGTAAGTGGGGCCGGAGTGGGTTGAAAAGGCACCTGCCAGTGCACGTGTGAGAGTGTGTCATGTGTTGCCATGTATATGTGTCATCATGCCTATGTGCATTTGCATTCAAGTTCGTGAACGTGCTAATGTAATTGTGCACGTGTATTACCTGCGTCTGAGCGGGGGGTACTACGAGGAGGGGGGGTGGCACTGCGGGGTGCACTGCGGGGGGGCGTCCTGTTGAGGGTGCACAGCCAGAGAGTTTTAAATTTGGGTTGTGTGGCTGAAGCTACACATAAAGTATGCCTTGTACAATGTATGCAAGTACATGAGGTAGGTAGGTACTACCGTCAAATTCTCAAAAATGCACCGTATCCTACTTTTTTAGTTTCTCTTTTTGGTTACCTATACGGGGAGCGGCTTGATCTGGGAGGGGTGCCTGAACGGCCCCTACCGCTGTGTCCCTTCATGGCAGTGGTGCGTGTGCTTGGCGCATGGGTGCCACTGCAAGTATGAGCACCAGGAAGATGAAGGGAGCACCAGATGAGACCTTCAGCAATTGATGGATCTGGTGCGTGTGCTTGGCGCATGGGTGCCACTGCAAGTATGAGCACCAGGAAGATGAAGGGAGCACCAGATGAGACCTTCAGCAATCGATGGATCTGGTGCGTGTGCTTGGCGCATGGGTGCCACTGCAAGTATGAGCACCAGGAAGATGAAGGGAGCACCAGATGAGACCTTCAGCAATCGATGGATCATGTCATTGTGCGCACACGTGGCTCATAGGTACCGCTGCACGTAAAATTGCCGATGATGAGCAATGCTACCAACAGCAAGGCAGAGATTCACACTTACAGCGAGGCAGAGATTGGTACTAACAACGAGAGATTGACACAAAAAAGCTTCACTGTTCAGATGAGGAGCTCCAGGAATTGTGATTACATAAGAGTACCGAGCCGTTTGAGCAGTCCAGGCACCGCAACAGCCGCTCACAATAGTACACACAGCAGTGTTTAGTTGTGTGTGTTGACCTTTGCTGCTTGCCTCAACTGCTTCAAAACCCTCACAGCTATGCCCTTAAAATTTCTTGATTCGAAGTAATGTACTTATCAAGGCAGGGGTCCTTATTGTGTGCTCCCCCTGCAAAGCAACAAAGCCCGCCCACCTTCCAGCAAACTTGCTCTCCTCAAATTCTGCCTGAAGACGGTGCACGTTCTGTTGGCTGAGGCGCGCTTCTTGTGAGGAAGGCATGGACTGCATGCCGGCGCCCATGGAGGGGAAGGCAAAGGACTCACGAGATCGTGAGGGAGGGGGCCCTTCATAGGTACTCAAACCGCCTGCAAGCGTTTTGTACACGCTCGCTTTAAGCAGCAAGCAATTGGGAGCAGCAGGCAAAGGACGACAATGTCAAATCTTTTTGCACGCCCCATCACTTTCTTGGCTGTCATCCTGCACAATGCACTAATCTGCTGATCTGAAAGCAGTTATAAGTGACATTAAATGAACACAGTACTGTAACTCTCCTGCACGAGCTCTTTTGCCATCACACCCTTACTTAGAAAGCACGAGGCTTTTGCTGAATGGCCTAGCGTTAGGTCCCCACTGTCACAATGCCTATAGAACAAACCAATGAACACCAAGCATAAAACCTCTGACTCACCTGTGTCTGACAGGGATCGTGCCAAACCAGCCTGCATTTCTAGGTCATACTGCTGTTGCTGAACATTTAACATGCCCTCGTGCTGATCTGGTGAGCTGTAGCATGGAGCACGGCCACCTCGTTTGAAATCGGATGCTGCTGTCTGCCGGCTGCTTTTGCTTGTGGGGGGGGCATAGGAGGAAGCAGCCTCACTCCGTGGGCGATCATATCGGTCCTCAGCAGCCGAGGGGTTGGTGAGCCTGGACAGAAGGGAGCGCGTCAGTGTGCAAGTAAGAGTGTGTGTATGTGTTTGTATGCATGCGTGCGAGCACTTCAGGGGGACTAGGAATTGAGGATATGAGACAAGGTACATTTCCACAAAGAAAAGATGCCATGATGCACGACATGCCTACTCAAAACAACAAAAGAAAGGCCTTTAATACCGTCATCAGACACCAGCCAACTGCAGGCAAGTACTTCTCAGTGATCTGGGTGACTAATAGCCAACAAGCTAAGTAGCCATTGACACCTTCCCACGTTGCTTATGAAACCACTTGGGTAACGCCTCTACAACTGAAAGAATTTATGAACTTCTGGGGGGGGGGTTGGAGGCTGCACTCACTTGCTTTTTTGGTTGAGCTTGGCAAGTAGCTCAGGCCGTGAGATGGAGGCTGCCTGAAGTGCTTTAGCCCACACCGCCTGCAGCACGGATTAAATATTGCTTATTTTCCTCAAGCATTTTTGAGCTATAGACCCTTAACTGTAATCAAGGATCAAAAAGGAACCCTGACGAATTCGGAACGCACAAGATGGACTGTTTTCTAGCAAATTTCAGTATTATGTCTCTCACCGCAACTACGAACCAAAGAGCAGCCATTGCTTGTATCCTCATTATCCCAGTTTGCGTCACAAGCAAGAGATGCAATGACAAAAGCACGCATCTATGGGATTTGATCACAGAACAAGTGTTCTAGGCAGGAAAAAAACGCTTGCACTGTTTGAAGGCGATGCTTGTACTTCTACGTCAATCTAAATATAGGAGCTATTGATGTAACCAGTCTATGAGCTACCTAGATACCGAGCCGAAGTGTGCCTGCTTGTACTCATGCTCGAGCATAAGAAGATGCAACATGACTTACCTGCAGCTCTGGGCTGCTTGCGCCCATGACCAGCTCCGCACGCCCCCCTGGCGTTGCTGCGTAGGCTTGATCTAGCACACTCACAATGCCAAACATGACAGGGGGTGCACCCTCTGCAGTGTGTATGTTGTGTGTATGTGTGTGTAAGTGTGTTTCTCATTCCTCACGTCTTCCATCAGAGTACAATTTTGCAGGTGAGGGTGGTTGCAGATCTTCCTACGATAATCAGCTATAATGCCAGGTTGGTCAAACACAAGAATATGTGTAAAGGCATCTTTAGCAGGATATTCATACATACGTTCATATTCAGTGTGCGAATACGGTTCCGGCCAATCTTACTAGCGTGCATTCCTGTCCAACACCATCCTTGCTAGCTTCATCACAAGCAAGCAGACAAGGATATCACCGCCTACTTCACTACGATGTTGTAGGTTAGGTCACACGGTAACCAGTAGAGATATTCTTGAGATCTGCAGAACCAACGTGAGACGATCAACAAGGCTTCATATATGAAGAGCTGCCCTTGCAGGTTCACCCACCTTTGTATGATCTGTATTGCTGGGCCTCGTTCAACAAGATGGAGCCTCTCACGGTATGCACCGCAGCCCCCTCAATTGGGACGACGCCCTTAGGGGAACGTGCGGTGGGGGTGGAGAACCAAAAGAGATTGCTGCCCTGAGTAAGTCAGCGTGAGCGCGCGCGTGTGCGTGTGTGTGTGTGTGTGTTTGTGTGTGTGTGTGTGTGTGTGTGTGTGTGTGTGTGTGTATGTTTGCGAGCGTGTGTGTGCATGTGTGTGTATGTGTGCGTGTGTGTGTTTTTTGGTTTGCAATTTTGTATGAGTAAATTTGCCTCTGCGGTCTGCGCCAGCGTAAATTGGAAGACGAGCAGGCTTTTGCCAATGATGTTCTCTCTTGGGCATGCACGGCCATACTGAGCAGCCAGGCACACGCACAAAAAAAAGCTTGTATAACCCCGTTGTTTGCACCACACCAGAGTGCTGAGAAGGAGGTGGCAGGGCAGGTGTTCACGCACCTTGAGAATGAAGTAACGCGGCTTCCACTCCCCATTCTTCCGCCCTGAGGTTGCGTATGTGTGCGTGTGCGTGACAAATGGCACAGTTTTGCCTTGGACTTGCTCTGCCGAGTGCGCAAGCGCTTCAGAAACAGCAGCGCGAATCGACCCTGTACGACTTCCTCTTTAAATTCCTGGCCTGCAGGGAACCCACGCGCCACTTACCTTGTTTCTCAAGCACGCCACATAAGTCTGGAGGATTCCACAAGGCTTCCTGCATCGGAAGCAAGGGGGGAGTTGCGTATCGGTTCCGGTTGCTTGCAGGACCTACTTCAGTACTATGTTACCTTGGGCTGCCACATGAGGTTATAATATAAGGAAAAAAATTAAAACGTTTTCGCGCAAATTGGCACGGGACAGCTTGTTCTTAATATTTTAGAGGTCCTTTCCTCCATCACCTCCGTGATTTCTCGTATCTCCCCACACGTAAATAGGAGACATGGCCTCATCCGCCATACCGCCGAGCACTTTGTCCTACAGGTGTGCAATTCCTCAGCATTAGCGCTGCTGTTTACTCTTCTCCTCGCCGCTCCCTTCGCGAAATTCCTCCTGGTCATTCCCTGTCATGCCTGCAGGGACCGATTGAGCATGGCACAAACAGACTCATATGGGTACAATAAGTAAGTAACTTTTTTCCATGCAAGCAATGCTGGAGGAAAAGCACACACAACTGGAGGGAAAGCACACATAAACCACCACAGGTTGTACTCTCATGGCAATACCCAGGACGTGTTCACCAGACTGCAAGGTGCCGGGTGTCCTGTTTGCCTTGCTGATGGCACACATGCGCATACTAGTGCAAGCACAAAGATGTATTTGCACTGGCTCAAGATGGCAAGCTGTGCACCTCTGTGATTGTTGGAGTCCCTACAAACTGGTTGGACTAGGTTGGGCCCAACATTCGCTGGTGATGTCACCTGCCCGACCACAGGAATAACCAGCCGAAAAAGAAAAAGGACGGCACATTAGCAACGCCTGCAACCATAAACCTGCATTGATGAAACCACTGAAGACTGCAAGCCCGGCATTGAAAAAAAGGCCCTTTGGTCTCTTGGAATAGATTTGCGTAGGTGTCGTGAAACCCAGTCCTGTCTTTTTCATGGTTGCCCTGTTTAGAAACGGCCACCTTCATCCTTCTCCTTTCTGTAAAAAAAGGTTGCCATTGGTCTGATTGCATCATTATGATGCACGCTTCCACACGTCTGTGCATATTTGTGTTTCTGGCGGGTACCACCTCACAAAATTAAATAGTTTCGGCAGAGGTGGTTTTATAACAACTTGGAGAGACACACTTCCCCGAGCAGATTGTATGAATGCTGAGTCTGAACGAATCTATGCTGTACTACACTACAGGTGATGCCACAGGGCGGCTCGAACGCTCAAACGCCCCCTCAACCCCTGCCAGCAGCCTCGGCAGCAGCACGAGGAGCACCAACAGCTCAGCAAGCTTCGGGAGCGCCAACAGCGACACTCTTCCATGGCCGGAAATGAAACCAACCAGCAATGCGTTCTATTCTTCGGGAACGCTGTCAGGGTGCGTGTTGCCTCCCCTTTACGAGCACCATGCCCGAGAAAGTGGAAAACTCTGGCATTGTTTTTTATTTATTCCCCTCACTGGTGTAGGGTAGCGGACAATTTGGCTCCTAATTTATGCGTATCAGAACATCACCGGACTTGTTCATGCGCAACAGTAGTTATCCTTACATTCCACCTCACTAATATGGCGAGCACAAAGCAATCTGGAGCAGAGCTAGTGCTAGGGTAATTTTTTTGGTTTATATGGTACTCTCTTCTAAAGCAACGCAACGTACCTAACGTACCTAACCTTCCCCTCTTGCCACAAGTCATAAATTAGCACACCACTTCCTGCCTTCAGGTTCATGTCCAACACAAGCAAGCCTGCAACATCACAGGCCTCGATCCGCTCCAGCAAAAACCACACCGAATCAACTGCGCACATTCACAAGGGGCAGGATGGCCGTGTGAAGCAGGTACATATGCTCGTTCGTTGTTGGCTAGTTTGCTATATGGGGTCTCAGCTGAGGGACCATCTTATGACTTATGATGAACAATGGTGACCAAGTCTAATTGGCCAGTTTCGTGCAGCAGCCACAAGGCCAAGTGCAGCAAGCGCCTTTTCCCCTTGTTTCAGTTGTGAACTTTCGGATAGTCAGACCTGCAAGTCCAGATTGAGCCTCCCCTCTTACACGCTCCAGCCCTAATTATTAAACGTTATATTCTCTGCTTGCGGTCACTTTCCAGGATCATTCCTTATGTGCACCCTGATGTGAATCTGAAGCATGAAGAAAAATTAGCTCCTATAATTTCAAGGGCTTTTTCATAAACCTCTGTTCCCCCCTTGCAGCGTGCCCCCCTGGAATACATGGTGAACATGCGGCCCCAAGCAGGTGGGTATTTGTTCTGCTTTGCCAGGAAATCTTGGTTTGCTGTTGCTGCTCCTCTATCATTTGTGGCAGAGCGCGAATTGATGAGTGGTCTAAGGATGCATTTTGAGCGTATTTGCTATACGGTGCGACAAGTTCTCCGCGCCTTTTTGCAGGCGTCGTACGACAATGGAAAATACAAATAAAGATAATGCTCCTTGTCTCCTCCTCCTGTTCTCTTTCTTTGCTGTGCAGAAACGACTAACCAATCCATGCGCATGCTTGGAACTTATGCATCAGACTACCCACAAGTGAAGGCTAAATTCCACATTCCCCATGCAACTGGAGGTGCTAGCTTCCACCCAGATGTACGAGCCTAAGGGTATGAAGTAAGAAAAAAACTCATCCACTATAGCAACAGTATTGGGCAGGTTCCTTGCAGCTTTGTGGGAGGAATGACGATTAATACAAACGATTCATCCAAATGCAGACAAGCAACATACTATCTGTTCTATTTTCTGACGGTAGAAGCAGGGATATTTAAGTAACGAGTAATTTGTCTTGTGGCTCAAGATAGTGAATTCTTACCAGCAGGATGCGCTTGGTCTAGGGGGAATCATCTATTAAATTTGTTTATTTACATTGTTCAAGCACTCTCTCTCTCTCTCTCTCCCCCCCTCTCTCTCTCCCTCTC
>Ga0307968_1002576_pt1 | contig 15133 bp, 16 predicted proteins | sample OrgLakmetagen650_FD_201834 | JGI IMG/M metagenome (GOLD analysis project Ga0307968, IMG submission 201834) | Saline water microbial communities from Organic Lake, Antarctica - #650 | ecosystem: Environmental > Aquatic > Non-marine Saline and Alkaline > Saline | place: Antarctica: Organic Lake... | reverse complement strand
CCCTCCAATATCCCCCCTCCTCCCTTTGCCATCTGCAGCCCCTCCTCCCTCTCCAGCTCCTCCACTGCTACCACCCCCTACCAACAGCAGGCCTGTTGCTTGCCACCCAGAAGAAGACAACGGAGCCAAGTTAGAGATGTTGTCCTGGGAGGGACCTGACCCGACATGTGCAAGGCTCTGGCGGCTGTGGTTTGAGACGGGGCCGTATGGAGCTGGACGATGTGCGGTGCCTACTACAAGCAAGCGGCTAAGGACCGGAGCAGCCTCTGTCTTGAACCTGTGCCCATGGACAAATTTGCATGCTTAAATGTATCCTTATACGACACTGTGTGTGCGTGACTGTATGTGTGCACGTGTGCACATGTCAGTGAATATGTGCTCGTACTAAAAGGTACAAGCTTTGTATGTTTTTTTATTTCAATCTTCAACAGGTGAGCATTTTCCTAGGCATGTAGGATAGGTGCAGCGAAGTGTGGATAGTGGGTGGTTTGTAGGGCTTGGTGATACAGCTGCCGACTGTGGTAACGCTAACCCTACATCACCACACAAAATGAATTAAAAACCAATCCCAACGAAGCCTATTTCAAACTACATTGTCAAGGTAGGCTTCCCCGTCTTATCTGATTGTCCTCTCCTCCCCCTCTCCCTCTCCCTATTCCCCCTATATACACACGTGCCTCTAGCAACAGCCCACCTGCGTGCCATAAATGCCCCTCCTCCCAGGCACGTCAATGATGCCACCAGCTGCAGTGCTGCCTCCACCACTGGAAAGGCACAGGTGTGTGTGTGTGTTTGAACGTCAGTGTGTGTGTGTGCACATGTGTTTGCCTGTAAGGTAGGTTTGTGATGTAATCAGCAACCTGCCCACACATGTGTTAGCGCCTGTGCACGTTCATGTGTGCGTGCATTTGTGTGCTGTGTGCAGTTGCAGTAAATGGGAATGGAAGCGCGTGGATTGCGACCCTGTTCACCTGGAGTGCGTGGGTCTGTCAGGGCGGCCATAGTGTGGGGCCACATAAGGGCTATGGTAGGCAGTAGCTTGGGAGGCTCTGGTAAAGTGGGCCTGCAGCAACAGAGCAAGTACATCATATATCGTATACCTACCTTACCCTTGCTGTCACACTGCTTTGCGCAGCTTTAATACCCTGCCTGTGCCTGTGCCCTTCCCAGTCCACGCCCAAACCTGCCTGACGAATATAATCAGGCAAGTCTTCTCGCAGGTGTCTGTAACACTCAAACAACTCACACCTTTTACCTCCCATGCTTCAAAACCACTCACTTGGTCACCCCCTTTGGTCCGTACTCCTCCATGATCTGCTGATCGGCAGACAGGGCAGGCGTGGAGTGGTGCAGTGCCTGCAGGGCTGTGCGTGCACACTGCATGGCTGACAGGCACACCTGGCACGCATAACACACGTGTAAGTGGTAGGTCAAGCCTGAGGGAAGAGCAGATGAGACTACGTTGCAACAGGTGACAAAACTTAGATCAAGGGGAAGAATGTTGCGTTGCAGAAGGAAGTGCAGTCAAGTAATAAAGAGCATACAAGCTTTAGCTTCAACTTGAAGGATGCCGCTCTAAAAGAGGCTAGACAGTCAGAGAAGGGCAGAAAAGAGTCAAGTTGTCAGAAAGGAGGTTGTAAGCGTCGTGAAATAACCCAGCACATTGTGTTGGATGTTCAGCCAGTGAGTGAGACTATGAGCATAGCGCACCCTCAGATCTGAGGAAATTAGTAGGGGTGCCGCGGCATCTGCTGCTGCTGCTGCTGCTACTGCTGCGCTCTTAAGCCGCCGCCCTCTCACCTGTGCACATGAAAGCAAGTGGGTTGTGGTGCAAGCGTTCCATGTGTATTTCTGTTCATGCTTGTATCTAAGGGTTTATTTGTGTATGTGTGGGTGTGTGCGCATTCATGTCAATGATGGTGTGTACGCATCTTTTTGGCAATGCGTGCCTTCAAAGCATATGAAGCGTGCAAGTCATCCAGGTCCCTCCGGTTTTGTAACAGCAGTATTTGTGGCTGCCATGCGTGCTCCTCACCTCCAAAGCGTCTACCTCCTCTGCCAACATAATCCTATGTCGCCAATCCCCCATCTCCTCCTCCTCCTCCTGCATTTCCTGCAACTGCTCCTCTTCTGCTGCAAGCTCTGCCTGCGCTGCTGCCAGACTATCCTCCCCTTCTCCCTGCTCGAAAACACAAGGCAGCTGGGCTGCTGTGGCTGAGCTTCCATGTGCTGCTGCCTGCTTGTGGCGCAGGCGTTGCGTAAAGTAGGCGTGTGCCGAGACAGGAGTGCCTGCAAAAGTGCAAAGCATAGCCATCATTTGAGCAAGGGTGGGTGAATTTGATGAGCAAGGGTGGGTGAGTATGAAGAGCAACAGCAACACAGAGGTGCTCTGCAGAACAGCGAGCATGTGCTGGCGTGGGGTGGCTTGGGATAATGTAGAATTGTGGTCTAAATTTAGAGTAGGGCTCCTGTCATAGGGAAGAAAGCATGAAGCACGGAAAAAGTGTTTTTTTGCATTTGTGCAAATGTGAACACTGGGGTCACAGTCGTCACAACTGTCCTTACATTGTCCCGTCATTTATATGTACTGCTTGATACTTATTAACTTCGTTCCTCAGGCCACCATCTTAATACATATATCGTCTTCAATTCCAGGATCTCTTCCTTTAAATCCTTCCACTTTCATCTTTCATTTACCTCCCCCCCTCTCCTCACCTTTGCTGTACACATACTCCTCAGCCGCCGCTGCCTTCTTTGCAGCCTCCTCCCTGCGCACCCTCTTTGCCTCCTCCACCCTGGATTCAATACCACAACACGCTGCACATGACAGTGCTGCAGCGTCTGCAGCTTCATCTGCCGTACCCGCTGCCACTTCAACGGCAGCTGCTAGGAAGGCGTGCGTGTAATGAGGCTGCTTGCGGCGTGCGATGATTGAGAGGCCCTGGTGTACAGGATATCGGAGAAGGTATCACATTATTGATGGTGTACAGGATATTGGAGAAGGTATCACATTGTTGAAGAGGGTCAGGTAGGAGAAGGAGCGTGCTTATAGCCAGGGTGCCTGTGGTGGGTAATGATGGAGAGGCCCTGAAGTTTGATGTATGATGTATGATGTATGCAGATTCAAAGGCCTTCCAGCATGGCAAGGCGATCAGAAGTATGATGAATGATGTATGCAATTTCAAACGCCTTCCAGCATGGCAAGGCGATCAGAAAGCAGGTCAACAAAGCCCTTATCACGCCTCGTACTCCCATCATGGATCAGCATACATTCACCTGTTGCCCTGTATGACTTCACAACGTATGGACAGTCTCTCCCTTTCTCTGTGAATACCAAGTTTTTTGAAGTCAAAACGTATCAGCCCCGCCCTTTAAAATGTCCACAAACACACACATACATAATACATACACAAACATACACATAAACTCACAAACACGTTCACACACATACCCTTAGCGCCGCCTGCAAAGGCTCTGCCATCAGTGGCAACATGTGGGGGGCCACCCCTCCCGCCCTCCTCAGCAGTGCTGCCAGGAGCAGAGGCGCTCGCGGGTGTGTACCCAGGTCTCGCAGCTGCCCACAGAGTGCATCCACCACGTAGTCTGCGTTGGCATTCAGCAGGCTGCGCAGGGAGCCGCTATACCTGTAACACATTCCGGTCAGCCACACACGGCAAATGGAAGCATGTGTGTACGTCACGCAGTTGAACGATGAAATATCCTGCGTGGCATTCAATAGGCTGCAAATGTTGCGACTGAACCTACATTGCTTATGGGACATTCCAGAGCTACAGTTGCACATTTACAAGCACCTTGTCCTAGCATCGAACCTGCAGTATGAAGACTGCACACTCAAATCATGCTCAACCGTAAAAGCAAAAGAAACATCCAGCACACCTGCACCTCGCTGCAGTTATTCACACTCCCACACCCACACTCACACCCACACCCACACCCAAACGCACAGGTACACACACATGCACATGCACACACACATACGCACCCGCAGTGCGTGCACACCGCACCCAAGGCCACCCCTGCAGCTTGTGCAGCCAGAGGGCAAGGATCTGCCAAACGCTCCAGCAGCGGCAGCAGCACGCAACGCATGAGGCGACCAGTGGCGGCCATGCGTGGCCCTAAGCCACGTGCGATGGCACCGCAGCACTCGGCTAGAGCACGTGAAAGCAGCGCGTTTTCTCCAAGCACCTGGGGGGTCAGAGTAGCAGGGGGGGGGTCGTCAGAGACCAGCAAATAGGCAGACAACGCAACAGAAAAACACTGTAGAAGTGGTGACGCTACCATTTCCGCCCTTACACAAAGAGCTCATACAGGGCATGGGTTCCGATAGTAGCTACAATCTAGTAAATAGAGCAATAACGTCGGCGAAATTGACGAGAGGACGAGGTGAGGGACATCTTGTTTTCCCCATAATCCTTTGATGGAGCTTGGCGGTGCTCGCAAACCTTTTGGAAAGTAGCATAGGCCATGGACATTGCTGCAAGTCATCAAAGGAGCGTTTTAGGCAAAGCACAATGACGCAACTAATCTCTACGCATCAGATGCTAGGCATGAATAGCACAAACAAGAGGAGGGTTGACAAGGTACAAAGCAAGGTTCGTTTCCCTGCCCCTCATTTATCAAGGGGGCCCTTGTTTGCATGAAATGAGGAGGAGCAAACAATGTACCTGTACAGGTAGCTTTATAGCCTGGCCCTGTGCGTCCTCTTGTGCGCTTTCTACCCCCTTCCATCCATTCCTCTGCTGCTGCTGCTGCTGCTGCTGCTGCTGATCCAAGAAGTGGCTTGGATTGTGTGTGGGTGCCGCCCACAGTTCCTCACACACTACCTGGCCCAGCAGCAGTTGCGTACTCTGCTCAAAGTCAGGGTCTGGGCCTGTGAATTAAAGGCACGTAAATGCAAGCTGGGAGTAGGGCTGGTGAAAAGTTGCGTCGACTGAGACAGGCAACACAGGTATTTGCAAGGCACGTGAAAAACACACTTTTAGCAAGCCTTATGGGTCATGAAAGTAAAAAAATCTACACATTACAGAAAGCAAACACCCACTCACTGTGTCGTTGAACAGCTCATTGTGTAAAAAGCCTGTTTTGCCAATGGCTTCTGTGACTATACTGCATGCTAGGTGGTGCTTCTCAATGATATCTTACTTGTGTCCCAGGCACGTCAGACAAACGCCATGGTGTGAGGGGGCCTGTCAAACAGCATGGACACGTTCTTTGTCCCGGCAGGCTCCTTCTTCTTCTTCACCAACCAGGCAACCCACCTGCAGGCTTAGCCATTCCTTTTTCTTCTTCACCAACCAAGCAACCCACCTGCAGGCTTGGCCACACCACGCGCATCAGGCACTGGAAACGATGGATCCCAGGCCTTCTTCTTCACCAACCAAGCAACCCACCTGCAGGCTTGGCCACACCACGCGCATCAGGCACTGGAAATGGTGGATCCCAGGCAGCAGATGCGCCCAGCACAATCTCTGCCGCCACCCCTGCAGTTGCCGCGGCTGCCGCTTGCCAGCTGTAACCCACCAAGTCCGCAGCCGAGGTAGACAGTGCTGCAGAAGGGAGGTGCATACCTGCAGGTCCGCCTCGATTGTATGGGATACGCTGCACTTGTTGTGAGGCTGGGAGGCTGCTGCTGCTGCTGCTGCTGTTGTTGCTGCTGAGTTGTTGCTGGCTTGCCCCAGCCTGGTCGGCAGCGGTTTTGAGCATGTGGGTCAGCTGGTCGCAGGTGCGACGCACGTGAAAGCGGGTACCTATTGTTGAGTTCAAAATGGAAAGGACGATTGCAAGAAACAAGAAACGGTTTAAAAGACTTGTCTTAAGACATATGACAAAACAGAGGTCTGTGACGATATTGGAGATGCTGCCAGAGGTGAAGGGCTGTTGCAACTCTTGGAGTCAGCCATACAATGTATGAAAGCAGTTCTCTGCAATGCTATTCAGGCTGATAATTTGGATAAGTTAACGTAGCACGCCTAAATGCCCAATGAAGATGTTGGTCTGTGCTCCCTTTGGCAATCGATTCAGGCAAAAGGAAGCATGTGCATGCCAGAAATCCTTGAGCGCTTCACGCTCCATCAACGGCAAGCCTTAGCCCCCCTCCCCCCTAAAAAACCGTAAAATCTGCCAAAGGTGCCAAATGATAAGTTGAATGGACTAAGCATCAGAGACGTAAACTGCCATGGTAAATTGCAATAAAACAATCAAAAAAAGCTTGCACAATATCCGCCCCACCTGAGACAGCCATGACATCTGCCAAGCGCGCTACATGGCCCAGGCTCCTAGCCACTCCTGCCACCGCCTCATAGCAGCGCACCGAACCCAAGTGCAGTGTGCACAGAGGCATGCGTGGTAGGAGCACACAGGAGGGCATGGCATCAGGGAAGGAGCTTACAGTGCTGGAAATGGAGGGAGGGGGGGAGCCTGCCGCATAAGCACCCCTTGCAGCGCTCGACACATGAGCAGCAGCGCCACACGAGGCTTCAAGGCTGGCGGCACAACCACCAGCACTGGCACCGGCACCCATACCAGATGCTCCTTGTGAAGCAGTCCCAGCGCTGTGCTTCACACCACCACCACTGTTGCCGCCTCCACCACCTCCAGCGGCCGTGGCGCTGCTTGTGGCACCCGGCTGGCTTGTAGGGTGTGTGTGTGCCTGTCGCTGCTGGTGCACGCCTCCTCCATCCGCCACACGCATGTGCAGGGCAAGGGGTGCGGCTGCACGGTCATACATGAGGCATGCAGCTAGCGCCTCTAGCAGGCGAGCTAGTAGCAGGGGCCGATGTGCTAGCTGAGTGCTGAAGCCTGCAGCACCTGTAAAGCGAATGTGTGTTGCGTACATTTGTGAAAGTGATGTGCACTTGCACTGTTGAGGCTCACACCATGGGTTGCCTTGGGATGAGTCAGGACCAGAATCCAAGATTACAGGCAATGAGCGCGGTTTCTCCTGACCTTTCACTGACGGGACGCGCATCTGCTGTTGCTTGAATGCAGCAAAGTGTGTTCACGTATATCTTTTTACGCGCACACTCGGTCATTAACGCTACTCATGCTTCAACCGCATTGACTGTCAGGTATAAGCTTACCAACTAAGCGAGTGAGTGACAAGGCTTGCTTACATGCAGCATGCCTCTTTTGTTCCACACTTGCTTTCAGGGCATACAGGGTAAACGCTGCAATCAGCCCGATCCAGGACACATTCAGGCACTGCCTGGATACGGGATCACACAGTACTGAGAGTGTTAGCGTCCAACATGCATAAAGCCACCTTAACTTCCCGCTGAGACCTGTCACAACTCCAATTTTATACAGACATGCACACACACACACAAAACGTACACACACGTGCACGCGCACACATACATACACACGCTCACACGAATATACACACACATACACGTACATACACAAGCACACACACACAAACGTACACAACTGACCTGAGTACAGGAGTGCGGTGCTGAGTTTGCGCGCGTGCAGTGTGCCTTGGGCCTCCCCTGCCTTCACAGCAGGCAGGAGGCCATCGACTAACTGCTCCAACAGAGCTCCTGGAAGTGCACCCTTTCCTGTAGGGGTGGCACTGGCAGCACCCACTGTAGTGCTGCAGTTACTTCCATTGTCGGCAGTAGTGTTGTGTGGCTGATCTTTGGGTGTGCCACCTTGCTGCTGCCTTGCCAGCCATGCCACGCAGGGCTGAGACACAAGTGCCCAGTCGTCCTGTGAGAATTGTGTGTGCGCAAGCACTTGTATGTGTGCGTAGGTGCATGTGGATGTGTGTGAGTTCATGCATTGCGATGTTATTGTGCGTGCACATGTGGAGTGAGCACGTATGCGCTTCTGCGTGTAAAGGGTAAGAAGGGAAACAAAATCACACAGATTCTGGACGTTTTTTAATACGTGTGCGGATCACAAAGACGCTTTTAGGTTTAAATTGTGTGTTGTCTGTTTCATTCTGCTCTTGCTAGGATCTCAAATATCCGTCCATCCTCAATGATAGGTATGAGCATTATGCTTTGGTATATCAACAAAGGCATTCAATCCAGCCTTTAGAAAGGCCTTGAAAGCATCGACACCCGTGTAGTTACGAATGGTGCATGTGCCTCAAACACGGCACACCCACGTGGCTATCCTCCCTCACACCAGTGCATGCAACAGTCACGCAAAGCATGACATCAGAAGCACTTCATCCTCCCTCACACCAGTGCATGCGGCAGTTACACAAAGAGTTGCACCGAGAGCAACTGATCGTCCCTCACGCCAGTGCTTGCGGCAGGTACACAATGTGTGGCAACATAAACACTTCATGAGTCAGCCTTTAGGAGCTGCGCACCTGAGCAAGCACCAGCACCAGCTCCAGCAGCAACCCCCTGCCTTCAGCACCTAGTGTGAGGAAGCAGCTCTGCAGAAGCCGAACCACACCTGTTCCAAAGAATGTGCCACTCAACTCCACTGTATATTCAGTCTTGAGGTGCACACGAGTGCAAAAGAGTGTGTGACAGGAGTTTACTGTCACCGTGTGCCTCTGTGTGCGTGCTTGCAAGCTGTGGCAAATGTACAACAACTGGTCACATGTCTACCACATGTCTTGGGGAGGCTTCAGTGCTGAACTCATCTTTCACGTGTTCTTTTTCTGCACAAACGAGGAGCAGGTGCATAAGGGCACAATGCGCAAAAATTGTATAGGTATGCCTGCAAACAGGCACTAAGGGAAGATGCCATCCCTAGGAGGGATCCCTATTACACATGCCCTTCGTAAAGGGAACTGGTGCTTTATGCACGGCATCATTTCGTCGTGATATTTCATCCACCTCCTAGTTCCTTACCTGCAGCCAATGCCTCGCGCACCATCGGCCGCGGATGATTACACAGAGGTGGCAGCGCTTTCTGCAGTAGCCCAAGCACCCGCTCTGTGCTGCCCTGTGGGAGAGCGCGCACGTGTATGTATGTGTATGTGTATGTTTGTGTGGATTTGTGTGTATTTGTGTGTGTATGTGTATGCTCTCATGTGCATGTGATGTTCAAATCAAAGGCATGTCAGTGACCGTGAGTGCAGCCGTGCATTACAAATTGCACACCCACCTGCAACCATGCCTCGTCACACACCTGCAACCATGCCCACCTGCAACCATGCCTCATCACACACACACCCACCTGCAACCATGCCTCGTCACACACCACTCGCAGCGATCTGTCCCCTGCTCCTGCCTTGGCACCTGTCCGGCTGCTGCTGCCAGGTTGCTGTCTGGTTTGGGGAGCTGCATGATCAGGGGAGAGGCCAATAGAGGGGGGAGGGCCTTGCAGCCGAGATGGTGCATCCGACGCTGCTGACATTGATGGGCCTGATTCAAGAGAGGCCAACGCTTGGAGGGTCTTGAGGGCAGTTGGTGCGTCAACCTGTGCTGCTCCATCAGGCCTGCGTATGGCCTCACCAGAGGTGGTAGTGCCCTGGAAAGCAAAGCGCGTGCAAGCAAGGCTGAGGTGGGGAGCTCTTGCATCAGGTGCGTGTATGTGTGCTTGTCTGAGGGATATATTTGTGTGTGACTGTGTGTGCGTGTGTGCGTATATGTAAGTGTGTCTGTGCCTGTGCTTGTAAGTATTTTTCTTACCGCTGCTTGTAGACGCCACTGTGCATCATACTGACAGCATGCACAAGCAAATTACTGGCCGCTGGGGGCAAACTCAAATGAGCTGCACACACACATTGGGTAATCTCGCTGCTGTCCAATGAATTATTTGTTGCTGGAAACTCCAGGGTGGGAGGGATTTTCCTGGGAGCAAAGTTGGTTGTGCTGCCAGCAGCAGTAAAAAGCCACTACGTGCAACATGCAACCCACGGGAACCACCCACCATGCACTTGCGTCCGCCAGATACAGGCTGCAGAGGATCAGCAGATGAAAGGTGAGAGCCCAAAGGGACGTGGACAGCATCGCTGAGCGTGATGCTTACTATCTCAACAAGCCCTGCAACGGCTAGGGCCGTAGCTTTGGAGCCAGAGCCTGATCCTGCAGCTGCACTGGCCCTGGGAACGCCTCCTGTGGCTGCATATGTTTGCTTTGCAAGACTGGAGGCTACCCCTGGGAGGTAAAATGCCAGGGCCTGCCAGTCAGCTACCACCTGTGTACAAGATTGTGCGGCGCATGTGTGTGTATGTGTATGTGTATGTGTATGTGTGTAGATGTGTGTGTGTGTGTGTGTGTGTGTGTGTGTGTGTGTGGAGGGGGGTGTAGGGGGCAGCATACATCTGCTTTACACAATCAATTGCAGGCTGCAGCTCCTGGGCGGCCAAAAGCCAGGGCTCGGCTGTCGTGCACCAAATTACATGTTTTGAATTAAATTTGAGCAAAGCCATGCTTTTGACCTTTGTATTGACATTGAGCCGATGCTGGCCTAAAACGCCCATACACCAAGGGATGGGTACGTCCGCATTTCACCTACGTACCTGCATGAGCCGCCTCAGGAGGTCCAGCGCAGCCAGCCGGAGCGCCCTGCTGCCCCCCTCCCCCCTGGCCCCCCCGACCATTTCGCCCTCTGCTGTAGCCAGACACGCATGCACCAAGTAACCCAGCAGCGGGGCAGCAGCCTCAGAGGACAGCACGCACGCGAGGGAGGGAGTGGGTACTGCCAAGGGGTCGGGCTGCAAGAGACCTGCACCCTTTCTTTCCCTGCTGTGGGGGTGCGTTGCCCAGTGCTGCTCCTGCTGTGCATTGCGCTTCTCCTCAGCAGCCACGTCGGAGGCACAGGACAGCAGCAGGGCATCCACATCAAACAAGTCCTCGGCACAGCTGCTTCCACAACAGCTGGCAGGATGAGGTTGTTGCTGCTGCTGCTGCTGCTGCTGCTGTTGCTGCTTGGGAGGCAAGGAAGAGGGACGCAGTACGGTGGGACTTGTTCTGTCATCATGTCTCACCCTCCCAGCCTGTCCCTCGCGGTTTGCTGAAGCTGCAAGGAGGGCATGCACACAGCGGTACGCCAAGCACCGAGCCTGCAGTTGTGCAAGGCAAGTGGTAGGAGTCAGGTGCCAGGTGATTATGATGGGGCTGAAATAGAGTACGAATAGGACAGGATTGAATTTGTGGTGTTGAAGGAATAAGTGTAGGGTATTTGTGGTGGTAAAGGAAAGAGCGTGGGGTGAGGGGTGGCACATGCAACACCTGAAATGCTAGTTGGGGTGTGGACGAGAGAGTGCTGGCACTCCTCCTGTGCCCCAAAGGATTGATCCCTGTGTGGTGTGCGTCAGGGGAAATCTTGTTTAGGCCTGGTTTAGGTTGCTCTGACCTACTGGTGAATCTGGCTCAGGCTACAAGAAAGTAACACAAAGGCGTTCTCTTTATGTTGTCTCTCCCTTACTAAACCAGGCTTGCATGACCTCCAAACTATGGCAACGAAATCAGGCACAGGCTTTTTTTCGAAAGAGTACCACACGCCAGCCTGGATCAGCAAACTCGTGATGTGTGATGTGTGCATGATGTGTGTAAGTGACGGGTGTGTTTGTTGGTGCATGTGTGCTCCCCCCCCTCACCTCCTCAGACACCGCTCCTTGTGGCAGCATGAGCAGTGGGGCCAAGCGCTGCAGGGCAGCCAGTGCTTGGTCCTCCTCAGCTGCAGTGCCACAGCGCTCAAACAGGGCAAGCAAGCAGCCTGCGGGGGGATGGGAGTGCGGTGTTGGGTGAGTGATGGGGGACTAGCATCTATAAGTAAGCTAAAATGGGACGCGGAATGATTAGGCAGGGTATGCAAACAAGGAGGGATACCAAGAAAGAGAGCGTTGAAGCACTTGATTTTGTCATCAAGCACATATATGATACATGACAATCAAGCTAGGAGCTGGCCGGCCGGACGGGACAATTAGAGAAGGACAACAGCACGTTCATTGAAGCCCAGCTGCAACAATGCTGATCCTAACATTTCTACAGCAGACGCTCATGCATGCATGAGAGTCGACCGGACAGTCTTTGGAGATAGCTATGTGGCTTTCTTAGCTTGTGAGGGCTGTTTTTCCTTGCATGCCAGTCCTGACTGCTGCAAGGAAACAGGCACCCTCTGCTATCCAAGAAATAAAGATTGAGGTCAAAACGCCCAACCGTTTTCTCACTTGAGCACCATTAAGAGTAAAAAGGAGTTGAAGCAGCAAGAGGAGGACACAAACAAGTGGGCAAGTGCATTTCACGCTCCTGCCGTTCTGATCTGTCACACCCAATGGATTTCATTGGTAGAGCGTATGATTTCGTGCTATTTTGCAGGTGCTTTAAAGTAGGTACAAATGCATTTCAGCACGCCCCAATTACCCAGTAGCATTATCGTATTATCACTCATATTACTATGCAGGCACATACACACAAACAGGCTCACCCAGTGCTGCCTCTGCCACCCGATCACTTTGAGCGGCAGGCACCGCAACCTCAACATCGTCATCGACCATTCCTTCCACATTCCCTCGCTGCTTCTGCTGCTGCTGCTGCTGCTGCTGCTGCTGGGTGGAAGCCGGACGCACGGAGTCTGCAATCAGCAGGCTGGACATTTAAGCCTTTGTAGTACTTAGATTGGCAGGATTCCCTCTTTAACGAAAAGGGTGCATAGGATGATGAAGTGTTCACATAGAATGATGAAGTCTTCACATAGAAAAACATATAGAAGTGTTCACATAGGATGATGAAGCGTTCACACATGAAAGTATGTCTGACAGGCGATTATGCACACATAATAGGCAACAAGATACACAGATTGGGGCACAAAACCAATGTCACAGGGCACGCAGGCCACAGACCAAGAGTATCCCCTCGTAATACACATGTACGCGGATCAGGCCGTCTCACATAGGTTTTCCTCCACCGCAAAGCAGAAAGCAGCAGCTGAGAGATCCATATGACATCTGGAAGGTTACCTGTAATCAGCAACAGAGGGAAGGCCAAGTAGTCCCAGCAAGCCAGCAGCCCTTTGTGCTCAACGCCTTGCACAACCACCTGGAGCGCTGACAAGTCCTGCACACACACAGGTTAACGATTGTCCACTTCCTCACCTACTTATTTCAGTTGTTGTTCATCTGAAGCCGTGCACCTCTATCTATTGATCCCCTCCTCCTTGGACTATTGTGTTTCGCAGGTGTAGGCAGCTCACAGGTACAGGTTTCTCCTTCCCACCATTTGAACTCCCTCACTCATGTCTGCTGTATGTAGTATGTAAGGAATGAAGGAGGTGCATTACGCCGACCAGCGTCGAAGTTCAGTTGGCCTGGCTGTACATGATGTATAGCTGTACAGCCTTACAGCCACAGGAGCCGCTGAGTCACCAAGCAGCGTGCACGTTGTGTTAAACAGCAGCACTGGCCGCAAGGCTTGTCAAAACATCAGGCTCAGCTCACCTTGTGCATGGCTGCAGGGTCTGTACGCTTGTACAAGAGCTGGGAGCAGATGGGTTTAAGCTCCTGGAACACAGCCTGTCGCACCTCCATGCTGTGTTTGTATGTACATGCGTAAAAGGATGCGTGTGAAAAGGACTGCACTTTGTTCAACCACTTTTTAACTGCCTCAGCACCTTTTCAACATTAAAAAATGACGAAAAGATCATCTTGCAGCGTGCTGCTCAATGCACAGGGATGTTCAAATGGTGCACTTTCCTGTATGCCAAACGCTCAGGGATACATAATCAAACCAAGGGGGCAGGGGAAGAAAAGTGCAGCTGGGTCTGCCAACCCAACAGGAGTTAATGAGCAGGCAGCGCAATTTGAGGACGCTCCTAGGCCCTGCTTGTCCTTAAGGGAACGGTACTCACAACCCACCTCAAGCCCTGCAGTATTACCTGTGTGGTGCTGGGAAGGAAGGCATGCCGCTCCTGTTGAGGCTGAGGATGCCCAGTGACAAACTCCACTGATTGGTGAACTAGCTGGGGGGCACTTTAAGCTGTGTATGGGTGAGTTCACGCGTGCTGAGGCTGCTCTTAATGATACAAGTACTGCACGTTTGCTGTGTATGTGTATGGGTGTGTGTCCGCTCTTCAACACTCGCTGTGGAGGGTGTTGTAGCTGTGATCTACAACAGCAGAGCCTTATCAGAGGTCTGTTGGTCCAGGCTCAAGAGCAGAGGAGTATGCCGGCGCAAACAAACAAGAGGCCAATAGCAAGCAGGGCAGTGCTTTTGCGGCTGCTCCCGCGCTGTTGCTGCTGTTTGTCCCGTATAACAGTGATCAGCCCCGTAATGGCAAGGGCTGTGTAAGTAGCAAGAGGAATTGAGTAGATAGATAGAGTAGGTGACTCACATTTCACAGTCTGAGCGCACGACAACAGACGGCAGGGAAAGAGCCATGCAGGTGAGTGATGCAGCGCCAGTCTGTAAGTGCTGGAGTTAGGATACAAGTATTGCCCACCGTAGAGCAAGGGGTCGCCCTCAAACCCACCAGTGGCGTTGGCGGCTGGCACAACAAAGCCCAGTTCAATGTTCTGTCCTCCGAGCAAATGGATGAATAAAATGCTGCCAACTGTATTGAGGATGTGCGGGATGATGAAGCTTGCTTCTGTGATATGGATGAGGATACTCTGGAGAGCCGAGGCGGTTGGCCTTGAGTCAAGCCTGCGCAGTTGGATTTGGTGTAAACTATGGTAAGTATGTAGTTCCTCTGAACTTGCAAGTGTTTGCGCATACATATGTATCTCACGTGACCAAGTTCAATGATTGTGGGCTTGTGGACAGACATACATGTCATGATATTTATATTCTGGGTAAGAAGTATGTACATGCATTGTCCCTGTGTGTGTGTATATTTCATCAAGTATTGTTCATTTGTGTGTGTGTATGTGTATGTGTGTGTGTGTGTGCAGATGTGTATGTATGTATGTGTGTATGCGCGCACATGTGTGTGTGCGTGTGTGTGTGTATGAGTGTGTGCGTGTGCATGTGTGTGTGTGCACGTGTGTGCCTGTGTGTATGTGCCTGTGAGTTTGTGTGTGTATGTGTATGTGTATGTGTATATATGTGTGAGTGTGTGTGCGGATGCGTGTGCTTGTGTGTGCATGTGTGTGTGCGTGTCTGTGAGTCTGTGTGTGTGTGCGTGTATACGTACACGCGTGTGTGTGTGTGTGTGTGTGTGTGTGTGTGTGTGTGTGTGTGTGTGTGTGTGTGTGAGTGTA
>Ga0307968_1002575_pt1 | contig 15134 bp, 21 predicted proteins | sample OrgLakmetagen650_FD_201834 | JGI IMG/M metagenome (GOLD analysis project Ga0307968, IMG submission 201834) | Saline water microbial communities from Organic Lake, Antarctica - #650 | ecosystem: Environmental > Aquatic > Non-marine Saline and Alkaline > Saline | place: Antarctica: Organic Lake... | reverse complement strand
CAGCCCTGCGGTGTCAGGGAGAGGGGAGGGGCGGTGGAGGTGCTGCTGGGCGCACCGTGAAAACGAAAATTATTCACACCAGAGTGCGCAGGCCCGCCCAGCGCACCCCCCGCCCCCAAAACTTGCACAGTGACCCAGACTTACAAATCAGGCAGCCCTGCGGTGCCATGGGGAGGGGAGGGGCAGGGGGTGGTGCTGCTGGGCATACCCCGAAACGAAAGTTTGGAAAGTTGAGAATCAGGGCCTGGCCAGAGCCACGCAGCCAACGTCCAGGTCTGAAAATTTGGCAGGCAGGCCGAGCAAAATTTTTTGTCGGGGCATACCAGTTTTGGTGGCCAGGGGTGCAGTGAGCAGCGCTGTGGAAAGAAGTGACTCAAATGTTTGGTAGCTGGAGGAAGCTGCCCGGCGCTCAGCCCAGCCCATGCCCCCCGAACATCATCTGACCGCACAGGCGTGGACAGGAGACGTTTCTGAGTGTGCCGGCTGGGTCCGGTGCCAAGGAGAGGCAAGACGAAAAGTTCGCTGCTCCATGCAAGCACACGACTGGGTGCACGGATTTCCACAAATCAAGTTGCAAGGGACGTTAAAATTAATGTTTAAAGACGCGATGATGATGGGAGCGTTATCTGAGGATGCGAGTCTCCATGTTTGACTGACAGATGTGAGCAGGTTGAAGGCATGCATGCACGTGCACACGCGCGCGCACACACACACACACACACACACACACACACACACGCACGCACGCAGGCAGGCACGCACGCAGACATGCATGCACGCACATACGCACGCACACGCGCACACACACACATACACATACACACACACAAACACACACACATATGTATAAGCGCGCACAAAGCACACACAAGTTGCCAGTTCACAGCGCAAAAGGCTTCGCCAACTTTTCAGCATCGCTTGCGATGCTTCCCCCTACTTGTCAATACTGTAAAATACGCGTTAAATACAATACGGCGTATTATACGAATACGCCGTATGACACATCCCTGCTAGGTTGTGTTATAAAGCATCTCAAATGATAGCTACACAGCATAAGTGGCCCTGCAGGGAGAAGGTTTGGCGTTGGTGTAGGAAACACGTAGTGGTTGCATTAAAGAACATTATAGCTATAGCTGTTAAATTCAGAGAAAATCCTACAGGAAGAAGGTAGGACGTTGGTGTGGGAGCACGCAATGCTTGTGTATCATCAGAAAGACGTGATCGAGCAGAGAAAAGAGCATAGTTTAATAACTATTGTGCTCTGACTTAATAATATTTTTTTTGCCGAGCAACAGTTGAACGTGTCACAGTGTGACTTTGCCCACAACATATGCAGCCACAACCGAATAAAACGTTCATAGCCGAGCAGCAGTTATATGTGTCACAGTGCAAGATATGCAGCCACAACCAAATACAACTTTTCTATCGCTGAGCAGCAGTTGAACGTGTCACAGTGTGACTTTGCCGACAAGATAAGCAGGGAGCAATCGTTATGTATGCATGTGTGCGCAAAGCAGCACTCACTGTGATGGTGCGTGTGTGTGATGATGCATGTGTGCGCAAAGCAGCACTCACTGTGATGGTGCGTGTGTGTGGTGATGCATGTGTGCGCAAAGCAGCACTCACTGTGATGGTGTGTGTGTGATGACGCATGTGTGCGCAAAGCAGCACTCACTGTGATGATGCGTGTGTGTGGTGATGCATGTGTGCGCAAAGCAGCACTCACTTTGATGATGCGTGTGTGTGTGGTGATGCATGTGTGCACGAAGCAGCACTCACTGTGATGATGCGTGTGTGTGATGATGCATGTGTGCACAAAGCAGCACTCACTGTGATGTGCACGACGTTGTGTTCATTCTGGGGGTCCATGTCTCGGATATACTGCAGCACCTGGAGCTCTACGAGGGCCTACACAAATTTAACGGGTGATTGCGTCAGACGCTGTAATGTATGCTGCAAGTCAAAAGTTTTAAAATTTGGAATTGCCATTAAGTCCTGCAGAATATCAAGGAGGACGCCTATGCAATAGGTTTGTGTCAAACATGGCAGTGTGCATTATAAGGTTCTGATGGTGTTGAGAAAAGCGATTTATATGCATGCCTTAATATTGACCTGCATGCATGCTTCAAAATTCAACATACAACCTTCCTTGTGTTACATTCTATTGATACCACTTCTAGCTCGCTATTGTGGCCTATATATCACTTACAACCAGTATGCACGGCAAAGTGCTCCTACCTGGTGATGGAAACGTTTCTTGTTGCGGATGACCTTGACAGCCCGCAGCGTGTTGGTGCGGAAGTCATGGCACTTCAGGACCTGGCCAAAGCTGCCTTTACCTAGGACGCCCAGGACCTGTTGTTTGAAAAAAGGAAGCGTGTCAGGAGTATGTTGTGAATTTCTACATTGATACAAGAGAATAGCAAGGTGGGTGGGGTGATTCCACACGATTATCACTGATTGATAGAGCAACAAACAACAAATTTTGGGGAACTGCATTGAAATATTTGCATGCCAATGTGGCAAGTGTGCTTAATGCAATCTCATTCTAGAAGGGAGCCTTAATTGAATTGCACATTATACTCTGCACTGTGCAGGGGGACACAAATGTGCTTTTGCTTCTTCCTGCAATTACACCAAACCTCACACACATTCGCTAGCCATGCAGGTCAGGTAAGCCTTAGCAATCCTCGTCCTGTTCCTAACTGCATCCATCAATTTTGCACATTCAATTTATCCCAGGTAAGTGCCTCACACACATATAAAAGGCACAGGCATCTCAACATTCACATCAGCACAAGCTGTGGCCAAGCTTGCAAGACACAATCCCAGCACTGGTTTAAAGAATTGGCACTTCTGTTTACTAACAGTATGACCACGCAATTGTGATACACCAAGCCACGAACCCCGTAACGGTAGCCCAATCGGTCACGCATCACCAAGTTCTTTTTACCGACAATATGTATTAAGTATTAACCAGCCATAGGACACCGCAATTGTAACACACCAAACCGCAGACCTCGTAACGGTAGCCCAATTGGTCACGCATCACCAAGTTATTTTTACCGACAATATGTATTAAGTATTAACCAACAGTTGTGATTCACCAAACCGCAGACCTCGTAACGATAACCCAGTGGTCATGCCTCAAAAAGTTTTATTTACTGACAGTATGACCTCGTAATGGTAATAAGTAAAACCACAAACCTCGTAACGGTAGCCCAAGTGATCATGCGTCACCACGTTGTAGTCCCCTCTCTCATCGTCATACCCAAAATTGCTCTGCAAACACGTGTAAGAATCAAGCGTGGAAATGCTTTTTCTGCATGCAAGCCATGAATGTCAGCATGATGCCAGCATGAATGTCAGCATGAATCGTATCGTTTGATGCATGCAAAAGCTGAATGACAGGTATCGAACGAGCCGTGAATGATTGACTTAAAAGGCCAGAGGCATGCAGTGTTTAGACGGGAGCTTCATCCAGCAATGATCCAATAAGAATGACCCATAAAGAAAATAAATAGGGTTGGCCATAACTGTATATAAGCACCGTATATGACCGTATATTTGGTGATTTTCCTGCCAAAAATACCGTATATACACCGTATTTATATGGCTCTGTCCAACCCTAAAAATAAAGTAGAAAGAAATAAACTGAGGATTTGCACGGCACCTGACAATCAAGGTTTTGGTGTGCAAACGCGCACCTGCTCTGCAGCAGCATCTACCATGTTCAAACATTCCAAAGAGCTGTTGAGTGCGCTAGAAATAGAGTGCAAGGCTTAAAATGAAACATCGCAGGAACGATAACAATATATTTAACAGTATTACATGAGGTTGCTTGTGTGATTGATGGCTGCGATCAGGGCATGTACACTTATGCTACAGATGCCAAAACAGAATAATAATAATACATTTTTACAACGTTACATGAGGTCGAATGTGTGATTGATGGCTGCGATCAGGGCATGTACACTTATGCTGCAGATGCCAAAACAGAATAATAATACAGTTTTACATTATTACATGAGGTCGATTGTGTGATTGATGGCTGCGATCAGGGCATGCACACTTATGCTACAGATGCCCTGCAAAGGCGTACAGGCGTTACATAAAAAAGGTAAAGAAAATACGCATAAAGAAAGGCTTGAGGGTATTTATGTCAGCCGCACGCATGATAGGCAAAGGACTGGACTGCAAGGTGAGGCGGCATTTCTTATTGGGGGTCTGGGAGAGCTGTGTGGGCTAAGCAACCGCAGGATTATGAAGTAAGAGGGCAGGCTACATTCAGCGCACGTTGAGATGCACTGACTACGCATCACAAATAAGGTTGGCCAGAACCTTATATATATATATACGGTGTATATACGTTATTTTCGGCAGGAAAATCACTAAATATACGGTCATGTACAGTGTATATATACGGTTCTGGCCAACCCTAACCACAAGTAATGTCCGTGGCGGCGCACCTTTGAGGTGTGCGGATTGCCCTTGATTTTGCGAGCGCCGCTCCGGCCCACAAAGAACACCTGAGTGTATGCAATTAAATGTACGTGCGTCTAAATCTTTTGTGTGTCCTTGTGAATTGCAGGCATGTATAGTGCAAGTGTGTAGAGTAGTACTTAATACAGGTACGCAGGTGAGCGCCACTGCGGCCAACAAAGAGCACCTGGGCATACGCATATGAATGTACGTGCGCCTAAGTTGTGTGTGTATGTGTGTGTGTGTATGTGTGTGGGTGTGTATGTGTGTGGGTGTGTATGTGTGTGGGTGTGTAGGTGTGTGGGTGTGTCCTTTTGAGTTGCAGGCACGTCTAGTGTCTAGTGCAAGTGTGTGTACTTGAAACAGGTACACAGGCGAGCGCCACTGCGGCCCACAGCGAACACCTGATTGTGCACGTTTTCATCTACGCGTGTCCAAGTTGTGTGGGTCTGTTGCAAAAGTACAAGTGTGCATGTGTCCATTATACAATCTGTGTGCGCCTCATCCAAATACGCACGTGTGTGCACACTTTTGGTTGCGTGTGATTTACACAGGTACACAGGCAAGCGTGAAGTTGAGTAGTCGTGCCTGCTATTGCATGCCCTCCTTGGTTAAAAAATCAGTAACTGAATGAGGACATGGAATTTTCGGTCTGCTTCACGGGTGTAAATTGCTAACAAACATCTCTGAAACGTTACCCCACTTCTCTTCCTACTTGAGAAGAAACTTGCAATTCGCTGCCTATCTATCCAGTGAGAAATTCCTTGTGATTTGTTACCTACCTACCCAGGATCCCGCTCTGCTCTAACAGTGTGTGAATTATCCACAACCTGCACCCGTCTCTAAGCCTTTATGCCTTCCTTGTGAAATGCTGCCTACCTATCCAGAAACCCGCTCTGTTTGTACAGTGTGTGAAGTACCCACAACCTTTACTCACCCCTAAGCCTTTCTGCCTCCCTCGTGATTTGTTACCTACCTATCCAGGATCCCGCTCTGCTCTAGCAGTGTGTGAAGTATCCACAACCTTTACCCACCCCTAAGCCTTTCTGCCTTCCTTATGATTTGTTACCTACCTATCCAGGATACCGCTCTGATTTAGCAGTGTGTGAAGTACCCGCAACCTGCACTCATCTCTGCCTTTCTGCCTCCCTTGCTCACCTGAGGGAAGTCTAGGATCTCGCTCTGCTCAAAGGGCGTGAGGTATTCTGAGTAGCGCTTAAGGGCCTGCGCAGAGGAAATGGCGCCTGACTCCCACGCGGATCCCGCAGACTCACTACTGCCTGAGCACACAGCACGGGCGAGCGTGACAAGGGTGATGTGATGGAAGATTAAATGACAATGATGAAATGGCGCCTGACTCCCACGCGGCTCCTGCAGACTCAGTGCTGCCTGCGCACACAGCACGGGCGAGCGTGACAAGGGTGATGTGATGGAAGGTTATGAACCGAGAACCAAGGGTTATAAAGGTTATGAACCGAAAACCAAGGGTTATAAAGGATATGAACCGAGAACCAAGGGTTATAAAGGTTATGAACCGAGAAATAAGGGTTATAAAGGTTTTGAACCGAGAAATAAGGGTTATAAAGGTTATGAACCGAGAACCAAGGGTTACTAAGGTTATGAACCGAGAAATAAGGGTTATAAAGGTTATGAACCAGGAACCAAGGGTTATAAAGGTTATGAACCAAGAACCAAGGGTGATGTGATGGAAGGTTATGATAATGATAAAATGGTGGTTAAATTTTCCACGCGGCTTGAGGTCCTACTTCACTGCTGCCTTAAGTTGGGAAGTGATGGAATACTGATCCTTTTGTAAAGAAAAATGTTAATATGCTGAACAATACGATGTGGAGGACTGACTGATGTAAGCGACGAACTTCAGAGATCACAGTGAGAGAGTCCCAAATCAAAAATCGTCGGCAACACACAGATGCTTGATAACCTGAGTTGGAGGATTTGCTGATGTAATTTAACAAAGATCTTTGACAAGATATGTGTATACAATTACCTGATGTGGAAGATCTTGACGAGGCAGAGGAGTGAGGTGGCCTCTGCGCAACCTCCACTGCTCGTTGCTGCAACTGCTGCTGCTTCTGCTGCTGCTGCTGCAGCGCGTAGCTCTGCCTCTCCTGGGTGTAATTGTTGTGTGTGTGTATGTGGATGAGAGAGAGAGAGAGAGAGAGAGAGAGAGTATGTGCACGTGAGAGAATGTGAGCATGCACGTGTGAGAGTGTGTGTGTGTGTGTGTGCAAGTGCATGTGCGTGCGTGCGTGCGTGCGTGCATGCGTGCGTGTGCGTATTTTCGTATGTCAGGCGCCTCTACTGAGCATACAGCTGAATGCTCCTCAAGAGGAATAAGTAAGGTACCTTACCTGCTGCTGCTGTTGCTGCTGGGTAAGCACACGCTGCGAGTGCTGCGTGCTGTGCTGCGCTGCGCCTCGCTCTGACATGGACCCTGCCGCGCCTTGCCCTGCAACCCCCCCCCTGACATCTTGTGCCATAACGGCTTGTCCAGTGGAGGCAGGTCCTGCTGCTGTGGCGGCTGTCGATGATGTGGTTGCGGCGGCGGGGGTAGCGTAGGGTCGGCGTGTGGTGCTGGAGCCTAAAGTTTTTGGGTTGGTGGCTGTGAAGGAGGAGGTGGCTGAAGCAGGTGGGGGCATCTCACCTGGGAAATTGGTATTTGTATGTGCGTGTGCGTGGGAGTGTGCACGTGGGGGTATTTTATGTGGTATTGCTGCATAAGGAATGAAGCATTTAGGGTGAGGAGGGTTGCTGTCAGAATTCAGGACGAGCTTTGAGAGTTGGTCTTTGGTGCATTTATAAAAGGGTGGACTTGCATAGGCAGAGAAAGCTCGTATAGGTAGGTAGATAGGACAGACTGAGTGCAGCGACATGCTTTTTTCCATGTACCAACTCAGACAAAACTCACGCTCGTGCACGCACACACACGCGCTTTTTGCTCGCTCGCATGCACGCATCACGTATGCACTCTCATAACACATACACACATACGCACACACACCACACACGCACCTGCCAGCGCCTTTGCTTTTGTAAGGTTCAGGTGCGGCACTGCCACCCCACCCGCCTGCTTTGCATTGCTGCCGTATAAGCTGGACAGCACGCTGGTAGAAAGCATATTGCTACTGCCATTGGGTAGCTGAACAGGCTTGGGATGCCCCGCTGCTGCTGCTGCTGCGCCCTCAGGCATTCCCGATGAAAACGCCTGTGCCTTCGCAGCCCGACCACCTTTTTGCGAAGCATCATGTGAGGGGTGCATGTAGGGGTGGTTGCCGTTGGCCATCCTTCTGCTGCTGCTAGTGGTGTTGATGTTGTTGCTGCTGTTGCTGGCAAGGATGCGGCTTGTCGTGGTGGGCGCGGCTCCTCCTTGTTGCTGCTGGGGCATGCTTATATTGGTTGCCCTACTGCTAGTGCCTCCCCCATTCCCAAGACCCTCAACACCAGGTGGGTGATGCTCCGTATAGTGTGCCTAAGAGGTTTTTGTGTGTGTGTGTATGTGTGTGTGCGTGCCTGTGTGCGTGTGTTGCGTTTGTGTATGTGTGTGTACGTGTGTGTGTGTGTGTGTGCATTTGTGTGTGTGTGTGTGTGTGTGTGTGAGTGTGTGTGTGTGTGAGTGTGTGAGTGTGTTTGTGTATGCGTGTGTACGTGTGTTTGCTTATGAGTGTGTATGTGTATGTGCGTGTGGATGTGGATGTATGTGTATGTGTGTGTGCGTGTGTGTGTGTGTGTGTGTGTGTGTGTGTGTGTGAGAGAGAGAGAGAGAGCGAGAGAGAGAGAGAGAGAGACAGAGAGAGAGAGAGAGAGAGTGAGAGAGAGAGAGAAAGATTGTGAGTGTGTATGTGCGAGTGCGTGTTTTGTGTGCGTGCGTGCGTGCGTGTGTGCGTGCGTGCGTGCGTGCGTGCAAGCGTGCGTGCGTGCGTGCGTGCGTGCGTGCGTGCGTGTGTGTGTGTGTGTGTGTGTGTGTGTGTGTGTGTGTGTGTGTGTGTGTGTGTGTGTGTGTGTGTGTGTGTGTGCGTGCGTGCGTGCGTGCGTGTGTGTGTGTGTGTGTGTGTGTGTGTGTGTGTGTGTGTATGCGCATGTGTATTTAATATGTGCGCTCCCAATTGGCCGTGCACATGTCTTTGTGTCATGTGTGGTTTTGCATATATGACATCACAGCATTGTAAAAGCACCACGCACTTTGCTAAACTCTAGACCGGGCAGCGTGGCTGCAACTGCAGGCATCCTCTCCCTCTCTCCGTCAAGATTGTGGTGGTCAAGGTCCGAGTGATCAAGCGACTTCGAGGAACGAGCATCAGCAGCATGCATTAATACAACATATTTTCAACAGTATTGATAAATATGTCACTTCGCCGTGATTGAGAGGTGTGAGTTTTCAGGGTACTCGCACACCAGTATTCGTGAAGGTTGTTGTGCTTGTATTTAAGATATTTGTAACCATTCAACGTGAGGTAGTTCACACGTAGTTCACGACACTTTCTGATCAGTGACCAATTCTTGCCTTTTGGGTTGGGTTGTTTGGAGGCTGATTGTATGGAAGTAGAAAGTCCTCTGTGGCACACGTTATTGTGCTCTCTCTCTATCTCTCTGTCCCTGTGCACAACTTGTTAGTACACGTATAGTAGTTATAGTTCGCTGAATGTTACAATTTCCTATAACCAGTCAGTCAGATCTAATGGTTACCTGGAGTTCCTCCAAGACTTTGTTGGTAGTTTCCTGCCTTTCTGGATTTCTGGCTTCATTCGAATTTCCTTGCTAAATCTCCAGGGCAGTTTGCTAGCGGGGCGAGGATGTTAGCTTCTCTTCCTTTCTGTAATTATGCCCGCGATTCTGTCCGTGCGTAGAGTTGTTGAGTGCGTCCTTTTCTTCCGAGTGGCAAGAAAAATGCCTCTCACCACATAGTGATCAATCATGAAAGGAAGAATGTCCTCTATGGTACCAAGTACCGTGACATTGCAGAAATTACAGAAAATTTGGACATATTTGTTCCCTGCGTTGGCACCTTGCCCAGGCTTATTACAACGTGAAAAGCAAACACCTGTTGTCGTTGCCAGTCTCAGCCCCCCGCCTAGCCTCTAAAGTTTGCAATTTCTTGGAGGGTTTGTCAATATCCGTGAAATCATGTCACAAATATAGCTCCGGCATGGCCTCGTTTGAAAGTGACTATAAGGTTGCAATGTGGCTGGTTCTAAAAAGCCGCATTAATGGCAATAACTACTATGGTTACAATGGGGGTGACCTTCAGCCAGGTTGTTTGGCTGATCGGCTGCTGACTGGTCTCGGCCAGCCACAAATAAATCCATAAGCTCAAAAAGAAAAAGAAAAAATATATTGTTCTGTTGAGAAAGGAAATCATGAACAAGTTGGTTGTTGACCTGTTGCAGCAAAAAGGGTTGGGCTGCTGAAAAAAAGCCATAAACAGAAAAATTGTTTCCTCACCTCACAAACTCGATGGTCTTGGCAAATTAAAAGAGTCATGTTGTTGCATTTTTGCGATGAGCAGGAAGTTAAATACAACATTACTGGAGCACAATTCCGGCCACTTGTTTTTGTGATGACGTGTGCTCGGTGCAAGCGCTGTCCGGGGTTGAAAATGGCAGGTTTCAGGAAGTTCCAACAGACATCTTGCATCACCCATCACCCATCACTCAAGGTCTTTATAGCTGTGGAAGTTTGCATACCTTTTACGCATTCCTTTTCACACAGACTTGCACGACCCTAGGATCCCCAAGCGCAGCGCCACTATTTTGTGATTGTTTAGTCCCTATATCTGAGAGGCTTGTCAAGCAATGTGCTCTTCATACATCATGCCCATTTCTCAAACCAACGCTCGACAAAAATTCACCTGTTTCTGTCGTCTATTAATATTGATCCTTATGTGGTTATTTTCCTTTTTTGTTTCATTACTTATAATCAAGCCTATTAGCATTGCTGCGGCTAGGACCTGCTGCTTTCATTCTTGTGGTGTATGTATGGATGAAAAGCAACACTTTTACTGCATCATGAAGTACTCTCCAGAAAAGGTCCACCTTTATGGGCAGCATATTTGTTAGCTGGTACCTTCGACTCCCTCCTTGTGCTCCCAACAGAAAGCTCAATTGCAACGCTTTCAGATCCCCAGCAATCAGATGCGTGCTTGCGATGCCTGTCTTTATTTGCAACTTCTTCGATTGAGAACAAACTCGGGTCAAACCTGGCAGCAAAAAGAAAGGTGCCTGTGATGACCTTTTACAATTGTTGAGGCGTGAAGAAAGCAAAGTGAACCAAAGCAGCGTTGTATTACTACCTTTCACTATCGCATATTAAAGTCATACCAAAAAATACCATGTTTGAACATCCCTTGGAACCGTTTGCCCAATGGCGGGGACTTCTCATTGTTCGTCCGTAAGTGATCAGAGCTGCACAGCCAGATATTAATAAAATATAAAAGAATAGCCAGCCCAATCCAGAGGAAAGGATATCTTCAAACCAGATACATTTCACTGCCCATATGCACTCCATGTCAAAGTTGTCATAACTCAATTTCCACGCAGTGATCATTACATATAACAAATCATTTGTCTTTTTGGTGAGGGAATTTTATGGTTTACGGTACCCAGTAATAAAGAGGCCCCATTTCCTTAAATATTGTTGGGAGCGGTTCTTCACTACCAGCGTATTCTTCTTGTTTCCTTAATGCACAGCCATCTCCTCCTTGCGCACAGCCTGCGGCTTTCTGCCTGTATTGCTGTTCCACGATGCAGCCTTTGTATTCTGCTGGCGAGGGGATGTCTTGTTGCGGCAGTAGGTGTCCTTCCGCAATGGTGCTCCCAGTTGCTGTGGGCGGGGTGTATGAGGCTTCTTGGGAGCCTACGTTACACAGAGATCAAGAGAAGGTGAGAAACTGACACGTGTCATAGAAGACAACAAAAAAAAAGCATACAAGACAAATTATGGAAATGACGTCATATTTCCAGTGGATTTGTGCCCTTAAAACAAACTTGCTCCTCCTAATGTACAGAGCTTTGCCACACAAGACCATGCTACAGAGATGGTGTTGGTGTGTGGCAGCCTAGCTAACAGACAATTGCAAGTCAGAAGATGTCAGTGCACAGTGACCTAGCTAGCGGGTGATGGCGAACAGGAGGAGCAAGCGGACAGTTTCTCACCTTGTTCTGGTCTCTTTGCATCTTCAAGAGCATTGCTGCCCCCTTGGCCACACTGCCGGCCTCCTTTGCACTTGGGAGCTTGCCTTCCTCGACATTGGGAAGCACGAGCGCGTGCACTTTCCAGCTGTGCAGAGCAAGGCAAGACAATAAATGGCTCATGTTGGTGTTCCACTGTTTGAGTTCAGATCTGGCTGCAAGAGTTGTTGGCCTTGCAAACTGGGATACTTGGCAAAGCTAACAACGAGCCAGCAAAAACATAGTGTAGCAGCAAAGGAGATCATACACAGCTGGGTATAATATATATAGCTATATACAGAGTACAAAAGCTCTCAAACATGACAAGCTGTGCTGCTGCCAACACGAGTGAACCAAGCCGTTGCATGCTGTAACATGTATAAGTAAAGCAATCTACTTATCACTCATTCATCCGGTTAACCATTTTGGCTGCTATGCTACACATGCTCGACTAATATACACGCACCTGGGAGGGTGTTTGTGCTCCACCAACTTGACGGTGACATTGCAGCGTCCCTGGACCAATGGGACGTCAATGTTTTTGGGAGGCGCCTCCGAGTGGAGGTTAATGAATCCACCGTTGCTGGCAGAAATACAGAGACGTACTGCAATGGCGACTGCTTTTTGGCTGCTACTGGCAATGCAGACCTGAAGAAGCGGAGGCAGTGTGGGCCGGCATGGTAAAAGGCCAGCAACGTTGAATATGTATTCTCTGCACCATTTACCAAAGTAAATGAGCATAAGTTTGCGTGAAAATCTATGATCACAGCTTCTTTCCATTCAATCAATTTACCTCAGCAGGCTTTCTAAGGCAGCACTCTTTTGGAAGGCAAAACACTCGCACGTCTGCGCCTGAGAGCTCATGTATAAGCTGGAGGTGACTGCCTTTCACGCCAATGAGGTGGCCTATTTTTTCAGCACCAAGTCGCAGAGTTGTCTGGATAATGAAGTCCTGCAAGGGTAGAAAGAGCAAGCAGAGAGCCGTGGAGAACTTGCTTGCTAATAAAGGTTATAACTATAGTGACTTTCTGAATTTGTGATAAGTGCAGGACTACTGCATAAAATGTGATTATGTTCGTCGTTTAGCGCGCTATGATGGGACGCTAAAAAGATGCGACCTACTACCTTGTCCTGCATTTTCTTCATGAAGTTGGTCATCTGTTGTCGCAGGAGCGTCTCTTCTGCTTCTGCCTCCTGTGTTGATGAAATCCAACAACTTTTAGTTACTGATGGCGGTATAACTCCTGTGCGTGCGATCGTCAATGCATACGCAGAATGCAAAAACGTGAAGGACCGATACCATAAGGCAGGTAAGCAAGCCCTGCGGGGTCCCTTGTCCATTCAGCTACAGTACCTGATCAAGTAATACAAAGTCTCCAGCTGTCTGCTTTGGTCCAGGCGTCTGCTTGCGTGCCTGCTTTTCTTGTCGCATCTGTGCGCTGCTTCAAGCCGAAGGCTAGGTTACTGTTATTACATATAAAGGAGCTTTAAAATAGTAATCAAGCAGTAAAATCTCGCTTAGGGTGTCCCGTGAAATTCCGTGAAAAGGTGTTGCAGATTTCATTGGGAATTATTCCCAGTACCGAAAAATGAAAACATTCCAAACATTTGTGTAGGGGGAGTTGCCTCGTCGATGGGGAAATCTTTTGTGGAATTAAGAACAAGGATAAAAATGTTGCTCGAACCAACTTGTCATCTCCTAGTGCTTACACCACCGTTTCCCATGCAAGCTCTCCCCAGACGCATGCCATACACACTCAGGCATTCGATCAGCAGCAGCAGATCCTCCTTCCCTCCTGTATCAGCACCCCTGCCACAACCGCACGGACACATCCCATCACCGTTGGCAATCACGTGTCTCGTGGCCTGCCATGCAAAGAAGAAGCGCTCTTTGAAAGATGGCTCAGCAGCAGCAGAGAGCAGCAGTTTGATTGACTTCAGCCACATTGACGCGCTGCTGGCTGCGAAGCCGGAGCACAGAGGTGTGTGTGTACTTTGTGTCTGCCTAGCTATATAGACAGTAATAGGCCCACCACCATGTGACACCAATCCACCAACACGTATAAGTGCCATTGAAGTGGAGTCTTCATATGCCAGCCGAAGTTGTCTGAAACAACTCTTGTTTACCGGATAACCTGAGAGCTATACGATGCAGTCTAACCCTTTTCTCTTGAAGTTGTACAGCCTGCAAATACCTAGCATAAAACACCTTGGTCTCACTTGTACCTTGTACGACAGTTGCTGGTGGTGGTGGGAGCAAGGGCTCGTCTACGACCGCCCGCTTCAGTTCAGGTGAGTTTGACATTGTTGTTGAATAAAAGGACCAAACTCTTTAGATGCATTGAGGTTTTCCTGGTGCACAATTGCACTACTCTGCAATGTATGTGCCGTTCGTCGCACGTTGGCTAGCAGCAACAGTGCGGAGCACACAGAGGCTTGTCTAGCTGAGCTGAAATACATAAAATCCTGAGCCTATTGTGCAACGACCAGTGCAAAAACATGTGTGCTTGGTTCTGGCACACCGTATCTTTACAGTTTCAGCTCCTGTATAAGCAAGTGCACTGGTAGAAGCTTCAAGGAAAAGGAACCAATTTTGACCGAGTTCCTTGAGACTCCTCCACCACAAAGAAGAAAGAAAATCTAATGGGGATCAGGAGGGTTGCAGGCCTGAACTGAAACCATCTCCCGATGAGAGTTGATAATTGTACTGGAAAGTTTGCGTTTGGTATGGACAAGTTTGGCAGCGTAGATGACAGAATGCACATGAAGCTTGGAAGCAAGTTTTTAGCTCTTTGAGAATCAAGATCCAGCTCCTTAAAAGGCATCAGTTTTTGATTGTTGTAAATGGCACCACAAATCTCATTGACTTGACTCGTTGCAATCTTCTTGTTTCTTAGAAACTGCATTGTTTGCGAGCCTTTTCCACAGACTGCAGCCGAATGAAGTGTGTATTTTATTTATTCTGGCTTAAGGGTGGGATAGTTCGAAGTTCATGTCTCATTAAAAGCTTTTCTTTTGCCACTCCTTTCCCGCAAGCCAATCCAGCAAACGTCTGCCCATCCCCCAAACTGTGGAGGAGTGCCTGCAAAGAGTGCAATACATTGGAGCCTCACCTACAGCCAAGGAGTCTGCAGACACACTGTACAGTCTGGCCAAGGTGGTGGATGGGGACAGCAAGCAGCGCAAGCGATTCAGGCTCAACAACTCGGAGGTGCTGGACAGAAAGGTGGGTCTTTTTTATACTTCAGCTTCTTACTGTACTTCTTCTGCACCTTACTAAAGTGGTTATCAAATGCTCAGAGTCTAAATTTAAAATTATGTAGTAAATAATGTGCTGTGTATTAAAAAATAGAGCCACTGTACTCGTTGCAGTGGCTCTCTCAATTTTTGTCGGGTCTGGCGACCTGTGTTGGTTATGCATGGTTATCAGGAGACCAGCCTCGCCGTCTCCTCTTCACGTGGCCCTCG
>Ga0307968_1002574_pt1 | contig 15134 bp, 11 predicted proteins | sample OrgLakmetagen650_FD_201834 | JGI IMG/M metagenome (GOLD analysis project Ga0307968, IMG submission 201834) | Saline water microbial communities from Organic Lake, Antarctica - #650 | ecosystem: Environmental > Aquatic > Non-marine Saline and Alkaline > Saline | place: Antarctica: Organic Lake... | reverse complement strand
ACCTCATTTGATGTGTGTGTGAGGGAGACAACCTAATTGGTAGGGCTCTGCCTAGTGTTGCATTATCCCACTGCCTAGTTTGGAATCGCAGGTGAGCCACCATTATGGTTACATGCCTTAACGCACGCTGAATCACAACAGCCTGGGCTTTTGACTTAAATTAAATTAATAAATGGCATGGCCCAGTTCAGACACGGTTGTTGTTCAGGCTGCACCTGGAGGGCAGCTCACGGCAACAAATTCACAAGTACTACAAAGTGCGTGCAGGTCTGCACATATCATTGCTGTCTAATTTACCGACCATGCTTACACCTGGATGATAAGATTAGAAGAAGAAGCGCGTGCATACCTGTGCTTTGCGCCCCAATAGAATTGAATCGTGATAGCGTACTTGCTGCTTGTCGGTTCCTTCTATCACCTGAACAGCCATGTTGGCACCTGCAGACACAGACAGCGGGCTCACTTGGTCAAAGGGGAGAGCTGCACTAGCAGCGGAGCTGGCAGTTCTGTCAGGGCCTTAAGGTGTTATTGCAAGCATGAGCATGAGAAGCCGGACGTTTGTGTGAGAAGAGGGTATGGGGGGGAAGGGTCGCTGGTTGTAGCTCAACAAGAAGCAGCCTGGGAGCTGACAGCTGTTCTGAGATGGGAGGCATAACTGCTCATCCCTAAGTTGCGTTAACTTGGCAAGCCAGCAGGTTGGCCACAACCATTTCAGTGTGTTGTATATGTGTGTCACTTCTGGCGGGGAAATCCTTACGTTAATGGGCACATACAATGGATACACAGTTCTGGCCAACCTGCACGTCATCCCACATACAGTGTCTGACTTATGTATAGATAAAAGGGTGCTGACACGTGATATTTCTTGGGTTTTCATTGGTCACATGTATTTGCTGCGACAACTGACAGCCTCACCTTTGCGCTCTGATGCATACAGCGCCCCCGCAAGGAAGTCGTTGTCAAACATGTTGAGCAAGTTCCCTACGGTCGGGCACAGATCAGTGATTTAGAGGTGCGTGCTTACGTGTGTCATTGAGTGTGGGTAGAGGAATGTGTAGGAAATGCGAGGGAGCAGATGAGATACCTTACAGGCAACAGTGATACACCCTTGTTTACTATCTATGTGGTATGTGTATGTGTGTTATAGACAGTTATGGACCATCCACATCAATCAAGTGCTCAAGGGGTTAATCCAAGGGATTTACACCTCTTCAAGCCCCGCCTGCGATGACTGCCTGCTACATCTATTTCCAAGCAGCAGGCTGCAAACAGGTTCCCATCAAAAGCTCACATCAGCAGGGAGCTCACATAAAAAGATGTCCTAACACTTGCAGCATGATCTCAAAGGCACACACGACAACACATTGCTCACACACCTGAGCCAATAACTCATGTTCTGCCTTCCTTTATCTGTCCTTTATCTTACGTAGACTTCATGCACGTAAACTTCATACACCCGTTTCACGCTAGACTCCATACACTATCTCACCAGTGTCGTAAAATACGCCAGACTTCAGCCAGGCCACACCGCCCTCTTTCAACCACTCAAGGGCGCTGCCTGGCAGGTAAGAGGGCTCCTGACCTGTTTCGTCTAAAACATACCCTGCTGCCGGTGCTTGTAGTAGGCAGACAGCATACCCTGCATTGGTGCATTGTGCTTATGTGTGTGCGCATGCATGCACATGCATGCACGTAGGTGTATGCACCTGCTCATGTGCATGCGCGTGTGGAGGGGATGGGGTGCATTGTTCAGAGACACAGCATGCAAGGAATGTACGGCTTCCTGTAATGTTTGTCCAAATCAAATCAAATCAATTGTGCATGGCTCGTATATCTGTGATGGCAGGTGCATTATTTATATTCGTGCAGGCATTTGATTAACATCACGCACAACAGCAGCACACTTTTCAAAAGGAAAGCAACATCTGGCAGCTTCCTGCTTGACTTGCTGCTTAGGTGACTGCCTGGGCTTTATTTTATTATCCCATTAGAAAAATGGGCTAATAATTAAATTAGCCCAATAGACTGATTGTGTGAAGTAGCACCACAAATGCCTTTGTAATTAAAAGCCCAACGACGCGTTCCTTTGATTTAGAATAGGTCTCGGGCAAACCATCATCAACTCCTGTACCTGTCGTAGTAGTAGCACCGTGAAGGAAAGGGAATGGTACGAGTTTTTAAGTAACTCCAGAGTGCTTTGACGTGCCATACCAGGATACTTTGATGCGCCTTACCTGCTCCATACAGGATCCTTGGTGAGCTCTCCACCGATGACAGCACGTCTTTGTCGTCCTGTGACATACACACACAGTTCATGCACAACAATAAGTGTGCTTGCAAACTCTCCACCAATGACAGCACGTCTTTGTCGTCCTGTGACATACACATACAGTTCATGCACAACAATAAGTGTGCTTGCAAACTCTCCACCAATGACAGCACGTCTTTGTCGTCCTGTGACATATACACACGCAGTTCAAGCGCAACAATAAGTGTGCTTGCAAAGCTTCTGCATGGTAGTGCAGCTTTGATTATATTGTAGCTGATAGGGTGCCAGAAGTTTGAGCCCTTTCTTGCTGACAGGATCCCAGGAACGCGCATGGTGTCGCAGGGAGTTGGTACCTGCAGCAGCAAGACACCAGGTCCTCTATGAGTAAAGTTGGCCAGAACCATACATATATACGTATATACACGGTGTATATATGGTATTTCTTGCAGAGAAATCACCATATGGTCATATACGGTGTGTATATACGGCTCTGGCCAACCCTATCTATGAGTCCAGGAATCTGTAACGCTGCGACGGAGAACGCTGACAAACAGTCAAATAGTGTATATACATCATGCAAGGATGACAGAAGGTAGAGGCCACTAGAGGAGCGTGCAAGGCTGACAAAGGTGGAGATCTCCAGAGGTGCACGTAGACCGGTGCCTGCGTCAGATGAGAGGCCAGAAACACACTCAGCTTTGGCACTCCACAAAGCACGTAATGACACTGAGGAGACAAACGCATAGACACACAGCCTACACAATGAAAGTGAACATTAACAACGTGCGCATAAGCGCAGCACACACACACACCGAACATGATCACGTACAAACGTGCACTGCTTCAACAAACGACCTGCAAGCCGTGTGTCGATTGACCATCCAGTCCATAATACATTGTAATCAATCAAATTATACTACCAACCTTTAGTATTATGGACTAAGTATACAAAGGTAATCAATTGATTGACCATCCAGTCCACAAAGATGGCACAGAGCGTGATCACTGACCTTTGCAAAGCCTGGGAATCGTGGGAGGGGTATCAGCAGCACGTTCTGGTGTTGCAGGCCAAAGAATCCCCACTGCTTTAGCTCACTCAGCACAAAGTGTTCCTGCTCCTGGTCCACTGCTAGCACCACCTGCAAATTAATAGGGTTGGACAGGACCATATTTTAGGCAATACATGTGTAGCATGTATACACGGTGTTTCTGGGCTGGTTAAGTATGAATGACCATATTCTATACACTTATTAACCCAGGCTGGCTCTGTTTCAGTACTTAATGGCTTTCACAAGTGGAAGCTACTTCGAGCCTGAGCATAAAATAGAGGATTTGAGGCTAGCAGATGACTGACAGACATTACGGCCAAGTAGCAGCTGCATCATTTGTAAGGATGATCTCAAGCCACAAATGTGTACAAGCTCAGAGCAACCCTTTTAAGGTTGATAGAATAGGTCATGTACATGTGTATGGATTTTGAACAGGGACATAACACGGTAATGTACGGTGTCTACTATAACAGTCCTGTGTACATAAGACACACAGTACTGACTAATAGTTTTTACAGCAGAAGTTAGGGTTAATCCACCAAACCATTCTGCTGGTCCCTTGCTCACTTCAGCGCAGGGGTAAGAGCCATGCCTACAAACCCAACCTTGAGCTTGCTCAGACTCTGCTGTCCATGCTACAACGCCATGCAATTGCTCAGACACAGCTGTCCATGCTACAACGCCATGAATTTGCTCAGACACAGCTGTCCATGCCACAACGCCACAAAATCTAACAGAACCAACCTTGAGCTTGCTGAGAGGCACTGGCCCATGCTGCATCTCCACACTGACTGCAGCCTGCAACAGGTGGCGTCCAAGAAGGCTTACGCGCTCCAGGCGCTGCGAAGAGGGCACCTGCTTACATGCATCAATATTTATGATTTAAACTGTGTTTTGGAAGCTGTCCACTACAAGGCATACACAAAAGGAAACTCACAAGCCCAGGCGCTGTGAAAAGGGCACCTGCTTGCGTGCATCCAAAACAAGTTTGGAAGGTGTCCACTACGAAGCATACAGACAAGGAAGCTCACAAGCTCCAAGCGCTGCGAGGAGGGCACCTGCTTGCATGATTGATATTAAGTTTTCAGACTGAGTTTTGGAAGCTGTCTGCTGTGAAACATACCAATATGCATGTTACAAAATACTAGAAGGATCAGGAGGGCAGGATCATGGTTCTGGCTCCGAATGAAACAATGATCTGTGGTTGAAGGTGACACAGCCACAATGATTGCCGTGATGCAAATGCTTCAGATCCTGAGCACCCAGACTCGTGCGCGTTTGCGTGATTGGCTTTTGGTCCAGGATCAGCCTTCTCTGTAACTGCCCAGAGCCTTCTCTGTAATGTCTTGCAAGCGGTTGTTCAAATGCACGCACGTATTAGCTTACAGTGGTAGGTCTAAGGCTTGTAGCAGCAGGTACCAAAATGGCTCTCTTTTCCCCTGGCCAGGTGGCAGTCACACCACCAGCTCGCATTTTATCTTAACAGCCGACCTCCAAAAGCTAGAGCACAATCAACATGCGGACACGCTCATGGCTATTTGCACCATCTCTGTCGCACCACTACCGCTTCACATGCAGCTCTTTTAAATACCCCCTACTAAACCCTGGACCTGCAGCAAAGATCCCCCCCCCCTGACCGCCCATATACCCACCTTGTGTGGGGCCATCTTCTTGATGGCTTGCCATAAATCCGTGCTGAGCACAGCCGCGTAGCTCTTTCCATCGTCAGCCATCTCCACCAGGTGACCGGTGTCGATGAAGAGCAGGCCAAGCATGCCTTGCGCAACCATCGTTTCGGCTCCGTGGGAATACACTGCACAGCAGCCATCAGAACAAACTGGCGCCAATCCATACACCCCGATCCTCGAGTTTGCGTGATTGGCTGACGGGTTGCTTTACTTGTGTGCTCCATCATTTGAGGGTGCTAGGATTGAGGCATTAGGTGCACATACTTGCATGCCCACAACGTGAACAGTTTGCTGCACGTGATGACCTGGTATCTTAAGACCATCATGTGGATGCAAGAGTAGGATTGCCCTTTAGAGCTAGCTAATCCAATTGGCTATTCAGGCTTACCGACACAAATTAGCCGGCAAATATTTCCTGTGACCTTACTTTCACGTTTTGTACAAATGTAATCAAGACTGTGCAGTCGTGGGACGCACCTGCAGCCTGTGGTCCACAGCCCTCTATTACATGAGGTTTTTCCCAGCTTTCATGCATGATAAAGCGGGAATTGCTCCTGTTGACGTAAACCTGCAAAGCGAAGGGTTGCCGGGCGGGCGTGAGTCTTGATTACGATCTTGACTAGCAGCCGTGCATGACAAAAACATGGAGCACGAGTGCTCCTATTTACATACTTGCAAAACAGGATCCTGTTTACATATACGTGTAAAACACAGGATTCCTGATACTTCCACAGAATTCCTGACAGGATTCCTGATACTTTTATAGAAATCCTGTTTACATGTACGTGTAAAACACAGGATTCCTGATACTTGTGAAACACAGGATGCCAGGTGTGAGACTTGAATACAACCTGGACTGACAGCCTATTTGTTTGCCTAATACATGCACAAGCATCCAGACACAATAAATAAAGACGCATGGTCGTGTTCCGACACTGGGAGTGGAGCACTGTTATGCCATGCCTCTTTGAAGCTACCACGTCATTGAGTGCTGCGAAGGTCTGCATGCGCCAGTGGACCCTATTTAACCATAATAGCAGTAAGCGTAACTTAGGGGAGATGGTGCCATAAGGGGCCGCTACAGCCATACTGATATCATAAAGAAAAGCTGCTGGTACCTGCATCACACCCTCCACTGCAGATCCTACACGTTGCCACTTTTGCTGGACCGCCTGGAAGTTGTTTCTGTCCGCGCTTTGGGCATCTGCGTCTTCCCCTTGGGATTCAGGCTTCTTCTGTTCCTCAAGCAGCAGCTGCTGTAGCAATTCGTCACTGAGGCCTGGAGTCGTGACATGTTGTCGACCGGTTTTAAATCGTCCCTATGATTGTTTTTTGGCTGCTGAAGCAGGGTGTTGACACTCACAACAAATATGATTTACACTAAGGTACAAAAGGAAGCAGCCAAACAGCATTCAAATAATTTTGACAGTGAGCTTTAACACCTCGCGGCATCCATCTTCTTGCTCTGCTGGAAGCCATGTTGGCTTTGAGCACATGGCTGCACACTCAAGACCAGGTTATTCAAAATGACTGATTGCGGGGCCTTGTAAAGCTTACATGGGGCTGTGCTTGCAGCTTTTTTGAGTGATTGCATTATTTTGATTGTTTTGCAGGAATCCTGTGTGGTGCTGTGGAAAAAAGCCCACCTGCTTCAACCATACTGTTGATAGTTTGCTGAAAGGTGGAGAACGTCTGGAAGGTAGAGCCCAAGGACCGCTCCACGCTTGACCCCACGTCCGTCTGCATGCATTAAATGACAACCGAAAAAGTGACTACTTGGTGCTTGCCAAGTGTTGCAAATAATATGTTGCTATAAACATTGACACAGGTCTCAGCGTCTCAGCCCATCATCGGACGGGTGCTGGAGCATGACACACTTGGCCCGATGACAAGTACTTGCAAGCGTGCATGCCTTTTGCCTGTACTGCCATGCAAAAAATCCCTTTTATATTCATAAGGGGTTGGAGGAAGCGAGTGATTGGCTTTGCCATGTTGTAAACATTGCATCAAAAAGTAAATATAGACATACCGTAGTAGGTCCACAACCACTTCGAATATAAATATTAATTGGGCAAAGTTTTTATCATTCTCAGAGCCCTCTTCGAACTGGATTCGAAGTAAAAAAATAGTTTTATCAAAAAGTGTCTCCAGTTGGTGTCAGCGTGAACCCCCTGGCCCTGTTCTTGAAGCCCTCTCAGTAGCAGCAGCAGGTTCCCTCATTGCAACTTCCCTCACAGCAGCACCCTTTCCAGCATCATCCAGGGGTGCTAAACACGCCTACGGAGTAAGAAAGCAACCCTGCCAGAGGCCCTCACGAACTTGGAACGAACATGGAAATTAACCCACAAATGAACCATAGACATAAATTTTATTACCGTACCAGGAGGGTGTTTTTTTGGATGGCACGTCTACTTTATGGGGTGGACCCCCCTGACCCCCCCTTCCCCCTAAACCCCCCTTCCGGTGCCCCCCCCAGGACAAAAAGGGTACCAATCTGCCCCTTTTCAAATAAGCATCTATCTGCATACTCATCAAGAACTGAAATTGAAGCGTTGCAGAGTTATGGGGGAAAAACTGAGATACGGACGCCCATACACACGTGACCTACCAGGCACCCATAACCGGCTTGCACAGTCCAACATGGCTTCCATTTCTTCAGAATTCCACTATATCATGCTGGCACAAACCTGTAAGTTTGGGGTTGATTGCTGCTTCATTGGCTTGACTCACCCCGCGGCCTGCACCCGAGCGCGTGTGCCTCTGATTTATGGACATGTCCACAGACCCCCCTTAACCCAATTTGCTCAAAAAGGGTGCCAATCGACTGGGCGTGAGCTGAGGATTCCATTGATATATCAAAATTTTGTAGGAGTGGGCCAGTAAAATTTTGGAGGGGGGGTCCAAAAAACTCGGACCCCCCCCAGGTCTACCCCCCCCCCCCTTCCGATTTGACCCATACATATATCAATCGACAGCTCTTGACAAGAGGATTCCGAATATATAATTTCTAATCGATTTGACACGTGCCGTCCAAAAGTTATGCTTCATTCACCCTCCTGCACCACCCCAAATTAACATTTGAGGGAGGGGGGGCGGAGATCAAATGAACTCTTGTAAAATATTCATCTTCTGTAGCCTTCCAGAATTTGCAGGGATTTTGCGGGAAATGGGGTGGAGCGGTGATCGATTTTTTGTAATACATTATTTTTAGAAGGTGGGCGTTCTTTTTTGTTAATGAGCACCCCTTTCACTATTAATTTTATCCTATCCGCACAAATACGCAAGGCCAAACAACCCCTGATGTGGCCCCAGACCTAACCATTCCTTCATTACATGCATAAAAGTTACTTTTGCAAAAGATGCATATTGACCACAGGGTGGGCTGTTGCCGCCCTCTGCATGCAAACATGAGCCTGCCTGGCAGGTTGATACTACCCAAGCAAGAGCTGTCAAACTGCTCAAAAACTGACAGCACTCTAGTTGCTTGTCAAAGCTCATTTAAAGTTCTCGTTCCAACTCTGTGTTTGCGCGCAGCTCGCATAACTTGTGCTCGCATCCCAATCATTTAACAATCTAGTCCATGCCCTCTCCCTCCTCATCCCCACTGCCCTGCCTCCCCCTCGCTCTCTTCCTCGCTTCCCTCCCCATCTTCCTCGCTCGCACTGCTCACTCCCTCGTCCTCGCTGTCATCCACAAAAATAATTAATTTTCACTAATCCATCCGCAGCCCCAAAAATATTTAGTTAAATTCCTGTCCGCAGTTAGCCACACCTCTCAAAAACGTTATTTTTGCGGCGTGATATACTTTCTGTACGATTTTTTTTAATTCGGACCTACGATGGTCATCCTCTTCGTCCCTGCCCATAAAAAGGGTGTGGGTTACTGGCCTCAGGAATTTTACCTAAGATTATGCCTGTGCCCATTGATAGATTTCTACAATCCCGTTTGAGCATTGTACATAGCATGCAGGCAAGCCGTTTAAAAATGTGTATTGACCGACTTCTCTTGTTAGGAATGCAAATTAGTGCCTCAAATTGGGTACACATGCTTTTCGATTTCTGAAAAGAAAAGAAAAAAGAGAAACTACGCAGGGGTGATAACACCTCAAGCATGAAATACGGAAACGGAGACGGAGCTGTCGGACAGCGAAGTACTCACGCTACCAGGCGGATTCGAACCCGCGACCCCGAAGAGTCTGGCCTGACCACGGGCCACTAGGCTTTCAGGACAGCTACCCGGATTTCAATTTCTGTTAAGTGCAATTTCAGTAACTTGTGTTAAATCTCAAACAGTGGCTTCAAACCAAAACAGCAGGACACAAAACTGGTATATTCACTTTCCTCATACTGGTATGCTGAAACCGATAGGGTATGCTGAACCGATAAACCTGCACCTGTGTTTTTGGCTCTAAGAAGTGGTCTTTGTCCGGGCGCAACTTCAAGGCCTCCAGGATTTGTTCCCTGAAAGGCATGCATGTACATGTGTCCCATATGAGGCGCAAGATTACGCAAGCATTCATTTTATATGATGAAGGCTTCCCAGTGCAAAGGCTTCTAAAATTACTACTCAGAAGACAATTACCATTTAGTTACGGAACAAATTTGGCTGCGAATGTTCGCTTCTTCTGAAATTGCTCCATAAAATGAAACTTAAACACCTTGACGCGCCCATTTCACAACTCTTTCCTAGAAGAGCGCCACTTACAACATTTATGCTCAAGCCCAAGGACAAGTTTAGCCAGAGCAGCACTTTTTAACAATTGCAGCCATGTGCAGCGAAGTTAGTTTTGGGTAGCAATCAGAAAGCATCACAGCCTGAAAAAGAATTTCAATCACTCTACTCAATTTCCCCTCGTAATAATATATGGATGGTTAAGTATCCAAGTTTCTACAAGTATTTGAGGCTGATTAGAAACTAGAATAACTTCAATAGCCTTTGTTTGGCAAACACAAAAGCACTGTACCATTCAGAAGCCACTCCCATTTTTTCTTTGTTTTGCTTAACCTTTGGGCTCTACGTCTTAACTTTACCGACCCCACCTGTTGTTTAGCAATTTCTGCATCCACTGTTTCTTTTTGTCTTCAGGCACGTCTCCTCCTCGCAAGGCAGGGACCACAGGCAGACGAGGCTTGCTGTTGGTGTCCTTGGGTGCTGGCCTGTGGAGGATCAGATAAGAGTAAAATACTGCATTAAGCACATTGATCACCCTTCCAACATCATGAGTGGTGAGATTGACGAATTTTTTGTCATGCAAATCGAGACCCCAGACAGATTAAAAACGACCTTGCTTTTGTGGACATTGGGTGCTGGCCTGTGCAGTAGAGCAGGTGGATTGAGTTCTAGTTGATTTCCTTTCCTCCGCGCAAAAATTAAAATTGGTCGGCATTTTTAGTTTGATTGACTGGCCTGTGAAGGAGTGCACACACACATACACAAACACACATATACACAACACACACACAATTGCATGCCACCAGCACACCCTTAAATAGCCATATACCCAAGCTCACACCCTGCAGCCGCGCTTGACAAATTTTCAGACATTATGGTCAATGATATTATAGGCATACGACAGGAAAAGAAGAGGGATAGGCGCAAGCTCTTCGGCGCCAGGGCAGGGTAGACAATGAAAAGCCATAGCTGTACGTTTAACGTCTTGTTGTGTGCGGACGCAAGTAGTTTTTTTTCGAATACTATATTCTAACTACTATGCAACCAATGGTGATGAAAAAAATGGCAGCTCATACACACAAACACAAACACGCACACACCTGATGGCCACGTTTCTTTGCATAAATGTTGTCACCCTCTGCATGAAATCCTCTCGATTCCTTGCCAGCACCTCCTCCCTGCAAGAGCAACAAAGGCCCTTTATACCTGATCGGTCTAAGAACAGAATGTATGGCTCAAACAGAGGCATAACAGAAAATGCCAAATTACACGGTGCACCATTTGTTCAATATGGTGATACTTACGATTGCTTGCAGCCTTGACAAGTACACCTACAATTCTGCCTGAGCTGTTGGGGTGCATTATCACCACAATGCCTGCTACTCTGCAGCTGACTGATGATGTCATGAGTGTCAGCAGCAAATGTCCAGGGTTTTCCAGATCTGTGTTTGAAATGCATAGCGGCACATACACAAGACCCAGCAGTAATTTCTCAAATCCTATGGTTAATATATGATTCAGGCCAGCCCTCCGGGTGTCATATGCTTTTATACAATGCATGCCAGTTGAGTAACCAGGCACTTGCGATGCTCATCAATTGGGGAGGGAGCCCTGCAACCGCTGCTAAAGGCCAGTAGTCTCATACATATTATTATCATACATAAAGTGCGGTACATCCTAATGGATCATCATACATGTTGGTGTAGTGGCACAATAAATAATACGAAGGACAGGGGGCACCTCGAAACTTTTTGCTCATCCGTCTTCCCGAGGCTGCTCATCTGGTCGTTCAGGCTTGCTCCGGGCCTGGACGACTGCACCCTCCTCCTCGCCCCCCCTGCGACAAAAATGCCATTTGCATGCTATCTGAGTGTGTCAATTGATGCAGGCTGGTAGCAGCAGTGTGATGAAATCATGTGAGTGTGTGATGAAATTATGAATCATGTGAGTGTGTGATGAAGTCAAACACACGTGCAATGTGCAATGTGTTGACTAACAAGGGCGTCAATGCAGTCAAAGCTGGTGTGCACATGCTGTTCCTGTGTGCCTCTCTCAGAGCGCATAACAAAGACTGTGTAGCCTAGCCCATACCAGACGCAGCAACGCTGTACCTGATGGGGATGCGGGTGCTGGTTTTCGGACGTCGACAGGGCTCGCTCTGTGCTCATTCTTGTACACCCACGTCTTGTTACGCTTTGCATCCTCTTCTGCGAACAGATAAATAAGAACACAGAGCAGCGTATGCACAAGTGGAAGCATGTGATGTCAGTGTTGGCGGCGTACGTATGCAAACATGAGCTTGCATGCAAACACCCTTGCTATTTACAGGTTCGGAAATTCGGTGTGCTAACAGAGGAAACTTGTTTGTATGTACAAGAAGATGCATGCATAATGCTGTGATCGGAAAAGGTGACACGTACGTGGATCTGTAAATGCGTGTTTGTTCTTATGCGTGTGCCTGTGAAGGCATATGAAGTTCGCACACTATGAACTGGTGTATGCAATTGTGTGTATCTTGTGTGCGTGTATGTGTGTGTATGTGTGTTTGTGTGTATGCAAGTGTGTCCAGTGTAGACTTGCAGGCAATGCTTGCACAAAGTACATCTTTAATAATTCTGCTCTTTTATAAGGTTTGAGCTTTGGTCCCTAAACCTCACTCACCTAGTTTGAGCAGCGCAGGACTTTTATGCTTCTTGATTCCCTCCTCCTGGATTTTTGTGTGCTTCGTGTGTTCCTCTTCTGGAGGAGTCCTGTATGAAAGTGTATTTTGTGCATGTGCGTGTATTGGTCATTCCCTTGCTTGTGTGTGTATGTGTGTGTGTGTGTGTGTATGTGCGTGTGTGTGTGTGCGTGCGTGCGTGTGTGTGTGTGTGTGTGTGTGTGTGTGTGTGTGTGTGTGTGTGTGTGTGTGTGTGTGTGTGTGTGTGTGTGTGTGTGTGTGTGTGTGTGCGTGCGTGTGTGTGCCCGTACAGACATGTGTGAGTGCTTGTCTGTGCGTGTGTGCATGTATGTGTGCATGTTCATGTATGTATGTGTGTGTGTGTGTGTGTGTGTGTGTGTGCGTGTGTGTGTGTGTACGTATGTGCATGTGTGTAACAACAATGTGCTCCAATGATTACCATGCGATTTTTATTGCCGCGAAGGGATTGTGAGCAGCATCAGTGCTATCTTTGGATGATGAAGCACCCATGGCTGCTTAGATTCTGATTGCACCCATGGCTGCTTTGATTCTGATTTCAATCAGGAATTGCTGTATTTTTCTCATCTGCGACAAACATCTGCCAAACCGAAGTCAAACCGAATTTAATAACAGGTATTCCGCTACTAAACTTGCCGACGTGCATCTCCAGTGTCATCACACCTCTGCCAGCCAATTTCAGGCCAGCCTGCAGTCCCATCCTCCTACTCCCATTTCCTTTTTGTTGTGCTTCAGCGTAAACTTAATAGAGATCCTGACACGAAAATTACATCAGCACCTGTAAATTTACAGAGCCGCTGGGACAAGGTGATTTAGACTAACACTTGTAAGCATGCAAGCAGAAAGATTCTTTCTTTGTTTCCCACATGGTGATCTAGCCTAGAAGGGTGCGGTTTGTCACACGCCCTAACTGCAGCACATTATTTACTGTCGCAGCTTGAAATGCGGCAGATCATTGATTGAAAATGTACCTGAATGAAATCATTTGGAACCTGTTTTATAAAGCCTAAGTGTTAGAAGACTGTATGTGAATTTGTATGAGGTCTATAACTGATGAACTAACAGTGTTCCCAGCAGGAGGCTGTTAAAAATAATTCCTGACAGTCATGTGTAAGCTGGTTCCAACCTGAAAAAGAAAAAGCTACGCAGGCAGTGAAAAACCACTCCCCACATTTATTAAGGAAAAGGAGCCACTTTGGTACCATGTACCGTAAAACTCCTCCACCAATAGGAAGGGGAAAATATTGATGGTGATCAGGAGGGTTGCACGCTTGACCTGAAACCGTCTCCTGATGAGAGTTGATAATAGTGCTGGACGTGCTCTGGTATGGACAAGATCAGTAGCGTAATTGACAGAATGAACATGAAGCATGGAAGCAAGTTTCTTAACTCTTTTTAAGAATCAGCTCCTTGAAAGGCTCCAGCGTGTGATTGCTGTAAATGGTGCCACTCACTCCCAAAAGCATGGTGTGGAGAGTAACGGAGGCTCCTTAAAGGGTGGAGCAGAGGCCTTTATGCTGTTCCTGCGCGGCGCTCAGCTGGTTCTGTGGTCGAGATGTGGTATGACTTCGATGAGGTGAATGTTACGTTGGAGAATGCTGAGATCTTTGGATGATGCTGTCTGGGGAAGGTGGATCTGCTAATGGCTGGTGGCGGTGCTGTTGAGGTGCTCCTGGTCTCCCGCCCTCAGTTGCCCCTGCCACTTCTAAGAACCCACCCTGGTTCTAGCCTGCTTCTTCTTTAGCTTTCTTTTGTACATAATTATGTGGACCTTCCATTAAAAATTGTTGTAAGAGGAACCTTTTCAGGTGTGGGCTGAGTTTACAACTGTCTGAACTTCGTTTAAATCTCCCTTTTGTATCTTTGTCGAGGTAAAGATCGATCAGAACCTGTCAATTAGACACAACAGGTCGGTAAGCAGAGAGAAGCAATGATCAGAGAAGCAAGCAATCCGCATCAGGCTCAAGTCCTCCATCCTTTGCAGGCTAGCACACTCCAAACTGCGCGCTGTGCCACATAAATTGCTTACAACACGCTTGCTGAAACACCGCAAATCCTTCCACTGTATCTTCTTATAAGTCAAGATCAACAGGCGCTGCCGCTGAATTCACAGCAGCTACGCAAAGAACACCCTGCTCCACAGCCTTGAGAGTTACTGGCTCAAATGCCACAGCACTCAAGCAAGGACTTCGCCTTCATGCCAGATCCATTCAAACATCGACGAATAAAACTTACAGGAATGTCTTGCTTGGCATCTATACTGCTGGTGGTGTGCAAACCTTTGCCTCTCAACCTTTTGATTCTTAAGGAAACCCTTCCATCTTTTTGTTTTCCATCTGGGGCATTGTGTGACGCTGCATCCTTTTTGTGGTTCAGATTAATCAAAACATTGTTCCTTAATGTTCCTGATAATGAAGTTAAACTAGTACCGGGAAAACCCTTTTGTTATTGAGCTCATGTCTGACTATATCTATGTTAAAGCTGACACTATATCTGGTCATGACATCTTGGAATGAAATAGTGATAGTCGCTGATTGCAAAGCGCAGACACAAAGACTCTGTGTGTTCCTGTGTGTGTGCCTGGTCCCCCCAATTGTATCTTTGTGTGTGTGTGTGTGTGTGTGTGTGTGTGCGTGTGTGTGTGTGAGTGTGTGTGTGTGTGTGTGTGTGTGTGTGTGTGTGTGTGTGTGTGTGTGTGTGTGTGTGTGTGTGTGTGTGTGTGTGTGTGTGTGTGTGTGTGTGTGTGTGTGTGTGTGTGT
>Ga0307968_1002572_pt1 | contig 15137 bp, 11 predicted proteins | sample OrgLakmetagen650_FD_201834 | JGI IMG/M metagenome (GOLD analysis project Ga0307968, IMG submission 201834) | Saline water microbial communities from Organic Lake, Antarctica - #650 | ecosystem: Environmental > Aquatic > Non-marine Saline and Alkaline > Saline | place: Antarctica: Organic Lake... | reverse complement strand
TATGTGTGTGTGTGTATGTATGTATGTATGTATGTATGTATGTATGTATGTATGTATGTATGTATGTATGTATGTATGTATGTATGTATGTATGTATGTTTGTATGTTTGCATGTATGTTTGTTTGTTTGTATGTATGTGTACATGTGCATATGTTATGTATGACCACACACGTGTGTCTTGCTGTGCTTGTCTGTCAATGCTAAGGGGTAATAGTTCAACTAGAAGGTGGAGTCAACCAGAAGGTGATATAAGCTGTTCAACAAACTTGTCCGCAACAAAGCACAAGTACGCATCGTTCAAACAGCACTAAACAACTTTCACGGCATCCCCCTCTTGTCTCACATCCATCTTAACTCCCAAAACAAACCACACTCTCCATCCTCTTTTCAAAACCTTCTGTTTCATTTATGCCCCTACGAACAGCCCAGCAGAGCCATCACGCCTCTTTGACTGCCAGCCAAGCCTTTGTACATACACCCTTTGCAAAACCTTAAGCACCTTCCCCTCCTGAGCTATTTCTATGCGTCTGGATATTTCCAGGTCTCAAGCCCGTCTTATGCTCGTGAGCTCTCCCGTTTCATCATCACATACCCACATCCCAATGCCACTCTGATCCCATCTCCTGTTCTCCTCACGCACCTGCCACTCATGAGTTCTCCCGTTTCATCGCTATCGTAATCATAGTCCGAGCCCGCCTCCTCCTCTTCCTCCCCGTCGTCGGAACCCTTGTCACTGCCCCCTGCAAGTTTGCCCGCTGCAAGGAGAGAGGAAGAGCAGAAGGGCTAGAGCAATCGTGGAGAGCAGCAGCAACTCAGGCTGAGGTTTGTGATATAATATGATATGAGGTTTGTGATATGAAGTTTGTGACATGATATGGTACACACACACACACACACACACGCGCGCGGATGCCGGCTCCCATGTTTTTTTCCTGCCAATGCAGCGTTGGACCTGCGTGCTCACTTTTTTTGCTGTGTATTGAACTATCTTTGCAGGGAATGTTATGCCAGCAGAAGTGTCGGGGTTGTAAAGACCAGAGAAGTTGTTTATTCGCGTGACAGCTGCGGTATTGTTTGGGCATGCTTCTCCAAAATACAAGGGGAAATCACAAACTAACAGGCTGCACAGAAGAGCACTGAACTGACATACAGACTTCTGAATACGCAAGGAACACCCACAGCCTAGCAGTTGCATGTTTTGACTGATGGCGTACTCTGTAAACGCTGTAACTGACATACAGGCTGCTGAATAGGCAAGGAACACCCACAAGGATATGCAAGGAACACCCACAGAATACGGGTAACATACAGGCTGACATACAGGCTTCTGAATACGCAAGGAACACCCACAAGGATATGCAAGGAACACCCACAGAATACGGGTAACATACAGGCTGACATACAGGCTTCTGAATACGCAAGGAACACCCACATAATACGCAAGGAACACCTGCATGTTAGCACAGGCAGCCTAGCAGTCGCACATTTTTGACTGATGGCTTATTCTGTAAACTCTCTGTAAACTCTGGATACGCGAGGAACACCCACACACACGTCAGTGGGCCGCAAATGAGCACGCAACTGACACACAGGGACACACTCCTGGGTAGGGTGATACTTCCACTTTTTCAGTGTTTCTGTTGTGCATATACCACTGCTGTGCATATACCACTGCTGTGCATATACATGCATATATCACTGCTGTGCATATACATGCATACACCACTGCTGTGCATATACATGCATATACCACTGCTGTGCATATACATGCATATACCACTGCTGTGCATATACCAAGGACCGGCCCAGCTGCACCAGACAATGCCCTCTCTCTCTGCAACAATGTGAAAACCCTCTGATCTGCACCAGACAATGCCCCCCCACCATCTCTCTCCTCACTTTTTGCCTCCAATCTATCTGACGTCCAAATTGCATACATCCACCCCACCCCTTCCTTCATCTCCGTCAGTGTTTCAAACTGCTGTGCATATACCAAGAACTGGCCCAGCTGCACCAGACAATTCCCCCCCACCTTCACTCTCGTTGTCAGAGTCCCACTGCTGCGCCTTAGCCAAGGTGCGTGCATCACGCCCCTCTTGTGCTGCTCTACTCGTGGGGTGCACCACCAGCCTGATAGGCACCGTGCGGTCTGCCCCCACGTAGGAGTCACACATCAGATGCAGCTGCAGGTTGTATGTGCCCGCCCTGAGTGCACAAGTGAACGTGCATTTGAAAAGGCAGAGACAACTGAGTGCACAAGTGAGCGTGCATTTGAAAAGACAGAGACAACTGAGTGCTCAAGTGAGCGTGCATTTGAAAAGACAGAGACAAGTGAGTGCTCAAGTGAGCGTGCATTTGAAAAGACAGAGACAACTGAGTGCACAAGTGAACGTGCATTTGAGAAGACAGAGACAACTGAGTGCACAAGTGAGCGTGCAATTGAAAAGACAGAGACAACTGAGTGCACAAGTGAACGTGCATTTGAAAAGACAGAGACAACTGCGTGCACAAGTGAGTGCGCATTTGAAAAGACAGAGACAACTGAGTGCACAAGTGAGCGTGCGATTGAAAAGACAGAGACAACTGAGTGCACAAGTGAACGTGCATTTGGAAATGCAGAGACAACTGAGTGCACAAGTGAGCGTGCATTTGAAAAGACAGAGACATCTGAGTGCACAAGTGAACGTGCATTTGAAAAGACAGAGACAACTGAGTGCTCAAGTGAACGTGCATTTGAAAAGACAGAGACAACTGAGTGCACAAGTGAACGTGCAATTGAAAAGACAGAGACAACTGAGTGCTCAAGTGAACGTGCATTCGTGAAGGCAGAGACAACTGAGTGCACAAGTGAGCGTGCATTTGAAAAGGCAGAGACAGCTGAGTGCACAAGTGAACGTGCATTTGAAAAGGCAGAGACAACTGCGTGCACAAGTGAGCGTGCAATTGAAAAGGCAGAGACAACTGCGTGCACAAGTGAGCGTGCGATTGAAAAGGCAGAGACAACTGAGTGCACAAGTGAGCGTGCGATTGAAAAGGCAGAGACAACTGAGTGCACAAGTGAATGTGCATTTGAAACGACAGAGACAATTGAGTGCACAAGTGAACGTGCATTTGAAAAGACAGAGACAACTGAGTGCACAAGTGAACGTGCATTTGATAAGACAGAGACAAGTGAGTGCACAAGTGAGCGTGCAATTGAAAAGACAGAGACAACTGAGTGCACAAGTGAACGTGCATTTGAGAAGACAGAGACAACTGAGTGCTCAAGTGAACGTGCATTTGAAAAAACAGAGACAGCAACTCGTGTCAGGGTGGTAGCTTCATAGGCATCGTGCGGTCCCATGCAAAAGTCAAACATCAGGAGCAGCTGCAGGGTGTACGTGCCTTCTCCGAGCTTTCAAGACATGGCATATCACAAAGTGCAGGACAGTGAAGTCCAGCCAATACCATGTGGGAGCATACAGCCATTATGCACAGTTTACTGAGACAGAAGTTGTAGTTTGTTTTGTTTGGACAAGTAAGATATGTGTGCCGGCCCTGGTGTCCTGCGGCCCATGTTGCATGTTTTTGAGGACTGCAGGAACAGCATAGCCAGGGCACTCGGCTGGGTGCACCACGCAACCGCAATACACAGAGGCGTGGGTGCTGGGTGTGTTGTTGTGGCACAGGTATGACTCAAACTCTTCCCGTCTTGTGAGCATGCACGCTGGCTGTGGTGACAGACACTTGCGTGACCTCACACCATCAGCCTGCGTGCTACCCAGGGGAAGTGATCTTAAGGCCTGTGCGTGGTTCTCTTTGTGAAATCAAATGCTTTATATAATGCTGGGCGTGCAGGAGGCTGCTTTGTCACAATTACTGCTAGCAGTAAGAAAAAAACGTTGCTGCAGACTAAGTGCGTGGTTGCTTCATAGAAACCATGTGGTCCGCTCCCACGCAAAAGTCAAAACATCGAAAGCGGCTGCAGGGTGTACGTGCCTGCTCTGAGCCCAAGAGACGCGGTACACGACAAAGTGCAAGTGATGTCCAGCCAACACAATGTGGGAGTACACAGCCAAAATGCACAACTTATTGAGGCAGCAATATAGGCTTGAAAGATATGTGTGCCGGCCCTGGTGTCCTGCGGCCATGTTGCATGTTTTTGAGGACTGCAGGAACAGCATAGCCAGGGCATTTGGCTGGGTGCACCACGCAACCGCAATACACAGAGGCGTGGGTGCTGGGTGTGTTGTTGTGGCACAGGTATGACTCAAACTCTTCCCGTCTTGTGAGCATGCACGCTGGCTGTGGTGACAGACACTTGCGTGACCTCACACCACCAGCCTGCGTGCTACCCAGGGGAAGTGATCTTAAGGCCTGTGCGTGGTTCTCTTTGTGAAATCAATTGCTTTATTTATGCTGGGCGTGCAGGAGGCTGCTTTGACACAATCACTGCTAGCAGTAAGAAAAAAACACGTTACTGCAGACTAAATGCGTGGTTGCTTTATAAAAACCATGTGCTGCGCTCCCACGCAGGAGTCAAACATCAAGAGCGGCTGCAGGTTGTACGTGCCTGCTCTGCGCCCAAGAGACGCGGCACATTGCAAAGTGCAAGTGATGTCCAGCCAACACAATGTGGGAGTACACAGCCAAATTACACAACTTATTGAGGCAGCATTAGAGGCTTGAAAGGTTTGTGTGCCGGCCCTGGTGTCCTGCGGCCCATGTTGCATGTTTTTGAGGGCTGCAGGAATAACATAGCCAGGGCATTCGGCTGGGTGCACCCACGCAACCGCAATACACAGAGGCGTGGGTGCTGGGTGTGTTGTTGTGGCACAGGTATGACTCAAACTCTTCCCGTCTTGTGAGCATGCACGCTGGCTGTGGTGACAGACACTTGCGTGCCCTCATACCATCAGCCTGTGTGCTACCCAGGGGAAGTGATCTTAAGGCCTGTGCGTGGTTCTCTTTGTGAAGTCAATTGCTTTGCTCAATTGCTGGGCGTGCAGGAGGCTGCTTTGACACAATCACTGCTAGCATTGAACTGTACGTCACTGCAGGCAAAGCACACGGTCTTTGAAAGACGCAACCCAGGTGTGACAAAACTCTCTGGTGCAGACTGCTAGAAATGCCTTGATGGTCTTGCAAGCCGGGGGAAAGAGGGAAACATATCTACCCCGCCGTGCGTTTGACGACATGCTCCTTTAAACAAACCCCACAAATTGAAGAAGCCAACTAAACTGTACGTTTGACGACATGCTCCTTTAAACAAACCCCACAAACTAAAGAAGCCAACTAACAACAAGCCTGGAAGCCTGGAAGCTTGGAGTTGACTGCAGTAAGCCTGGAAGCTTGGAAGCTTGGACTTGAATGCAGTAAGCGCTCTGCATCAGATCCCTAATCACATGAAACCCATGGCGAAGCAGGTGTGCTGTGCATTGGTTGCATCGGGACCTCTAAGCCAGCAGCAAAAAAATACTGGAGTGCAGCAACGAGCACGGTGTTACGATCCCTGAGGAAGTTTTAGAAAGTATTAGAAAGTTCGTCTCTTATGGAAGGGTTGAATGTGGAGCTCATCTGAGCAGGCACGGAACATTATAAAGCTCAGAGCAGGCAGAGCGATTGCGCTTACAAAAGGATAACTTGCTACAAGCGGGCGCAGCTCAAGGCTTTGATGGTTATGCGACTAAAGAACCGTGTGCGCTCGTTTGAGGGCTGAAGGCTTTCACGGTCATGTGACTAGAGAACTGTGTGCTCTTGTTTGAGGGCTGAAGGCTTTGATGGTTATGCGACTAAAGCTGGATTGGTGTGTGCGCAGCTGGAATGGTGAACTGCTTCAGGCGTGCGCAGCTGGAGGCGCGTATATCTAGCTGATGTGATGGGTGTGCAGTCGTGTGTCTGGATAAATAAATAAAAATAAATAAATACATAAAATAAATAGATAAAAAACCATCAAAATTTTGCACTTGCAGAACATTTTGCGTCAATTGACAAAGCCCACACAAGGTTAAAAAACTAGTAGAGCTTCGGATGGATGAGGGAAACTAAACGAAGGGGCAAGAAGACAAACTTTCCTGTACATGGAGAACAAGCGTGGAATCACGAGAGTCCCTTCAAAGTACCATTAAGGGGAGCTTGCACAAGATTTGAAGCCACAAGGCAGTATGTGCTATGTGGCACTTACTTTGGTGGTGCCATGAGGGCTTGCGTGAGGCTGCCAGGTCAGAGGCGCTGCACTTACTTTGGTGGTGCCATGAAGGGTATCTCCAGCACTTGCCCGGTGTCCTTGAGCTTCTTGGTGTGGGACTTGTTGCTGGGCAGGTCCAGCTGGCCAGCGTTGTAGTGAGCTACAGTTTTGCTGCCTGTTGGGATGGATTTGGCGCGTGCCTCCTGCAGAATGAAATGGGTCGAGCAAGCTGGTAAAAGGGGGGGGGGGGGGAGTTGGCAAAGACAGTCACAAATGTAGAGGGCAAAGGCACCACAGGCCGATGGTTTTGTGTGAACCCGTGAGTTTGTACAGGCCGATGATTGTGTGCATACATAAAGTGTACATGCTCCCAAGCACACTTACAATCACCCAAAAGCAAGCATCCAAGCGCATCGCACCCCCTTCCATGATAAAACGCACCCTCTCTGTACCCCACCAGCGCCTTGTGTTGTCGTACGGTGTAAAAATACACACACTGCAAGCATCCCCGTTTCACTAAACATGTATAGGTTTGGCCAAAACTGCTGAGTTCAGTGTGTAGCACTTGAACTTCAGTTCTTGGAGTGAAGCAAAGTGATATCACGCATATCACTCACTTGTAAATAATCCACCGCCATCTCACAATGCACACGTAATAGAACCACGCATCGTTGTATATATATACGTTGTGTATACAGTATTTCTAGCAGGGAAATTGCCATAAACAGGGCCATATACAGTGCACATATACGCTTCTGGCCAACCCTGAAGGTGTACCACACCCACACTCACATCCATGCCCACCTTGCCCCCCACTGTTGACTCCCCGCTTCCAGCCAAATTTGGCCACTCAGTCAAGACCTCCGGGCTTGCGTAGGCAGCGGCCTCTGCCTCCATGAAGCACGCCTTAGTGTAGCCCAGCAGGGAGTTGCTGGCAGGGTCGCCTAAAATGACGTGCCTGTCAGGTCAGGTGTGCAGCAGTAGTGATGAGTGAGTGTGCACGCGCATGTGTGTGCGTGCGTGTGCGTGTGTGTGCGTCAGTGTATTGCGTTTATGTAGGGTCTGCAAACACCATCTCTCTCTATATATATAAAGTGTATACGTTACTTTTGGCTGAGAAATTACCAAAAGTATATGGTCATATTATACATCATACATATGACGCATATACGGTGCATTTACACGGCTCTGGCCAAACCTAGATTTACGTGTTTTTCACAGTGTGTTATGTTACATCAAGCATGCAGGCAGAGCCGCTGCGGCAACCCATGTTTGTGAGCATGCATGGTGCAGCAAGTGCAAGTGCGTGTGTGTGTTTGTGTGTGTGTGTGTGTGTGTGTGTGCGTGCGAGTGTGTGCGTAATCATGTGTGAATGTGTGCTTGCCTTACGCATGTGCGCTACATATGAGAAATGTGCTCATATGTATCAGACCAATCATTTCACATTTCACATGTCACATGTCACAATACAACAACCATGAAAAGTTCACTTGTTCATGACGCGACACAACTCTCACTCACACAGAGCCACATTTGTAGGGTTGGCCAGAACCAAGTAAATGCACCGGATATGACCGTACATTAGGTGGTTTCCCTGCCAAAATACCATATATATACCCCATATCTATGGTTCTGGCCAACCCTACACATTTGAGCAAGCAGGTACTAGATCTCTTTCGTGGGATAAAATCCAGAGTGATAAAAAGTAAAATTTGTCTCGTATGTAAAGTTGGCCAGAACCATATACATATATATGCAATGTGTATACGGTATTTTTGGCAGGGATTCCACCATATATACGGTCATATACAGGCGTACATGTACGGTTCTGGCCAACCCTACCCATATGTATCAGACCAATTGACAGAATCAAATACTACTACTACTAATCATACGTACTACTATATGTACTACTACTACTACTACTACTACTACTACTACTACTCATGTGTGAGCATGGGTAGCTAGGGTGCATGATTTTGCCAGCGAGCGTCGTCGAGGGCGAGGCTCGTCGACATAGGCCCTAGAGGTGCATTACGGTTAAAAAATCACTTTCTGAAACTTGCGCGGATTGAGCCGAAACATTTTCTGGAGTTTACTTAAAAAATATATTTAATTATCGTGAAGAGACCGGACTGAAAAGAGCTGTAGGAAGTGTTTGGAGAATCTCTCATGATGCATTGCCTGGACAGGCAGGCATACGCGCAGCAGATTGGCCGGAAATTAGTTCCATATATCGTGAATAATATTTGATAATATTGAAAATTATGTATGAAATTAATGCCCATTTTGGGGCGTCGAGATTTGAAAGTCTGACACTTCCCTGAACAAGACTGTGACATCGTGATGTGCCATTTTTTGCATTTACATTAAACAAAGATTTTTCCAAGATTTTTCACATTATTAAACGCGGTCGGTTTTCCCGGTTTTTAGGAATTTCCAGGGAATTTCCCCTGATTTCTCCCCAAAAAAGGACACCCTAGTTGCCGTCTAGGCTTTGACAGCATTGACGTTAAGGCTCGACCTCGTCGAGCCTCGACTAGAGGCTGGCACACCCTTACTCATATGTACTTCTCAAATGTATCAAACCAATCGACAGGGTCAAACGCAGCGTACCAGGTCTCATCTTTGGGGTGGGGATACAGAGGGGTATAGGCACGGACAGTCTTGCCCTTGGTCTTGAGCTCAAAGTTTGGCAGGGTGTGGCTCGGGCGGGTGAGCACGACTCGCACCTATGAGGCACGAGAGTGCGTAAGGTTGTTTATGATGTACTGATAATTGTTTGTAGGGTGTGGCTCGGGCGGGTGAGCACGACACGCACCTATGAGGCACGAGAGTGCGTAAAGTTGTTTATGATGTACTGAGGGTTGTTTGTAGGGTTGGCCAGAACCATCTGCCCATATACGGTGTATGCACGGTATTTCTGGCAGGGAAATCACCAAATATACGGTCATATACGGTGCATACCTACGGTTGTGGCCAATCCTAGTTGTTTGTGGTGTATTTAAGTGTCACTTGTGTGTGCAGGGTTGTTTAAGGTATACTGTGTCACATGCGTGGGTTTTTGCTAGCTCACCTACAAATGCGTCCAGGGCCGTTTACGGTGTGCGTATTCAAATGTTATAGCGTGCGCAGGGATGTTTGTGGCACACCCGTGTGTGTGTATGTGTGTGTGTGTGCGTGTGTGTGTGTGTGTGTGTGTGTGTGTGTGTGTCAAAGACTTGTGATTGAATGGATTGCAAGCACCGCATGAGTGTGCCACTGCCCTCTGTCTTGGGTCGTACAATTGAATGGGTTTAGGGTTGCACATCCTGTGCATATAAATCTCCTCCTCCCCATCCATGTAGACCTTGGCACGCGCACACACGCACACATACACACATACGTCTGGTTACAAGGGTGGATAGAGGGGCCTCTAACCACCCTCGTAACCAGCAGCGCATTGTGTGCGTTTACATTACATTGTGTGTGTTCACACACTTCACTTCAAACGCTCCACACACACACACACACACACACACACGTCTGGTAACAAAGGTGGATAGAGGAGGGGCCTCTATCCACCCTCGTAACCAGCAGCGCATTGTGTGCGTATACATTACATTGTGTGTGTTCACACACTTCACTTCAAACACTCACACACACACACACACGCATTGTATGTGTGTTTATAACCTTCACACACTCCACTTCACACGCTTCACACAAACACCCACACAAACACAGCCATGTTGACCCACCGTGCACTTTGCGATGTCCTGCTCCATAATCTCCTCCTCCCCGTCCATGTCGATCTTGGCACGCACGTGCACCGTGGGCAGCGCAGACAGGAAGGTGGTGACCTCCTCTACCTGAGTAATAAATTGCAACCAAGGACAAAATATCAGTTTCTGCAGATCATTTTTACATGGACACACCCCATTCCAGCTAAAATTCCTACAGGGTAAGGGAAGGGATGATGATGCCGTAACAGGAAGATCTACAACGGGCCTGAAATTGAGAACAGCTGCACCAAAACACATGTTTGCCTTGTTTAGCTTATGACAGATGTTTGAAGTAGAGCAACACGTGCACAAACGTACTAGGCATAATCAAAGCTCCAAGCAGCCAAGATCCTTTGGTTCGACTTTTTTTTACTAAGTTTCTGTAAGGTCTCTGACAGTTGGACATTTATTTGGCCGAGTTTTCTGTAAGGTGTCTATCAGTAATACATTTTCTTGACCGAGATTTCTGTAAGGTCCCTGACAGGAGGGAGAGGGTGCTCTTTCTAAATCTGGTGATTCAAAAGAATAGGTGCATATTGGAGAAAGAGGGGGGCACACACAGATTACCAGTATCACACTGGAAGCTCACACACACAGGAAAAAGAGGCATGCTCTTGCAACGACTACAGACAAGACAAAAGGAGGGATTCATGCAGGAAAGAGGGATGCATTCACAGAAGGTCATTGGCATTACATGCAGGATAGTAGATGCATTTCATTTGTAGGACGCTGCGATTTTACGAGACAAAGTGGTGGCCACTCGAAGCAAAGATTTGTCAACATTAAGGAACACACGCACAATGCAAACACAGGCAGAACATTACGCACACTGCAAACACAGCGCAAAATTACGCACACTGCAAACAAGGGCAGAACATTACGCACACTGCAAACACAGCGCAACATTACGCACACTGCAAACACAACGCAACATTACGCACACTGCAAACACAGGCAGAACATGGCGGCACGTGTCAATGCCAGACCTGAGTGGGGTTGAGGCCCACTGAACCTAAAGCTGTGCTGCGCTCAGAGGGCTCCAGCTCTTGCAGCTCTGCATTGTCATACGAGTGATTGGCGTGTGTGGAGGTGTGTATAAGGCCGGCCAGAAGCGTATGCAAAAGGCATCTATCCGCTCATGTAGTGATTCTAACTTCCAGTCAGTCACAGCCATGAGCCGTCTGCAAAGTGCCTGCGTCAGTCCTGTACACATGATTATGCATACACGCTGCACAAGGGTACAATGCGTGAAGCTGTGCGTACACAGTGCACAAGGGTACATAGGGTGCATGCACGCTGCACAAGGGCCGTGAGGGTACAATGAGCGAACATGCTGCACAAGGGTGCATATGGAGCATACACGCTGCACTAGGGTACATAGGGTGCATACACGCTGCACAAGGGCCGTGAGGGTGCATAGGGAGCATACACGCTGCACAAGGGTGCATAGGGAGCATACACAGTGCACAAGGGTACATAGGGTGCATACACGCTGCACAAGGGCCGTGAGGGTACAATGCGTGAAGTCGTGCGTACACAGTGCACAAGGGTACATAGGGTGCATACACGCTGGACAAGGGCTGTGAGGGTACAATGAGCGTACACGCTGCACAAGGGTACATAAGGTGCATACACGCTGCACAAGGGCCGTGAGGGTACAATGAGCGTACAATTGCACTAGGGTAAATAGATTAATAGAAAGAACGCTTGACAATGCTCTGTAGAAAAACGTGAAGTCCTTTGAAGCAAACAGTTCAATGTAACGCAAGCTAGGCATCAGATCATGACTTCCAAACTCTTTCCCTCACACATACATACACACACAAACACATACCCACACCCACACACCTTTGAATGTGCTGACCCTCTGTCGCTTCAGCTTCTTCACTACATCTAGGTCAAAGTGGGGCAGCTGCAGGAACATCGTAGAGGAGTCTGCATCCTTGCCCTTGGGCTTGCGTGTGCTCAGAGACACGGCCTGGCTGATGCACTGCAGCATCTCCACGATTGCAATGGCAGGGGTCTGCATGTGTGTGTGTGTGTGAGTGTGTGTGTATGTGTAAGAGCGTGTGTGGTACAAGTGCGCAAGACAACACGGCCTGGCTGATGCACTGCAGCATCTCCACGATTGCAATGGCAGGGGTCTGCATGTGTGTGCGTGAGTGTGTGTGAGTGAGTGTGTGTGTGTAAGAGCGTGTGTGCTACAAGTGCGCAAGACAACACGGCCTGGCTGATGCACTGCAGCATCTCCACAATTGCAATGGCAGGGGTCTGCATGTGTGTGTGTGTGTGAGTGTGTGTGTGAGTGTGTGTGAGTGTGTGTGTTTGTGTGTGTGTGTGTAAGAGCGTGTGTGCTACAAGTGCGCAAGACAACACGGCCTGGCTGATGCACTGCAGCATCTCCACAATTGCAATAGCAGGGGTCTGCTTGTGTGTGTGCTGTGTATATTTGCGCATACGTAAACTGTGTTTAAAAAGAGCGTGTGTGCATGCTTGCACGTGTGTACACGTGAATGTGTGGGTGTGCAATTGCACAGACTGGCTCTGTATAGCCCATAAGCTTTCTCATCTTTTCCTTACAGTACTGGTTTGCTATCCGTCTCTCGCCAGCTATTAGCCCATAAGTAGAAGCAGACACGGGCAACATACAACGCAAAATGCTCACCAGCCATCTGTAGCTGATAGGTGGTCGTGGCACGATGGTGATCTTAATCATTTCCTCTAGCAGCAAGGGTTCAAATGCACAGACTGGCTCTGTATAGCCCATAGGTAGAAGCACATAAATGCAACATACAACACAAAATGCTCACCAGCCATCCGTAGCTGATAGGTGGTCGTGGCACGATGGTGATCTTAATCATTTCCTCTAGCAGCAAGGGTGCAAATGCACAGACTGGCTCTGTATAGCCCATAGGTAGAAGCACATAAATGCAACATACAACGCAAAATGCTCACCAGCCATCCGTAGCCGATAGGTGGCCGTGGCACGATCGTGATCTTGATCATTTCCTCTAGCAACAAGGGTGCAAATGCACAGACTGGCTCTGTATAGCCCATAGGTAGAAGCACATGAATGCAACATACAGCGCAAAATGCTCACCAGCCATCCGTAGCCGATAGGTGGCCGTGGCACGATTGTGATCTTGATCATTTCCTCTAGCAGCAGGGGTGCCTTTTGGAGCACAAAGCGGAGGTCGGTTTGCAGCACGGCCGGCACCTCAGCACCCTCACGCTCCAGGTACGCCAGCAGCAGCATGTGCACCTGGAATAGGTGCACAGAACAGAAGAGCACTTTAGAGATACAAGTTGCGCGATGAGCGCATGAGCATGCAATGGCACCTCAGCACCCTCACGCTCGAGGCACACAGCAGCAGCAGCAGCAGCATGTGCACCTGGAATAGGTGCACAGAACAGTATGGCACTTAAGAGAAAAAATTGCGCGATGAGCGCATGAGCATGCAACGGCACCTCAGCACCCCAACGCTCAAAGCACACCCTCACGCTTGAGGCACACCACCCTGCCTGCCTGCACGCGTTCTCGCACACATACACACATGCACGCACACACACTCACACACAGCCACCCACCTTGAGAATGGATGCCTTGCGCAGCCAAAACACCTTTTTCTCCTTGAGCTCAGGGAAAGAGCGGTTGATGGACTTGCGCAGGTCGTCTAGGGCACCCATTTGGTCCGGTGGCGTGGGCATGTTTATGAACTCCATGGCGCACACGAGCGTCTCGGGAATGCGCACCAGGGACTGAATAGCATCAGAGCATGCAATAGAGGGAATGAGCGTTACTTTGTTATCATATCAAAGCTTGTAATTAGGATTGGCCAAAACTATACATTTATAGGTATTATAGGTATATACGGTGTACATACGGTATTTTAAGCAGGGAAATCACCATACATACGGTCATATACGGTGCAGATTTACGGTTATGGCCAACCCTACTTATAATTGAAAAGATGGATGGTACACAGGTACTGGCATAAGCATACGCGTTTGGTACACAGTCTATGCGCACCAGGGACCAAGTAGCACCGGAGCACGGATTTAAAAGGCATGGAGATTCAAGCACTTTGCCTTGACTTAATAAGTAGTAAGGTTGGCCAGAACCGTATATAGACACCATAAAGAACCGTATACAGACAACATAAAGAACCGTGTATAGACACCGTATATAAACACTGTACATAAAACCGTACACAGACAATAGACACCGTATATTTGGTGATCTCCAAGCCCCAAATACCGCATGTACACCATTTATATATGATTTTGCCGACCCTACTTATTAAGTCAAGGCAAAGTGCTTGAATGTCCATGCCATTTGAATCCGTGCCTTATTGGACAGCCTTATTGATAGGGTTTTGGCCAACCCTATTAAGAAAGGTTGTCCAAATAAAGGTGGTTGGGGCGTTTGTGCCCCATACACGGAAGTATTCGTGCCTGAATGGGATGCGCACCAGGGGCGGCTTACAGACATAACATGCATGCATGAGAACATGGAATGCACATGTTCACTTGCACGCATGCGCACAACTTCACTTAAATGCATGCATGAGTAACATGGAATGCACAAGATCACTTACACGCCTGACCGAGATGCGCACCAGAAACGCTCAAAAACTTGGATTTGGCACAGGCACAGAGGCTGAGCATAAGGAGGGGGGTTAAGTGATAAGGGTGTGGGTGGGTTGTCGATGCCCTGCAGCAAACTTAGAGGCTGTTGCAGAACACAAAACAACATCCTTTCCTAAACCTCTATCTGCATTCTTTTTCCTTTCTTTTATTGTATTCTGTTTTTGGGAATGCACACCAAACCGGCTTATCCCGTGATTCCCTTGTGCACGCAAGGAGAATTGAAAGTGCTTTCAGTCCACCCTCAGCCCACCCAGAAAGTGTTTGCTTGTTCACTAGGGTCGGCCAAAGAACTTTATACACACATCATCCAATTGCACTGCAACACGCATAACAAGTAGGGTGTGATCCTGCGGATCACAAAAAATGGGGCGGAGCCTGCGCTGCAACCTGCATTGAAGTTGTACCTAATGTAGTGAGAGTGATTCAGGGGGGGCTGCACTCCCTCTGCACCCCACTGCTCCTGTTCAACCTGACAAGATGGCAGCCTGGTTTTTGCAATGAAGAGCGGCAAATGAGTTTGACAATTCAGGGGGGGGGGGGGGGCGCCCCCCCGCCC
>Ga0307968_1002571_pt1:5000-15138 | contig 15138 bp, 18 predicted proteins | sample OrgLakmetagen650_FD_201834 | JGI IMG/M metagenome (GOLD analysis project Ga0307968, IMG submission 201834) | Saline water microbial communities from Organic Lake, Antarctica - #650 | ecosystem: Environmental > Aquatic > Non-marine Saline and Alkaline > Saline | place: Antarctica... | reverse complement strand
GACTGAAAATGGAAAAACGTGGCTGAATTCCGCTGGAAATGCAAAGGACAAAGAACGTGTCTAGGGCACGATCGGAAATGAAAAGAATGTGGCTACGGCACGGCTGAAAATGGAAAAACGTGGCTGAGTTCCGCTTGAAATGCAAAGGACAAAGAACGTGTCTAGGGCACGATCGGAAATGAAAAGAATGTGGCTACGGCACGGCTGGAAATGGAAAAAGTGGGTGAATTCCGCTGGGAATGCAGAGAACAAAGGACCTGTCTAAGGCACGACTGGAAATGAAAAGAATGTGGCCGAGGTACGGCTGAAAATGGAAAAACGTGGCTGACTTCTGCTGGAAATGCAAAGGACAAAGAACGTGTCTAGGGCACGACTGGAAATGAAAAGAACGTGGCCGAGGTACGGCTGAAAATGGAAAAAAGTGGGTAGAAGATGGCTGGGAATGCAAAGAACAAAGGACATGGCTAGGACAGGACTGAAAATGCTAATGGTAAAAACATAGCTAGGCATGGCTGGAAATGAAAAGAGTGTTTCTAGGGCACAACTGGAAATGAAAAAATGTTTCTAAAGTACGGCTGAAGATGAAAACAACGTGGCTAAGGCACGGCTGGAAATGCAGGATCAAAGAACGTGGCTAAAAAGGCATGACTGGGAATGAGATAACGTGTGCTCAAGTGAGTGCTTGCATTGTTGTTGGTGGGAGTTCAATGTGTCTTGCATTTAATCTTTAGTTTCCTGCTCCATCTCTTCTGGTACACACAGACTGCACAGTGGCTTCTTGTTCCTACTTTATGTAGGAAGTGTTTGTCAATGCCTGCCTACTTTTGCCAATATTCATACCTGCATCAACTCTCATCAGAGACGATTTCAGGTCAAGCCCGCATCCCTCCTGATTCCCGTTGATCTTTATCTTTCTCTTTTGGTGGAGGAGGATTACGGTACCCGGTACCAGAGTGGCTCCTTCTCCTTGCTTAATGTGGGGAGTGGTTTTCACTGCCTGCATTATTTTTCTTTTTCTTTGAACTTGCTGCTTCATTTAAATGGTACGCGCAGGTTGCAAATTTAGGCCGGTGCCCAACGCGTCCTCTTTTACAGGCTTTCAGGAAATTAAGGTGAGGCGTGTTTGCATGTGGGTTTATGTGCACGTGTAGGGTTGGCCAGAATTATATATATACGGTGCATATATGGTATTGTTGGCAGGGAAATCACAAAATTACGGTGATATACAGTGTATATATACGGTTTCGGCCAACCCTATGCATGTGTGTTTGTCTGTGTATGTGTGTGTGTGTGTGCGTGTGTGTATGTGTGTGCCTGTGTGTATGTGTGTGCCTGTGTGGCTATTTGTGTGTGTGTGTGTGCGTGTGTGTGTGTGTCAGTTTGTGTGCCTTGTTGGCTCCTTAATGTTTGGTATGTAGGGTTGGCCAAAACCATATATATACGGTGTATATACGGTATTGTTGGCAGGGAAATCACCGATTATACGGTCATATACGGAGCATATATACGGTTCTGGCCAACCCTATTGGTATGACGTACGCTGCAGGTGCAAGGTAAGCGCCAGCACATAGTTGTGGGAGCACTATTGACTCCTGCGTCTTGTACGAAATGTAGAAAAAAGAAAAAACTGCGCAGGCAGTGAAAACCCTCCCCACATTAATCAAGGAAAAGGAGCCACTTTGGTACGAAATATACATATAGCTTATAGGGGTGTACAAGAGGTATTTGTTTCTGGCACAACCCACGCTGCAGGGTTATGATCAGAGCCAGCGCATGGCTAGTGTGCAAATATTCTCAAAGTTTGCTTCCGACACAATGCTCGCTGCAGGTTGAGAGAAAAGCCAGCACATGGTCGATGTGCGAGTGATCTCAATCTTTATTTCTAATGCAATGCTCGCTGCAGGGTTAAGAGAAGAGAAGGGGCCGCACACGGTCGATGTGCGAGTGACCTCGATCTTTATTTCTAACACGATGCTCGCTGCAGGGTTAAGAGGAGAGAAGGGGCAGCACATGGTCGGTGCGCGAATTATCTCAATCTTTATTTCTAACGCAATACTCGCTGCAGGGTTAAGAGAAGAGAAGGGGCCGCACATGGTCGATGCACGAGTGCTCTCAATTTTTATTTCTAACACGATGCTCGCTGCAGGGTTAAGAGAAGAGAAGGGGCTGCACATGGTCGATGTGCAAATCATCTCGATTTTGTTGCCAGCACAATGCTTGCTGCGGGGTCAAGAGAAGAGCCAACACATGGTCGTTGTGAAATTACCCTGAATCTTTGTTTCCGACACAATGCTTGCTGCAGGTTGAGAAGATAAGAAGTTGCGCATGGTCGTCGTGCAATCAATCTCGATCTTTGTTCCCGACAAAATGCTCGCTGCAGGTTGAGAGGATAAGGGGCTGCACTTAATTGTTGTGCAATCAATCTCGATCTTTGTTCCTGACAAAATGCTCGCTGCAGGTTGAGAGGATAAGGGGCTGCGCATGATTGTTGTGCAATCAATCTCGATCTTTGTTCCCGACAAAATGCTCGCTGCAGGTTGAGAAGATAAGAGGCTGCGCATGGTCGTCGTACAATTAATCTCGATCTTTGTTCCCGACACAATGCTCGCTGCAGGTTGAGAAGATAAGAGGCTGCGCATGGTCGTCGTGAAATTACCCTGAATCTTTGTTTCCAACACAATGCTTGCTGCAGGTTGAGAAGATAAGAGGCTGCGCATGGTCGTCGTGCAATTAATCTCGATCTTTGTTCCCGACACAATGCTCGCTGCAGGTCGAGAAGCTAAGAGGCTGCACTTAATTGTTGTGCAATCAATCTCGATCTTTGTTCCTGACACAATGCTCGCTGCAGGTTGAGAGGATAAGGGGCTGCGGATGATTGTTGCGCATTAATATCAATCTTGTTTCTAACACAATGCTCGCTGCAGGGTTAAGAGAAGAGCCAGCACATGGCCACGTGGGCGTTGCTGATATCTGTGTCTGAAATGATATCAATGCTGCAGGTTCAAGAGAAGAGCCAGCACGTGGCCACGTGGGCGTTGCTGATATCTGTGTCTGAAATGATATCAATGCTGCAGGTTCAAGAGAAGAGCCAACACATGGCCATGGGGGCACTCCCTGCAGCGCTCACGGTCGTGCTCCAGGATGAGCTAGTAGAGCAGGCGCAAGCAGGGGGTGAGTCAAGAACTCCTCAGAAAGAGAGAAGAAAGGAAGACTACGCAGGCAGCAGCAGCGAAAACATCTCCTCTACCTGGTCGCAATGAGGTTGGGGTGTGCTTGCCTTGAGCTAGTAGAGCAGGCTCAAGAAGGAGGGGAGGGGATAAGTCAGGGCTCCCTCTTGTGGTGCAAATTGCAACGAGGCTTTGGTGTGCTTTTGTTGGGAGCTAGGGTTGGGTAGCAAGCCCTCACAAGAAGCAAACTCAAAAGGGTCTCCTCTTGACCGCAATGAGGCTACTGGTGTGCTTTTGTTGGGAGCTAGGGTTGGGCAGCAAGCCCTCACAAGAAGCAAACTCAGAAGGGTCTCCTCTTGAACGCAATGAGGCTACTGGTATGCTTTTGTTGGGAGCTAGGGTTGGGGGTAGCAAGCCCTGACAAGAAGCAAACTCAAAAGGGTCTCCTCTTGACCGCAATGAGGCTACTGGTGTGCTTTTGTTGGGAGCTAGGGTTGAGTAGCAAGCCCACACAAGAAGCAAACTCAAAAGGGTCTCTTCTTGACCGCAATGAGGCTACTGGTATGCTTTTGTTGGGAGCTAGGGTTGGGTAGCAAGCCCTCACAAGAAGCAAACTCAAAAGGGTCTCCTCTTGACCGCAATGAGGCTACTGGTATGCATTTGTTGGGAGCTAGGGTTGGGTAGCAAGCCCTCACAAGAAGCAAACTCAAAAGGGTCTCCTGTTGACCGCAATGAGGCTACTGGTGTGCTTTTGTTGGGAGCTAGGGTTGGGTAGCAAGCCCACACGAGAAGCAATCTCAAAAGGGTCTCCTCTGGACCGCAATGAGGCTTCTGGTATGCTTGCCTTAAGCTGGTTGAATGGCAGCCCAAGCAAATGATGCCGGGCCTTCTCGTGTGGTGTTTGATCATGACGTTCATTGGAATGCTTGCCTGAAGCTGGTTGGATGGCAGCCCAAGCAGATGATGAAGTAGGGCCTTCTCGTGTGGTGTCTATCATGACGGTCATTGGATAAGCCCTCACCAGTACCATTATTAGCTATTGTCAGTGATGAAGTAGGACCTCCTCTTGTGGTGCCTGATCATGACGGTTATTGAAATACCCTACCAGTACTATAACTATATATCGTCAGTGATGAAGTAGGGCCTCCTCTTGTGGTGCCTGATCATGGCGGTCATTGGTTGTTGCCCTTGCCAGTACCATTACTAAGTATCGTCAGAAGCCGATTTCAGGCCAAGTTTGCAACTCTCATCTAATTTTTCACTGCCTGTGTAATTTTCTTTTCTCATCCTCGATAATGTGGGGAGCAATTTTTCACTGCCTGCGCAAATTTCTTTCCCATCGATGACGTTCAAGCTGTCTTAGGGCCATGGTTTTCGCTGACATACTGCAACCATGACAAGCACAGTCTTTTGGTCACAGTTACTACCCTTTTTAATGTCACCATTGCAGTGTTTCTGTCGCGCTTTCTACCTCATGTGTGTGATATTAATGCCACATGCTTGGCAGATGGTCTGCAGGTTCAAGCAACCACATGCAACACAAAACAACCTTTACAACCACGCATTTCCACACACATACATGTACACACACACGCACACGCGCACAAACACGCACACACTCACACAAACACAGCTACTCACCTACGCACCAAGATACACACACCTCCACACAAACAAACAAACACACACACACACACACACGCATACACGCACACCCTGCACACACACATACCAGCAGATGCGCACACACTTTTAAATCCCCTTCCCCCCCACACTCAGATGATTTGGAGGTGGTAGGCGTGATCACCCACAAGTGGAAGCCTCTCATTCCCACTGTCCGTTGTGAGGCCGAGCTGGTGCTGGTTGCCAACAGCGTGCAGGTGCTGGCAAAAAAATCTGGCCCTGCAGTGGAGATCCCACCTGAAGCTGAGGCCATGTTCAAGGTACGCTGCTTTTTGGACACGGCCAGTCAAAAGTGCGCTGCTTGTTTGGATCGAGTTGTGACTGAGATGTGCCTGTTGTTTGGATCGAGTTGTGATTGAGATGTGCCTGTTGTTTGGATCGAGTTGTGATTGAGATGTGCCTGTTGTTTGGATCGAGTTGTGATTGAGATGTGCCTGTTGTTTGGATCGAGTTGTGATTGAGATGTGCCTGTTGTTTGGATCGAGTCGTGTTTGAGATGTGCGGCTTGTTTGGATTTAGTCGTGTTTGAGATGCGCAACTTGATTGGATCAAGTCGTGTTTGAGTTGTGCAGCTTGTTTGGATCTAGTCGTGATTGAGATGTGCGGCTTGTTTGGATTTAGTCGTGTTTGAGATGCGCAACTTGATTGGATCAAGTCGTGTTTGAGTTGTGCGGCTTGTTTGGATCTAGTCGTGATTGAGATGTGCGGCTTGTTTGGATTTAGTCGTGTTTGAGATGTGTCGGTTGTTTAGATCAAGTCGTGTTTGAGTTGTGCGGGCTTGTTTGGACAAGATCGTAATTGAGAAATGCTGTTTCTTCAGATTGTACCATACAACAAAATCTGACCACATTAGTGTGGTTAAGCCCTGAAATGAGGAACCTAGCTTACGAACAGGCACCCTTTTTTTTCTAGCCAGGCCTGAATCCACGCACAAAATGCAATATACCGGTTTGGGTTTAGATGGACTGCATTTTACCAACCATGCTCTGATTTCCGTGTGTGTATGTGTTTGTGTAAGTTTGCTAGAGAGGGGTGCACCCATCGGATTTCTGTGACTCTTGTGTAAAAAAAAACAGCAAGCACATATTTGGGGCAAGATCCACTGAAGTTTTTTATTGCCTTACATCATGATGTACAGAATTTACAGAGGCATCAAGGCTGCCCCTCACAATTGATTGTTATGAAATGCTGCGTGTGACCATGGACATTGCTTTGTGTGATCAGTACTACTGTAGTGTGTGTGACCATTGTGTGTGACCATTGTGACCATTATGCTGCGTGTGACCATGGACATTGCTTTGTGTGATCATTGTACTATACTGTATTGTGTGTGACCATTGTGTGTGACCATTGTGTGTGACCTTTGTGACCATTATGCTGCGTGTGTCCATGGACATTGCTGTGTGTGATCATTGTACTATACTGTATTGTGTGTGACCTTTGTGTGTGACCATTATGCTGCGTGTGACCATGGACATTGTTTTGTGTGATCATTGTTCTATACTGTATTGTGTGTGACCATTGTGTGTGACCTTTGTGACCATTATGCTGCGTGTGTCCATGGACATTGCTGTGTGTGATCATTGTTCTATACTGTATTGTGTGTGACCGTTGTGTGTGGCCATTGTGTGTGACCTTTGTGACCATTATGCTGCGTATGACCATGGACATTGCTTTGTGTGATCATTGTACTATTCTGTATTGTGTGTGACCATTGTGTGTGACCTTCGTGACCATTATGCTGCGTGTGTCCATGGACATTGCTGTGTGTGATCATTGTTCTATACTGTATTGTGTGTGACCTTTGTGTGTGACCATTAAGTGTGGCCTTTGTGACCATTATGTTGCGTATGACCATGGACATTGCTTTGTGTGATCATTGTACCATACTGTATTGTGTGTGACCGTTGTGTGCGACCATTGTGTGTGACCGTTGTGACCATTATGCTGTGTGTGATCATTGTACCATACTGCATTGTGTGTGACCATTGTGTGTGACCTTCGTGACCATTATGCTGCGTATGACCATGGTCATTGTTTTGTGTGATCATTGTACTATACTGTATTGTGTGTGACCTTTGTGTGTGACCATTGTGTGTGACCTTTGTGACCATTATGCTGCGTGTGTCCATGGACATTGCTGTGTGTGATCATTATGCTACTGTAAGGGCATAAGGCACACAGATATAACTCTCAGGTCCATCGCTGCAGTGCTCTGTGTGTCTGTGTGCAAGGTTTTCTTAGCTCATCTGGACTTACCTATCAACAAGAAATATAATCTAGTTTGATGGTTTTCGTTTCGATTCAAGAGCGTTTGAAGGGGAATTTCACAGAGGGGTTGACTGGCCAAATTGCAGGAAATGCTCCTTCCTGATTTTCTTTCTTTCTTGAAACCATGTCAACCTAAGTATTGTCAAGAAAGATCACGTTCACCAAAAAATCGGTTGACCCCAGATCACACTTCTGGCCTCAGATCACCTCAAATGGGCCCACAGGTCCGCCCTGGGACCATTTTTCATTTCAAAAACCAAGTATTGGACTTCCTTATACCATGCGACCATCCTGCATGTTCAAAAATAGGATACAAGGAGGTTAAAAATGACATTTTTAGCATTTTCTTGGCTGATTTTCTCTGAGGAAAATGGCTAGCATTCTGTCTCACCAACCACTGGATCTTTCCCCTCATTTTTGTTGCAATGATATTTATTTATGAAATTAAGTCAAATTAATTTTTAGTGACATGATTTGGTGCAGCGGTTGGTCCGATTGGGCGCCGTCCCTGGTTTTCGAAAGAAGACCGCACGCAGCCTGTGCAGGTTTTACCGCTTCAGGGTCATAAGCGACGCCCTTCTGTGCGGCACGACGCATGTTAACAGACGAAAGAGCTCAACAGGCGACACTCTCGTCGACGGAACGGTACGCTCTTCGAGAGGGAGCGACAGGTGGGAGCCGGCGCGTACGGCTCTCCCCGTCCCTCGTATAAAATCCTGGAACTTGGCACTGTTGATTGCACCATCCGAAACAGAGGAATAAGAAAAGTAGGATTAACGCCGCGGTCTATTAGGCAAATGGGGCCCACGTTTCCTACAGTGAAACTCAACTGCCCTGCTGCTACCATTTGGAGCCAAGTTTGACTGTAGCAAACGTGGGCCCGCATACTCTGGGAACATTTGGGCTACAATGAAACTCAACTGCCCTGCTGCTGCTGCTACCCTTCTGGAGCCAAGTTTGACTGTAACAAACGTGGGCCCGCATACTCTGGAAACATTTAGGCTACAATGAAACTTAACTGCCCTGCTGCTACCATTTGGAGCCAAGTTTGACTGTAGCAAACATGGGCCCGCATACTCTGGGAACATTTGGGAAAACACCCCCATTTGGGGAGTCAGTCGTTCCCCTCTGGGAATTTCACTGAGCAGCTGATCTCAAACGCTGCAATTAAAATGCGGTTACATCATTTCACTACCAGCGCCAAATTCTACCTGTGGCCTTTTGTTTTACGCAGGAGTTTTGGGAAGCACACGAGGCTTCGCCCCTATCAGGGCGAAACAAGATCCTTGCAGGAGTCTGTCCTCAGGTGGGTCACAGTTGCCTGTTAAGGATTAAAGGCCTCAAAGCGTGTGTACGAGCTCCGTGGCATGCGCGGCATGCTGCTAGCTCAGGTGGGTCACAGCTGCCTGTCAAGGACCGAAGGTCTCAAAGCGTGCGTGCGAGCTCCGTGGCATGCGCGGCAGCTGCTAAGCGATCCAGCCACTGCTCTTTCTATCGCCTCAAAATATGCGCACCAGCACTGTGGTATGCGCACCAGCACTGTGATATGCGTGCCATGCCATGCCTTACACACACATTTTCTAAGGTTCTTATGCCTGTATTAATACAACGCCTGACCACTGTTTTTCATTTCTTACCTCAAACGGGCCACTGCCCTCCTTCACACCAAATTACAAATCACCTACCCTGTTTCACTCACAGTTTCACAGGCACTAAACTTCTTAAACGCTGATGCGACTTTCAACATATGTTTGCCTCCTCTCATGGACCACCAGATCCATGGCATGCTGCTAAATTTCTTAACACTGATACAGCTTCCAACATATGTTTGCCTCCTCTCATGGAACACCAGATTCATGGCATGCTGCTAAATTTTCTAAACACTGATACGGCTTCCAACATATGTTTGCCTCCTCTTATCGACCACCAGATCCATGGAATGCTACTGGTCAAGCTGGCCACTGCCCTCTCCTTGGCGGGAGGAGTGGCACGTTCCAATGACGGAACGCGTCTGAGGGGCGACGTGCACTTGCTTCTGATTGGGGACCCAGGAATTGGTGAGAGCCTACAGGCTGTGTAAGCTGGTCTGTCTGCTTCAGCAGTCTGTATTGTGTTTGGTTGAGAGCTAGCGTGCACCTTTGTGTGAGCTGGTCTGTCTGCTTCAGCAGTCTGTATTGTGTTTGGTTGAGAGCTAACATGCACCTTTTTGTGAGCTGGTCTGTCTGCTTCAGCAGTCTGTATTGTGTTTGGTTGAGAGCTAACATGCACCTTTTTGTGAGCTGGTCTGTCTGCTTCAGCAGTCTGTATTGTGTTTGGTTGAAAGCTAACATGCACCTGCTCCTCATTGATTGGGGACCCAGGAAATGGTGAAGAGTTCAATAGTTGGTGTGAGCTAGTATGCGATACGTTTGGTTGAGAGCTAGCGTGCACCAGCTCCTCATTGGGGCCTCTGTAGTTGGTACTAGCGAGAGGCTGTGTGAGTGAGAGTTCAATAGTTGGTGTGACCTAGTATGCAATGCGTTTGGTTGCGAGCTACGTGCACCAGCTCCTCATTGGGGCCTCTGTAGTTGGTATGATCGAGAGGCTGTGTGAGTGTGAGCTAGTCTTTGTGCCGCTTGGCTGAGGGCTTGTATTTACCTGCTCCTGTCTGGGGGTCCAGGAGTTTGTGAGAGCTTGTCCGTGTGAGCTACTTTTTGTGTATTGCTTTGTGAGCGTGGAGATGTGTGCGGAAGCAAGAGTTGAGGAAATCAAACTTGACAAAAGCTGCGGCACAGCTGATTGTGCACATGAAAATTGCTTTGTGAGAGTGGAGATGTGTACAGAGGCAAGATTTGAGGAAATTAAACTTATCGAAAGCTGCAGCACAGCTGATTGTGCACATGAAAATTGCTTTGTGAGAGTGGAGGTGTGTACGGAGGCAGGATTTGAGGAAATCAAACTTAACGAAAGCTGCGGCACAGCTGATTGTGCACATGAAGATTGCTTTGTGAGCGTGCAGATGTGTACGGAAGCAAGAG
>Ga0307968_1002569_pt1 | contig 15141 bp, 17 predicted proteins | sample OrgLakmetagen650_FD_201834 | JGI IMG/M metagenome (GOLD analysis project Ga0307968, IMG submission 201834) | Saline water microbial communities from Organic Lake, Antarctica - #650 | ecosystem: Environmental > Aquatic > Non-marine Saline and Alkaline > Saline | place: Antarctica: Organic Lake... | reverse complement strand
GAGAGGGAGGCGGGGGCAGCAAAGCTTCAGCAGGCTCAGGGTGTTGTCCCTGATCTTTCAGAGATGTCAGAGGGGGCCCATCTCAATATCGCTCGGCTGCACCTCAGCACTGTAGCTAAGGGTTGATGGATGACAGAAAAGGCAGTGTGAAGCGTGCTGCTGTGATTGACGCCTTAGCAGCACTAGATAAGGCCCACTCCATGCTGGGCTACAGATTGTCCTCAGCGTAAGAGGAGGAACAGTCTCAGGATCACTTAACGCGTCAGCGGCAATGTCCAAGAGTGGAGAGGCAAACATCCCAGCAGCAGCAGTCAAGAAATGGGGAAGCGCAGCAGCAGCAGCACCAGCAACGGGAAAGAGGGGAGGGAGAAGACTCCACGTCCACAAGGCATTGTAAGTGTTGGGTGAAAAGTAAACTTGTATTCATAACCCAATACTGCCTTTGCCTTTTTGTGCCATTTGTCACTTAGGATAACATCATACTGTTGTTGCATGTCTAGCACGAAGCAAGAAATAATTGTGATGTGTCCTTGGATGTTTACTTCATAACTGCATAGATGTTGCTGATGCTTGAGTTCCATTTCCTATTAGAACTGAAGATCGAGCAGGTTGGCGAGCATAGCCATGTTCTGCGGCAAAGCTGGAGTCTACAAAGCAGTGAGAAGCACCAGAGTCAATTAAAATGACTGCTGGAGCTCCACTAACTAGGCCTTTGAAAGTCAGGATGCAGTCTTAGATTCTAACTTGAACATAAAACTTTCAGGTAAAGAAGAATTGTCTACCCAAAATGCATATCCTAGTAAGCCTGGACATGGCTTTCTTCTCATGTTTACTGATAAAGGTCTCCATTTTGTGGCAAAGAAAGGTTGTTAGCTTGTACTAGAACACAAAGTGAAGTTAAAGTTGTTAGTGCTTTACTTTCTAAATCCAGATAATGCTGAAGTGCAGTACCTGAATATTCAGGTGGAGTGGCTAAATTGACACTGTAGCCCTCCAGTGTCATTAGGGATAGTCACTCAATAAAATTGAAACTGGTTTACCTTTTTACAGAAGGACAACAAAGCCTCCTCGAAAAGCCCCTGCCTTTAAAATGGAATATTGCTTCCCTCATCTTTCTCCTGTTTTTTTGGTTTTCGTTTTGCGTTCTCTTCGGATGATTTTCAAGCCTCCTATTCGTGGGGTTGAATAAAATTGCCCCCTGTCCCCCCTGCTTTCTCCCCTTTGCATTAACAATCTTGTAGCGTAGCGGCAAAAATGGTAAACCGGATAAATGAGCAATAAGTAAATCGTACTTTACTTATGCATGTTACAGATATTAATGACATTGCTGAGGGGGTAACAGGGGCAGTCACTGGAGCCGAGGGTGTTCATATCTGTGCGTCTCAATAATGCTGTCAAAACATGCAGATGATCCGGCGATAGATGCGGTATGCAGATGATCCGACATTACTGACTTAGGAGGCCCGGTGCATTGCAAATCATGCTGAGTCGTCGTCGGTTGGCTGCGTACGCCAGAAATACACACCTGATTGTCATGAATAATTGCTAATTAAGCCCGAGGTTGTGCAACTCTGCGGGTGAAAATGTTCCTGTTTTTATCGGAGCCACCCTTCATTGCAAAGATCTGGGCATGGTTTTCTGCAGGACCTTTAACATAGCGGCTAATAAGTCTGCTGCATTCTCTGTTCGAACACATCCTTTTAAAAGGAGTTCCTTGCCTCTGCCTATATATAATAGGGTACGTACAGTTGTGTGTGAAGATGCTTTGGCAGACAGACCGCACACTTCATCTCTGTGGCTTGCTAAAACGTATGTTTATCCTGCTGGCATGTGAGGTAGTCAAGTATGGGGTACTGGATTCTTGCAGGGAGTTTTCTAGCTCGCTGTCTAGATCTATACTTCATTTCCATCTATTGAAGGGCACTTTAGATGTGAAGCAGACTACCACTAACTGGGCTGTACTTTGAGAATGTGGACACACATTGTTGCAGTTCTACTGATTTCGGTCCATTGTTTAGCTTTTTATTAGTATGCTTAATACCAATAGTGTCACTTTGCAGAATGTGGTCCAGGCCGATCCCAATTTACAGCCTTTCCCATGTGCCTGCTGGACTGCTTGATTGCTCAGCGCTTTTCATCAAGGACTGCGTGGGTAGTGTGAATCGTATGTATGAGCTGTGTAAATTGGGTGAGCTGTCTATTCCCAAGATGCAATAATTGACTGCGGATTTGAAGCATAGGTTGAGAAGTGTTTGGAGAGACGCTTGTTGGTGGCCCCTAACTTGCACAACAACAAATAGCCAATTAACATTCTTATTTCGCCATCCCTTTTTCTAGTAATGAGCGTATACCGACTACTGTGCCACAATACTCTCATCTTGATCTGTCCAAGCATGTTATGTGTTATGTGTAACGTCAGCAGGTTCCGCTTGCGTGCGCATACATTGAAAGTGACGGGAGCAGCTTGGCTTGAAGGCAGTTCTTCTTACGAAGCACGGGTAGCATGCTGGCCACTTCTATTTTATATTAATAACAGCTAAACATCTAGGTCGATGATGTTGCAAGATTGATCAAGACCTTTTGACTCCAGTCACTGTTATAAATACCTAGTAGAGTGACATCACACTTCAGCACTTTCTGTACCGCTTAAAGGTAGGAGTTACCAGGTAACAGTTTTGGCGTATGTGACCAGTGCCCTGCCTGGTGAACATGTCTAAAATGAGATGCACGCTCTTTCATTCTGCCAGGATCAACGGGTTGTAAGCCAGGCAGACCGCACAGATTTGATATACTACCAAAAGCGTGCCGCTCAGTGCAACCTTATAGAAGGCTCACCAATCTGCCCCATCTACCTTCAGCTAGACGGCACCTACCACATGCTCTCAGGCTGCAGTCATCCCATAATAATGAAATGATTATTAATATTAAAAGTCACAACGTTGCTGGACGAGTGATTCTATAAGCGATCCAACAAGGTACACAGGGTGCATGCCTGCTAGCACAAGAAGACGTAGGCAGTCGTGGAAAAATGGTACAACAAGGCATTATACGCCCTTCAGAAGAGACACAGATGATAGGAATGATTTTAACCTGGATATTACTTCCAATCTCAATGCACAACAATGGCGGAAATTTAGCAAGCCAGATGCAATCATAGTTATTCCAACCCAGAAACCACGCCCCAAACGAAACCCAACAAACACGTATCAAACTAAGTCTGCCAATAATGCAAGAAGGGTTGCCCATGATAACCTAGCAGATGGCACTGCCAAATCATACACATCCTGGCTATGAAACCAAGCAAGAGACACAACCAAACAAACGCGATATACATTTAATCGAAATTAAGTACTGTGTAGACACTTCCCCTACTCAACAAGCAGAAGAGGCACGAGAACAACACAAGCTGCTAATGCCTTGCTTACTTGGACACCGTAAAACCCTTCACACCATTCTGCTAGGAGCAACAGGCACCATTTACAGCAGCCACACAAGGAACCCACTCCACAGCCTCGGAGTTACTGATCTACACCACAGCACTCATGAAAAGTTAAGCCTACACGCAACAGATTTGCAACCAAAATCATACAATTGATGAGACGAGACATTGAAAACAACCCCCACAAGTATCTGAGCTATACTCCTGGTGGTGTGCTGGCTTCTGCCTCCACCAATCCCCACTGAAAAACTTCTCTTATTTTTTCTCCAGGTAGGATGTTGAATGTCTCTGCATCCACTAGGTGGTGCAGAACGCAAAACAGCATCCTTTCCTGATCCATGCCGGTAGTGTTTATAGTATGGTATCTGGGTTCTTTTCCTTTTCTTTTTCTTGGATCAGCACACAGATCACAGGGGGAAAAGTTTCTTTGGTTCCATGTCGCTGTCTCAAAATGTAGGGTATGAACACAAAGTCTGGAGCGAGCTATACTGCGGATGACATCACAAGTAAGGTTCAGAAACATTTGGGAAGGATGTAAGGCGAATGAGTGACCAGAGCCCTTAGGAAGAGTGCAATATTGGTGATAAGCGCAAGTAAGAAGAAACATAGCCTGCGTTCCAGATGCACAGAGACTTGAATGCGGCATGGAACCTGTGGAATGCGTTAACTGCAGAGTATGCTGGGCTACCTAGGCCAGCAGTATGCCACAGTGTCTCCAGCTACATAGCTGCCTGTAGCACAGCTGCTACTAACAGACAAGCCGTTTTGTGGTAGACCTCAGGGAGAGACACTTGGAGTACTGGACACCTTATTACGAAACTCATCCGAGAGAACACAACAGCAAACGCTCTGCTTATCACCAATGGTGTGCTCTTCCAAGCTACCAAAAGGCAGGGCTCTGGTCACTCATTCGCCTTACATCCTTCCCAAATGCATGTTTATCAACCTCAGGCTGCTTCGTGATGTCGTCCGAAATACAGCTCGTGTCAGACTTCGTGGTCACAACCTACGTTTTGAGGCAGCGATATGGAGTCAAAGTAATTCCCTCACCTGTGACCTGTTTATAGCTGATGATGTGCAAAGAAAAGAAAAGACTCCGCTGGTAGTGATGACACAGTCAGCATGATTAAGGGAGGAGGTTACTTAGGTGCCCGCATCAGGTGAGGGAAAAAATTAAAAAGAAATCAGTGTGGGTCAGGGGGGTTTTGTGCCGTAGTAGCACCCGGACCCAATCCTTGACTGTTGTTGCTTGTGTTATATTGCAGTGCATACCTTGTTTTTATGAGTGCAGATGCATGTCTGATGGAGCGTTCGTTCAGTTTGTGTGTCAATGATGTGCAAGATGAGCAGCATGTTCTTTTCCACTGCGCCAATCCCCACATGATTTCTCTCCGCAGGAAATAAGCACCTCTGTTTCCCCCAACAGGAGCTCACGATGTGTTTACTTAAGCCAGAACAATGAGCTTTATTTTTCCTCCTAATGGACTAATTGCATTTTATGAGCAGTCACACTTCTTCTTGACTGACGACCTTTCTTTGTAAACCTTGTAAACCTAACAGACAAGCCCTATAGCATTGATAAACACCACTATATTGAGCATGTAGGGGGTGATTCTCCTACTGTTCTGCCTAGTTTCTTTCCCCATAAATTCCCTTTTTGTTTGTACCTTTTTCTGAGGATTTCTTCGCAGCCTGACCTTACTTGCTGCATTAGGTCAAAAACAAATTGTTGGATGCATTTTTTCTCAGCTACTAGTTGCTGGCCGAGATCAGTCAGCAGCCAAACAACCTGGCTGGAGGTCACCCCCCGTTGTAACTATTGTAACATTATATTTCATACACCTAAACAATAATTGACGGATAATTGAATGAAGCAAAACTTCTTCACGAATTGAATCAACTGCATTTTTAGGGTGAAAGGGTAAAGATGGGGTAGCATAGATTGAAATTGCGCGCAAAGGTTAAAGTGAGGCGAACACACGTGTAAATATGATAGTGGGCAAATGGCCAATTAATAGGCCTCACGAATACATGTTATATTGCCAAAGTCTTGCTAAAAGCACCCTCAAGTCTCCAACCCGCCTTATTCCCAGCAGCACACTAGCTGCTGCTGCATCCTTCTGAACAACCTGTTCTAAAATTCACCAACAAGAATGGATACCTAAGTGATCCCTGCAGATATCTTCACTCTGGATTGTTGTCGTGTGGACACAAGGCAACTACTTGACTCACTTTGCAGAGGGCTTGCCAAGTCAAGTCGCCGTCACAACAATATATAAGACTCCACACATCAACTAGCAGGCTCTCTGAAACTAGTCGAATGAACCTCATCTGAATCCCAAATAATTGTTTGTTGCTGCCAGCTATAAGGCGTGGCGGGCTTCGTCTCTCCAGCTTCAGCGCTTATTTGTCGTTGCATGTTGGGAGGAGTACTTCTTAGTCCTGCAGATGCAGGTAATCGCAGTCCATTGAAAAGCTGTCGCAGAGAAGATTACCAAAATGGGAATAAAAAAAAACTGGCAATGAGTGCAATCATTTAGAGTTCACCTGCCTTTCTACCACTGAGACTATAAAGGAATTACTCAAGTCTTGGGTCAGGTGCTCATTGAGGAAAGGATGAAGTCACAGTTCGTGTTAAATGGTGAATCTAGTTTAGTTTAGAGCTGAGGATTGAAAGTCCAGGTGTGTGACAGATGCATGGCATCAATTACACAGGAGAGAAAACAGAGCACCAGGAAGTTTGCTAGGTGTTGCTCTGATAATGCTTTCTCAGAGCATTAAAGTGAGGGATGCACAAGGGGTACAGAGCAGCGAAGCAGCAGGCACGGACCTTGCTCTCAGAAAACACACACATACACACACATGCACACACACCTTGAGTGTGATAATAGGGTGGTCGTGTCCATGGAACGCGCTCGGGCTTTCCTGTCGTAATTGGCTTCCTTCGCTGCTTGTGGCTTTTCTTCCTCCCCAAACTCGCTGCCCTGGTTTCCAGCCATGGCTTTGTCAAGCAGATCCCACCCTTTGCTGGCGCTAGTCTCCTGCTTGCGTGGCTCTCTGCTGTACAACCCGCTGCCTTCATCTGACTCCCGCATCGTGCTGAACCCCCCCCTTCCGGCAGCCTTGGTAGCCCAGTTACCCCCCTCATCCAGCCTGATTTGCCCTCCAGCCTGATCATCCTCTGGCTCCTCGTACCCATGCTTTTGAGCCGCGCCAGATGCTCTGCTTTGGCCACGTGACGAATGGCGGCCTGGTGGTCGTTCGTCATAGAGATCACCACCGTTCCTTTCTTCTTCTGCCTTGTGATCACGAATGGCACGGTCCACCGGGCTGTCCCTATCCTCCTGCATAAGGATGAAGGCAGCAGTGTAAAAAGGGTATGAAAGCCTGTTTGCGGACATGCCACAAGCACAGCAATGCCGTCCTTTTTTTGTCGGTAATAAGCACATCAGTTTACAGACAAACCTCAAGTGACAGATTCTTGACACACAAAACTGCTGCGCAAAACCAAGGCCCCCCTGTCATACTTGTGCTGCACAGTAGGTTGACAATTAATGTTACAGCTGTTGCAAAAAATAAGTATACAGCTAATATTACAGCTGTAAGAATGAACGGTCTATTGTAACCAAAGGCACAAAGCTCTGTTTTTTCATAAGTTCTTCTTGCAAGCCTCCATCGCATGGTGTCAACCTCAGCTGCAATCACCAGGGCTGTCAAAATGTGTCCTAAACCCTCTGTGTCCCAAACCAAAAAAACCACACCCTTGCCTGCATGGCGATGAGATTCTTCAAGTTTGAAGAGCGTTGAATTGTTCCCATGCTCTGCAGTGATGGTCGAACGTTCCCGTGTGAGACGGTAAAGGAGGGCATCAAACCTCCATGGAGAGCTTCCTCCAGATCTCCTTTTGCCACGTCGCGAATCTTGTTGTGCAACTGCGGTGCCATTCATGCAGTACTTGTGTATCAAGGCTCAGCAACAAAAGGCCATGACAGCATCCCAAAACCCTTAAATGTGCGCTGTCGCATGTGTGGGAATCCCAGTACAGCAGAAGCACAAGCATTGACACTAGCTCCAGCCCTTGCTTATTGGCTTGGACCTACCTAGTTTAGCAACTGAGCAAAATTCCACCTATATGCGCTTGCACTCAGGTCTGCCTCGTTCCCTTGCCCCAAACTCCTCATGTCTAAATTTTTTGTTGCTGACCCTAAAATGTGCAAGTACTCACGTAATCAACTTGCTGGGAAATCTGCAAGCAAACAGGTGTGGAGAAGTGCATTTAAGTAAGGACCGAAAAACATGATACCCACATGCCAAAGCTGATTGGTACATGTAAATTTGCTGCTCAAACAGGACCTTAAGCTCTTACCAGATGCAAGGGAGTGTTTGTGAGTCCAATTGGCTTCATCACCAAATACAGCACTGTTAAGAACACTAGACGGCTACTGCTAACAGGACTCAGCCATTCCTCTTGACACTCACCCTGATGAGCACCTTTGCCGTGGCTTCATGCTTCTGCTGGTACTTGGCATCTGTCTCTTTCATTGCCTGCAAGCAATCCAACATTCGATACATGTTGCATTTGAGGGCTGCATGTACGTCTTTAGTGCGCACACACGTATGTATTAAGTTTGTATGTATATGTGTTGTGTATTTACATGTTAATTTCTACGTGTGGTGCAGTACAGCCACTATTTGCTGTACTCTTCAGGCTCGGCTACTTTGCTCCTCACCTTCAGCACTAGATCTTGGGTCCCACGTGTCCTTTCAATGAAGTCTTTCACTCCAGTCTTCTGGGCAAACCTGCAAGCAGCATCTAGCAAGGGCACAACCTTGTGAGCATCCTGCAGCCTACCTCAAATAAAATCTGCAAGCCAACTCCCTGCAAGCGCACTGGCTAGACAAAAACCAAATTAGACGGCACATTGGACATTTGTTGTCTCACAACTTTGTGCAGCTTGTAAGTATGTCACGAGTACAACGCTGTAACAGACAAGAGGCCAGGAAAAGTGCGCACTCAGCAACGGAATAATCAGGCACCCAGCGCCAAGATACAGAGATGTATCAGGCATTTCTTGCTTGATTGCAAAACACAGGAAGAAATTCTTTAGCAGGATGTTTGCAGAACCTTACTCAATGACATGCAGAGCATACCTAACATAAGGACACACTGCCGTTACCTTTCAAGCAAGGCATCGTACGTCATGTAGTTTTGCATGACTGACGTAATCGTGAAAGGCTGGTAATGGCCAAAGTTGGCACCGGCTATTGCCTTGTTCTGCATAGCACAAACAGGCAAAAAAGGCATACTTTGAGACACCATTGCACAAACACAACGCGCTCTTAACAGCATTGCATATAAATGCACATCTGCGGGTACGAGAGCACTGTGAACATATAACATTCACTGTGTGCAGCTGCTTGTATCAAAAAGGAAGCCCAAAACAAAGCGTGGCCGTGGATGCGACCAGTGCCCGTCGTTTTTCCCTTGCCACGTGAGGCAAAAAACTCTCACCGCTGCGCTCCTGTCTTCTTTGCTGTCAACGTTGTGGAGGGAGGCCAGCTTGTTAGCATCTGCTACAATGACTTCTACTGTATGCGCCAACTGCTCACAGGCCCTTGCCTGCAGCAGCAAAGATGCAGATGTTGATGAGTGTACTTGTGTGGATATGTGCATTTTTGTGTGCATATGTGCCTGTCTGTGTTCACAAAATTTGTATTTAAACTTTCTCGTGTCCGCATGTGGTGTTCAATGGATGCATCTTGATAACGTATGCTTGCATATGCATGTCATTGTGGGTTTGCCAATGCAACCTAAAAAGTCAAGCTGCCCAAGTAAATGAAAGGCAATTCTCCCTTCAAAGGATTAGGTCACACTTACCAGTACCTTTCTTGACTTCTACCTGTCCTCATTTGCCTTCACCCTAAAACCGTTTTTGATCCCAAACCTATCTTACAAGCCTAACTACAACGCTTTCGTTGATGATTGTTTAATTCACCATCTATCATGCAGCAAGAAGAAGTACCAAGCTGAGCGGCAGATCTATTTATTACCTGGATGCCAAGCCTCTCCAGCATGTAGTTCTCAAGCTCCTTCAGGTCTGATGCACGCACAGTGGTGCTAATCAGAGTCTCCTTGTCAGCTTCCAGCGTGTCTAGACGGCCTCCCACTTCAGCTAGGGCATCCTGGGAAAGCGGGTGCAGTGCAGGTGGTTAGTCAGGTGAAGTCTTAAAGATACAGAAGCCTCAGCAAAAGAACTAGGTAAGAGATTTGTCTAGGGGGGATGCCCTGTGTAAGGGGTCGTTTTCGGGGGGGGGGGCAAATGAAAGTCTCTATCCTAAGGGTGGTTGAAGGTGCTAATGAACCAACATCGATGTAAAAATGAATATCCTGCAAAGGCCCAACTGGCAAGAGGAAAGAAGAAGGCTTAGTCACCAGTTGTTTACAGGTAAGCAAAGTAGAGCCTTGGGCTCCAATCCTTTTTCGTGCACTGCTGTTCTGCTTTAAGCTTTGAATCGTCCCACCTGCACCTCCACAATTATATGTGTGCCAGGGCCGCTGCTGCTCTCCAATTGCCGTGTCTGCAGGGAAGAGCAACACAGCAGCAAGGACGGGACGTGTGTGAGTGGTCAGCACAGCACAGTGTTGGAAGGGTATTTAGATGATGTGCGGTGCAAAATGGCGCATCTGAACACCAGCACCGTGCACGAAGAGCCTATCATATAGCACGCGCACTGATGCAAACTAACCACCAGAAGAACATGCATGAGTCATACCCAACATGACTGATTCTTATTCCTCACCTGTGTAATGAGAGCCTTTTGTTGGGCTTGCAGCTCCTTCACCTTTCGTGACAGCTCCTGTGGGCATCGTTGCACGAATAAAAATACCTATTTCCAAAACCGAAAGTGTCAATCCAAATTTCTGCTTCAGCCCTACTCTGTGTTGGAACCAGCACACAGAGCGCGCACCCTGTCGGAGGAACACATGCAATGTCTTGAATGATGGATTTGAGGGTTTTTATGACGCACGTGGCTCTGCACAACGGGCAAACTTGGTAACTTGTCATGCAAGGTGGGGAGGTTTTGTAATGCTGAGTACTTCAAAGTGGCCCCTATCTCCTGTTTGATGTTTGCGTAGCTGTTCCACCCCATTTTCATCCTTACTCGCTTGGCACAACGCTTTGTTGGTGAACATCACTGATCAACACTTGCCTGGCACATCGTTTTGATGGCCAACATCACTGACTAACACTAGCCTGGCACAACGCTTTGATGGTCAACAACGCTGACTCACACTCACCTGGCACAGTGCTCCGTTACTGAACGTCACTGCTGCAGTAGCGGCAGCGTCAGGGTCTCGTGCCATTTCCTCTTGATCAATGCCCAAGGCCAGCAAGGCTACATTGAGCCCTGCTTGGTTCTCTTGCAGCTGCCTCTCAATGGCAGCCATCGTGGATGGGTGCATGGCCTATTGTGTACGTAGTGGAATTAAGAAATCATCAGTATGACAACGCATGCAAAACAGCAGTCATGAATTGCAAAATGTGCATGCCTAGGTCATGATCTGGACAAACTTCCTTGTGGCACGAGCTCTTTTTAAACCTTCAGCCCTAAATTGAGGCACAGCAATTCGTGCGTGCAGCGTACCATGCTTTTCTCAAGTTGGACATTCTGAGCGCATCAAGGAAATCCATCACAAAAAATGATGAGGCTCACCTTAGCCATGGTGTGCTGTTGAGCCTGCAGCTCGTGCACCTTGCCTGTCAAGTCCTGCACACAAAGCAGAGGCAAGACGAAAACTCCTTTAAAACCCCATTCCTTCCTCATTGCTTCCTCTTACTGGAAAAGGATTGCTAACCCTGCAGCACATTCCTGCCATGTGAGGTGCAGGCAGCATTTCTGTTTGCAAATGACTGGAGGCTGTCAGGTCCACCTGTCACCACAGAGAGGTCCAGCCACCTTTGATTACACATTGTGTTGGAGTCAGGGACAAAGTGGCTCACCTTGAACATGCGCCCATTGTACACCGTGCTTGCTGCAGCTGCCGCCGCCTCAGGGTCCCTTTCCATGGCATCTTTGTCAATGCCCAGAGCCATAAGCGCCACATCCAGGCCCATTCTGGCTTGTCTGGCCTGGCGGTCCAGCTCCTTTAGCTGTGCCTGTGCGGCCTCACTTTTGTCAGACAACTCCTGTGGGTATGGAGGTATGGAGGCGTGAGGTGACAAGACAAGATGCGATGGGAGAAGAGGGGGAGTAGGGCGGGCAAGACAATGAACGGAGCAGGGATGGGATGGAATTAGCTGGATGCAGATGGGAATTGGGGTGGAGGCAGATGGGACTAGTGAGATAAGTGGGCAAGGACAATGCAGGTGAAAGGAGGAGGTCAGGATTTCATCTTTAAAGCATGCTTTGGGTGGCACGTCACCTCTGTCCCACTTCTTTGTCCTTGGATGAGCATTGCAACGCGCACATTCACGGCACCTTACACATGTCCTCGTTTGCAGAGGGCGTTGCTGTGGCAACAGCACCAGGGCCGTTCATCACATCTTTCTTGGAAATGCCCAAGGCCTGCAGGGCACAGGCCAGCCCTGCCTGTGCCTCCTGCATCTCCTGCTCCATGGCTTTGATTTGTGTGCTCTGGGCCGCCAGCTGGTCATCACTGCACATGCAGGCACGGAGGCATGTATATGTGGACATGTATGGAAAGGTGGGTTCATGGGATTAGGAGGAATGAGCATAAGCATCGCTCTGTGTGATTGCTTAGGTATACAGATCAATGAGCGTATGTCCTAAGGCATGTATGATCTGTGCCGGGCAAAGGGGAGGCGCATAGATAATAGTCGATTTCAGCAAAAGGTATAAGTGGTTGCGAAATACACTTCTGTGGTTGTAGAAGATGGTTAGAGCTAACAAAAGCAGTAACATGCCCGGAAATTGCACGCAGAAGAATAAACTTGTGATTTCGGAATTGTAAGCTGGTTTAGAGCCACATGTAAAGAATACTAGTCAGACAATCCGTGTTTATTGTTCAGGACTTATAAACAGAGTGTTCTCCAAGCAATCGGTGAAATTTGCCAGCCTGGTTATGCAAGCCTTAAACAATAGCCAGACAAGTTATACCTTGTGTGGAAATGCGTGACGCAATTATTTGCATATCATGGTAAGTATTGAGGTCATATGGTATGCTATATCATGCCAATTAGCTTCACCACCTCACCACTACGTACTGTATGCACATAAAACAGCAGCTGGAAAACGTCACCCACCCCACCTTTTGCTGTCCTTTTTGGAAGCAGACCCAAAGTTTGGCATTGGCAACTGAAGGTTTGCCAGCCCTGTGCCCCCCCTCGTATACTGGTTCATCATGTCACGGATGCCAGCAGAGTGCAGGGCATCGGAGCTCATGTTGTTCTGGAAGTACATGTCCTTCACAGTTGGGTCTGCATGAGCTGTGAGGTACAGGTTGGAGCCCAGCGCCCCTAGTGCTTGTGCAGCGGCTGCCATGCCTTGCTTGTGCACAGCGTCACTGGGGTCGATGCCCCTGTCTGCCAGAGCGTTGTAGGCAGCCAGGATATTGGCTTTTTGGTTGGAGACATCCGCCTGGCAGCACAAGAGATGCAGGGGTGAGGGCTGGCGTGAGGGGGCGCACTAGTGTGTACAACAAGGTAGTTGTTGTGAAAAATGCAGTGTTTGCTTGTGTATGTGTGTGTATGCGTGCGTATGCCACTGGCATGCAAAGTACCTGCGAGCAAATGATGCTGGGATATAGCACTTGTCACACAGCACAAGAGCGTCACCTACGTTGCTGCCTTGATCGATCTTTGCACACATGGTGGCCAGAGCAATCTGGGCTGCTGCAATGCCAGGCCGGTCAGCTGCATGGCTGGGGCTGCCTAGCATAGCCAGGGAGACAATGATGGAGGTGGAGGCAGCCACACCAGGCTGGTGCTTTTCATCCAGTGGGTTGCTGCAATAGAGGGAGGTGGCCAAGCAGTGACGTGTGTGCACGAGTAAGCAAGAGTGAGTGTGTACCTGCTTCTGTACGTGTGTGTTCTACATGTGATGCAGCAATAAGAAATGAGGTTGACAGTGGCCCACAGGAGGCAGAAAGAGCACTAAGGCAAGGATAAAGTCAGTCTGAAATGGTGGAGGGCTGTAGGAGGGGCTGTGCTGCAGCAGGCAGAATTGCCTGGAACATGCAAGCGCAGGCACATGCCTGCGAATTGCCTCCAGCACAGAGCCTGCAAGCTGCACTCCTGTCTTGTTGCTCTCGTGACAAGGGTCCTCAGCCATTGCTGCAAGAGCAATGACGGCTGCATCTAGGCCTGTGTGCATGAGTGCAAGAGTTTGAGGAATGTGTGTGTGTGCACGCATGTGTGTGTGCGTCTCTGATGAGATTCTAAATCCTCAAGCCGTTACCGTTACCTGCAATATTTTTCTCGTTGCAAATCTATAGCAGTGATAAAGGCCTAAGGTCAAGGTGCCTGATGCGCACAAGCAAGGTTTGCCACAACAGGCTGCAAACTCACACACACACACACACAAGCACATACACACTTGTGCACAAACACACAAACACAGTCTGACCTGGCTGGTGTTCCCCATCCCAAGGGTCGATGCCAGCGGCAGTGAGGGCAGCCACAGTGGCAGTGATATTGCTTCCCGGCACTGGGCCATTTACATAACCCTTATTGCCGATGGGACTCTTGATGATCGCGAACAATGCTACTGCAGCAGCAAGCATGCCGGGCTTGTGTTGGATGTCGGTGGGGTTGATGTTTTTGTCTTCCAGAGCAGCAGAGGCGGCATCAATACCACGATCCTGCAATGCATTGGAGTGAGTGTATCTCGTGTGTGTGCGTGTGTATGTGAGCGTTTTAGGTAAAGGGGCTTTCAGACCACCATTAACTTGTAACAGTGATGCGTTATATAGTTATATATATTCTACACAACTAGGGTTGGCCAGAACTGTATATCGTATGTATACTTCGTATATGACTGTATATTTGATGAAGTACCTACAACAAATACCGTATACACGCCGCATATATGGTTCTGGCCGTTCTTTCACACAATGAGTTTCCTGTATAAAAGGCTGCGCGTACAGTCCCACAGCTGCCGACCTTGCACCAGATCCAAACAGCTGCATTCTGCACAGGCAACCAACGCAGCTGGGTAAATCCTCAACCGTCTCGAGTGGTTTGCCCACCCATGCACTTTCCAAAGATACCCCAGAAACCATGCGGGGTGCGCTTGTGGCTTGCTTGGCATCAGCCCAGTTCCCAGGCTGCAGAATAAGCAAACACAAAATGCATCTGGTCCTTTACCTGTGCAGCACTGTCAGGGTCGTGGGCTATTGTGTGCAGAGTGGTGGCAGCAGCCTCCAAGCCAAGCCTCAGGGATGGTGCTGGAGGGGTGCAACTCAAGGCGGTCAGTGCAGCAACTGCCATGTCCAAGCCTGCATGTGTGAGCACGTATGTATTTGTTTGTGTGTGTGTGCACGCGTGTATATCTGTGAATGTGTGGTAATGTGTAGTGTGTTAATACGTGTATAATCTTGTGAGTGTGGGTGGGCGTGTCGTACTTGTGTGGGAGTGTGTGTGTCTTGTGCATGTGTGTGTATGTATGTATGTATGTATGTATGTATGTATGTATGTATGTATGTATGTATGTATGTATGTATGTATGTATGTATGTATGTA
>Ga0307968_1002566_pt1 | contig 15144 bp, 23 predicted proteins | sample OrgLakmetagen650_FD_201834 | JGI IMG/M metagenome (GOLD analysis project Ga0307968, IMG submission 201834) | Saline water microbial communities from Organic Lake, Antarctica - #650 | ecosystem: Environmental > Aquatic > Non-marine Saline and Alkaline > Saline | place: Antarctica: Organic Lake... | reverse complement strand
CAGGCCCTTGCTGAGGACCGTGTAACAACCCCCACAAAAAAAAAAAAAAAAAAAAAAAAAGGTACTGATACTTACTGCGTGCTTCGCGAACCAGGCCAGATGCCCATCTTTCTCTATTTGTTCAGATGCACCATGCAATTCTGGAACAGTTTACTCTCTTCAAACAATCCTCTTCTTGACAAAGCTGTGCGTGCTGACCTTCATTTTTTTAACAGAAGTGATACATGGACTTTTATCAGGTTCCGCACGCGCACCAAGAAATCTTTAGGGCCTGCGTCTCCTGAGTTTGGATCTCGATACGATCTCGTAAGTCTTGATCTCGTGAGTCTATCAATTTGAAACAGTTTGAGCTCACTCTGCGCGAATAATGTAGAATGCAAAATAACGCCATAGTGTAACTACTCCAACCGGCACGGATTAGGAAAGAACATCATCGGGGGCGGGAGAGAACTTGACAATTTGACACCTCATGAGACTCATCACACCAGCAGAATTATGAGGACTTATCACACACATTTTGGTGTACCTTTGGGAATTGGTCCTAGCTGGTGGGATGACAGAAAAAAATTCTGCCTGTGTCGCCTCTATACCCCGCTTGGACATTTCTAGCAATCTCAGCCGTGTGCTTTCTTGCCTTCGCCTTTCTTGCCACCAATTTCTGATCCAAAGAATGCGTCATGGTAGGAATAGAAGAAAGCCTGGTGAGCTCAAGAACTGTGACATAAGTGACTGGCACTCTGTTCAGGATGAGGAACACATTTTGCTGGACTGTCTGCATGACATCTTGTCAGCGAACACGCAGCACCAGCTTGTTTCCTTACCTCAGTATGAGTATAACCCAACTGGTTATGGGCCCTTTTTATACCAACAAGCACGTGTCTACTGTTGCCTTTTGTAGCTGATTGCCTAGCCCTTTTCCTCAATTGTTTTCTAGCGCCTTTTTGGTTTGGTTACAGGCTTTTCCCTTACTTCCGCTCAGATGCCCCCCAGAGGCATATATAGCGATGTAACCTTACCTTTGTTTGCTAGCTTATTTTACGTTAAATTACACCAAATTTCACATGCACTCGATTACCCCTCAGTACGTCCACACCAGCTCATGGTCACAAATACAGGCGATTGTCTTCTCAGTAAGCAAGTAAATCAATTAAGACGATTTAATAAAATGAAATCCCCCCTCCCAAGGACGTCTTTATCACCAAGGTCGGCAGCAGTTCAAGAGTGTATCTCAGCGCTCTTTAATCCCAGGGGGCACAGTATACAGTGCTCAATGCTTAAATCCAACGCCTAGGACTGAGCGTGCTTCAGGCAGTCTCTACGTGCCACCTCTTTTCCTCCTTTAGTTTTAAAATGAGTTCCTGCAGAACAAAAAAAAGCAATAAGTTGGTGAGGCAGGCACTTGTCGCAGCGTGTGGGATGGTCGCTCTAGCAGTCATTCCAAAATAGGTATATGAGGTTTTGAAGTTAGGCTTAAGAATAATTATCATCGGTGAAAGCAGAATAGGCATCATCACAGGCACCAAAAATGACAAGAACGCGAGATCTGGGGATCATTTAATCCAGGTGATTAACACCGCACAATTTTACTCTTTCTGAGCTTTATACACTGAACCAACCCTGAGTGTACCTGAGCATCAAGGCCCCTCTCTTGAGCTAAACGCGTCAGGACTTCCAGCACGCTCGAATACATCCGCTTCAATCCGCAAAAGTAGAAGTGTGCATCTTCACTGCAAACACATTTGGCAGAGTGTGTGGTAGAAAAGCAGTCAGTCAGACGTATGAGTGGTTCATTTTGGTATTGTATGCAGAAATGCCTAGCTGTACGTTTTGAAATTGACATGTGATTAAGAATGAATACAAGTGACAAAGAATGGATAAGTCGCAACAAAGGAACTTAAAAGGAAACTATGTATGCCTAGCAGTTAAGTTACACCATAAAAGGCCACAAAGTCAAAGCAATGCTCATATGTACAATGCTCATGTGTGAAGTAAGGCAGAGAAGCCACTCTGGTGCCACAGGTTTTGTACCACTCCTCCCCACTGCAGGAAACACAATCAAAAGGATGCTAGTTACAGTGCATTTACCTGAGCATGAGCTGAAGGAAGTTCTCAGCGTTTTCCTCTATGCGGTCCTGCGTCCACGTGACACACGACCGGAAAGTGCACACATTTTGACTGTGCTTAGTCGTTCTTATAAGTGGCGTGAGTGTGATATAGATCTGAAGAGGAGAGGTTAAAAATTAACGTCACCATAGTAGCACTGCTGACTCATGAGACACATCTACTTGATGCTCTTCCGCATGTCTCTAACAAGGAGAATTCCAGACTCGGCCTGACTTTTGCCCAATGCATAGTGTTGCTCATAAGTGACTGTAGTTTCACCCACACCCACACACGCTCACACCAATACATACATGCACCTCTCTCTCTCTCTCTCTCTCTCTCTCTCTCTCTCTCACACACACATACACACATACTATATAGCATATACACATTTCCACACACATGCCCACTCTCTTACACAAAAACACATGTACGCAAGAACACACACATGTGTGTCTGTACGCAAAAACACAACACACATGTACGCAAGAACACACACACCTGCACATATGCTGGACCCCCAGCTTTATTAGTCTGCTGAAGTGAGAGTGCTATGTCTAGCCTGAAATTGTCATTCTCTGCCTGGGCAGCACACAGTTCATCCACGTACAACGCAGAATCCTCGTTTGCAAAGCCAGCTAAGAGCCAGAAAGAACCTGCACGCACAAGCACATACATTTGACTGCATACAGATAGCACTTTCAATATGCATACAAGACAGGACTTTCAATGGCACCGCTTCTCTGATCTAAGTAGAGGTGTTGCAGAAAGAAACTGCAAGCATAAGAACATACATTTGAGACTGCATACAGATAGCACTTTCAATGGAACCGCTTCTCTGATCTAAGTAGAGGTGTTGCAGAAATAAAATGCAAGCATAAGAGCATACATTTAAAACTGCGTACAAGACAGCATGTTCAGTGGCAATGCTTGTCATGATCCAAGTAGAGGTGTTGCAGATCCTTCAACGGGTTAAGCAGATGCTTTTGTGTGAGGCTTTAGCCTGGCAGGAGCTCAAGAAGCCTAGACCCAAAAATACATACGCACAACAACATACATAATTTTTGGCCAAAACCGTATATAATACACGCCGTATACGTGTATATGAAAAAATCCTGCAAAAAATACCTTTATACACCGTATATATATGTTCTGGCCAACCCTACACAAACATATGAACATACACAAATACACACTCAAGCCACTACTACACACCTTGGAAGTCCTCCTGCTGCCCAGGGACCGCATCATAAAAAAGCCGCCTCCAAAAGCTACGGAAAGGAGCTATGCCGGTGCCGGTAGATACGCACACAATGGGGGTCCGTCTCTGTCCACAGCCGAGTAAGAGTGATGCAAGGGTGTTTGTATGTGTGCGTGTACAGTGCATATTTGCGTGTGTGTATATGTGTGTGTGCTCTTTGCACGCTCTTTAGATTACTCAAAAGGTGTCTAATATCCAAGGATATCTTTTCACACAGGCATGCTGCGCCAGTTCCACCTTGACTTATATTTGAGGCTTCATCTCGTTTTTTCAAACTCTAGATGGCAGCTTAGATTACACCTTCAAGAATCAAGAGCTTTTGGAGGGTTTCAGCGGACAAAACCTCCAAAAGCCTGCAACGACTATCACGTTATTCCCTTAGCAAACAGTAGGAAACAGCACGTGTCACAACCCAGTTGAAATTTACAGGTCAATGCCTGTGGCACTAATCACAAACCTGGCTTTAATTAAACGCCCAGTCAACATTTACAGGTCAATGCCTGCTGCCGACGCGGTATTGTGGCACTCATCCCGAACCTGACTTTCATTATACGCCCAGTCAATCCTCAGGATTCACCGAGTCTTCAGTTTGCTGCTTCCTTGACAAGGAGATACCCCCAACACTAAAGGCGAAATCGAATTTAAAAAGCATCTAACAGTATGAGCATTCAAAAAGCAAGCAAAAATGAACTCCAAAGCTGTCCAAATCTACCTGCTTTCAATGTACTTTTTAAGGATTGATTGTGTTTTGTAGTTCTTGCCATGGCTGGTCGAGGGCACACGCACTCCCCTCAGACGCAAATCTTATACCTTGGAGTGGGCACTTCCCTCCTATTTTTGTGGAGAGTGGAGAGTGGGCCATTACGCACGCAGATTAAGTTCTCTCTTACTCCAACGTGCTTGTCAGAAAACAGCACAAATAACTGAGTGAGCCATCATCACCTCAAAATGCCTCTCAGGTAATAGCAGCACGGCCCCGGCAGGCCCCACCATGGTCAGCTCCTACGGCAGAGAAGGGCACACAGTGTGTATCAGCCAGTTAGATCAGCCAAGTAATGAACAAGACAGCCTTTTGCCCGTTTCGCCATCAGCAACATGAGGTCACAAGTCTGCAGATCTGGAAGAACACAATATTATTTTATCTCTGTCGTAGACAATGGAGCGCAACTCATTTGCAGGTGAGGAGTCTCTCTACTTCCGAGCGCACTCTCCCTTTCTAAAATGTGACCACTAGAAATAAGAGTGAATTTGCCAGGCTAACCGATGGAAACAATGAAGAGGCAATCAATTGCCAGTGATAGAGGATGTTTACAAACTAGGAATCCTGTTGGGCTTAATCCAAAACAATTTTCAGCACAAACACACATATGCACCCCCACACCCCCACAGCCACACCCACACACCCCCGCATCCCCACACCTCTTAAGTGCTAGGGCCATCGCCAACGTATACAGAGTACAATTGCACGCTTTGCATTGGCCATAATCGTACAGGTACGTCATGCATGCTCTTGCACAGGTTTTGTTGCGGATACAACATTTACTGTAGTCTGTAGTCACCGTGTTTTGGCCGAGCCGAACACTTTCATGCAAAACATCATCCTGGACACAAGGGATTCTCTCTGCTCATGTTGCATACAAGGGTACTTTTGCAGAGCCTGTGCTGAGCCTGTACTGAGCTGCAGAGTCTGTGCTGAGCCTGTACTGAGCTGCAGAGCCTGTACTGAGCTGCTTTTGCAGAGCCTGTACTTTTGCAGAGCCTGTACTGAGCCTGTACTGAGCTGCTATTGCAGAGCCTGTACTTTTGCAGAGCCTGTACTGAGAACAGAGCTGATCTTTGTAGGAGGGGAAAGGGCAGAGTGCAAAACAAAGAAACACAGTTACCTGCCCTGCTTGCACATCTGCCAGGTAGTTGGAGCATAGGCCTCTCACTTCTTTACCCTCTGGATCTGCGGTCACACCAAAATTATGAGTTGGAGCACAATCCTTGAAACGACTAGCAAGGACTGGATCTTCATCCCCCCGTAACATCTCACATCAAGGGCCGGTTTCAAGTCAAGCCTGCAATCTTTCACATCCCCACACGCCTCCAAACCCCCCCACACACAGACGCTCCCCTGTCTTTTCCTTTTCCTTTCCAATTGCAGCACAACAGTGGTGCAACACAAGCAAGTGCAATGCAAACGCGGACCCAACGAGTGCATGAACTAAAGACTGTTTATAACAACACGCTTCATCTCCAATTGATCTCAATGGCACAATGTTAGGTTGCCCACTTACCAGTGTACACAACGCGCACAACACACAGCGTTGTTGTCTGCCCATCGCGACTGTCTCCATAGCGTGAAGCTGCTATGGAGTACAAGCGCACGTGGTTAGGGACAGATACGCCCCTACTGTTCAGCTTATTGCCCTGTGATGTGTGTATGTGCGTGCGTGTGTGTGTGTGTGTGTGTGTGTGTGTGTGTGTGTGTGTGTGTGTGTGTGTGTGTGTGTGTGTGTGTGTGCGCGCAAGTGCGCAAGCACGAGCAAAAGGCTTGAACTGCATGTAGAATTTCTGCCTACCTACACAAATTGAACATTATGTATTGCACACACACACAAAGAGCAGTTTTGTTGCACGTCAGGAGGCTGGAGAGAGGCGGCTGTTTCTAGGCATTTAGGGCACACATTTGCTCGCCGTTCTTCTGAAGTGTTCTGCACCCCCGTGCCTTCGGAAGTGTTTAAACAACTGCAGCTGTGAACACTGTACCCTATCTATAAGCAAGGTACTAGGACACATTTCATGGTACTAGTAACTAAATACATCGGAAGTGTTTAAACAACTGCAGCTGTGAACACTGTACCCTATCTATAAGCAAGGTACTAGGACACATTTCATGGTACTAGTAACTAAATACATACCAAATTCTAGTTTATGTTATCAAGCAGGAAGTGCTTACACCTGCCGCAAGTGCAGCTTTGCTTTATCAACACCCAAAGCAACTCACCGGAGGCTGCACCCCAAAGCTCTGTCCTTCATGATATAGCACGCCTCCTGCATGTACGTCCAGAGCTGCCAGATCAAAGTCACTGCCTGGCCCAAACATCACTCAAACCAACCCACTGACTAGCACAGAGTTCGTCGCTGCCGCCCGTCTGGCGGGGGACAGGGTTGGCCAGAATTGTGTATTATGACCGTGCATTTGAGGTTTCTCTATTGACAATGTATATCCAAATATATAGCACGGACTTTGTTGCTGCCGCTTGTCTGGCGGGAAGTTAGTTAAAAGCACTGGGCCGGCCAGTGCTTTTAACTATGACCATACATTGGAGGGGTTCCCTGTTGTAAAGGTACACCCAAACATGGCTTAGGAAATCCTGCTTTTCCTATAGCGCTACGCTGCAATGAATTTCTTATTGCAGAGACCCTTTCCCAGGCTACCGTGATTTCCATTATTAAGTGTTAAGGTAAACTCCTGCTAAAATTCCTGTAGCTATGCTACAATTGATTTCCTTTGTTGCAAAGACCAGGTTACCGGGCTACATAGAACTGGGACAGGGTTAATGCCAACAGGTTACTATAATTTCCATAAAACAAGTGTGTTAAAGTGTGAGGCATGGTGGCAAGCAGTGCACACCTTTGTTTGTAAGACTTCTCTGTAACAATAACAATCCTCGCAGGCTTACCTGTGTCAATCACAATGTGGCTCACATCTCGCTCTTTGTCCCTGCATGGCATTAAGTGTAAAGGGAGAGGCCTTATACATATTCTTGCTGTTTAGAGGGCACAGCTGTGCCCTGGGCTGACCCCGGAAGAGGGCAGAGAGATAGAGGGAGAGAGAGAGAGGGGAGAGGCCGCAGGCGTTTGAGCACTGGCCCCTCTTCCCCCTGCACAGCCATGCAGGTCGTGGGTAGCTTGTAGAAGTAGGTATACATTTATGCTGTAGATATCAATCTGAACATATCAAGAGTACCTTAGTATGTGGACAATTGTAGAGCAGCGAGTGTGCAAGCAGTACCTCTTTATTTCCAACAATCATACCTTCCTCCCAGTCTTTCAATCGAGAGGACCTTCCCCTTAAACGGAGGCAGGGATCCACCTTTGATGGAATGCGTGTTCCTGGCAACGGGACCAAATTTTTATAGTCCATACGTGTGAGTGCGGGTGCATGTGTGCGTGTGTGTATGCAGTCTGTGCAGGTACATGTATGTGCATGTATACATGTGGGTGTGCGTGTTTGTGTGCGTGTGTGCGTGCGTGCGTGGGCATGCGTGCATGCGTGTTTGAGTGTGCGTGTGTGAGTATGAGTATGCGTGCATGTTTGTGTGCGTGTGTGTGCGTGTGTGAGCGTATTGTGTGTGTATGTGTGTTTGCGCCAGTGTTAGTGTCCGTCTATATTCGTGAGTGTTTCTGTGTGTGTGGGTATGTATGTGTGTGTGCGCGCATGTGTGTGCGTGTGCGTGTGCGTGTGCGTGCGTGTGCGTGTGTGTGTGTGTGTGTGTGTGTGTGTGTGTGTGTGTGTGTGTGTGTGTGAGTGTGTGTGTGTGTTTGTGTGTGTGTGTGTGTGTGTGTGTGTGTGTGTGTGTGTTTGTGTGTGTGTGTGTGTTTGTGTGTGTGTGTCTATGTGTGTGCGTGCGTGCACTGCGTGGGAGTGTGTGTGCATGGAGAAGATGAAGGGCCTGTTCATCTGTCGAAAGACACACGCAACTCCCAATGGGCTTTGCTATACTCACAGTGGCACCTCTGTTTGCTCCCTGTCCACCCTGACTGGCTGCCTTAGCACAGTACTGCTGCCTTGCAAAGAGTGTACTTTTGTATTGAGCAAACGTCGGTGAGCAGCGCGCTGGGTGCTCAAAGTAGAGTGCATCTTCTTGTACATTAGGTATGTGGTAATGCCAGATGTTGGTAATCCGGTCTAAAAGTAAATTAACCTTTAAATTTATTCAGTTGATCTAAATGTTTGCAAAAATGGATTGGTTATGGTGTCCGGTGGCGGGTCGAAAAAAGACCAAAAGACCAAAAGAGCCAGAAAGAGTCCTGTCAGTTAGATTAAGTGATTGGGCTGAGAAGCGGGTGATTTGGTGAGAGATGCAAGCACGGCAAAGAAGCTCTCCTCACTGGAGGAGGTGCATTTTCACGTTGTCTCATATTGTGATAATATAAAATAAATAATGGATAAGATTTGGGACACTTCCAAAGCTGCGCAGCATCTCTTACCAAATCGCCCGCTTCTCAACCCGATCGCTTAGTCTAACTAACTGGACTCTTTCTGGATCTTTAGGTCTTGGCCTCGACCCTCCACCGGACACCTGAATTCCAGGCTGAAGTGAGAACCGCCATAATATCTGAAACGCCAAAGTGGTGGCTCTAGCAATTTTGGGCGATTGAACTGGGAGAGAGAGAGAGAGTGTGTAGAGGGTTTAAAAAAAATCGGTTTACAAAAAAAAATCAAGGTACCTTGGCCGATGTTTACACTGCCAGTGTTCTTTGTTTCTACTGTCCTTAGAATATAGGGAGCAGTTTATTCCTATCTTGACGAGGTCGTGGACCCTCCACTTTGCTTGATCTGCAATTCAAGCTCCCTTGCAAGCAGGACCACATCCTGCAAGCAAAAAAAACAGTGGCGCTGCGCTTGGGGTCTCTTGAATTAGTCAGAGACCAATAGTGGATGAGCAAGGTTCCGTGAGCATAATGGCCAGTCCTCTGTGATGCAGCCTTGCTACCTCATCTTTTGAGCCCTCAAACCTCTTTGGCCTTGCAATGTGTGTTCAAAAGCATCCCCTGGTTTTCTAGATTAATGCAGACACCTGAAACCACACTAGCATGCTCTATGGCATGTTTTTAATCTCGCAGTTATATATACAGTTTCATTTGCAATCTACTTACTCAACTATTCGCACATAGATTCATTAGTTCTTAATCTTCGCTCAGAATTCAATCCTTACCATAATTTGTCATGCTTCATGTACCTACAACACGCATTTCACCACTTGTGAAACTAGACAGAGCAGCCATGACACAGAGGGCTTGCAATAACGAGCACACACCCACACCCACACCCACACCCATACCCACACCCACACCCACATCCAAAACACACACACGCGTGCACATCCACAGACACACACCTACTACACCCACACCACCCACAACACACACAAACCATAAAATTTGAAAAATCTTGTTAATGTGCACTCAACGATGTATGTGCGTTCCACAAACCCACCCCACCTGCAGCTGAGACAAGCTGGTAGCCCTTGCAGAGTGGGCTTGCTGTGCTAGGCGGACTTGTTGCAGCTGCTCTTGAGCTTTAGGGGTCTGCAGCGCCTGGGGCTGGCGTTTCTGCAAGCAAGGATGCAATACAAAACACGTCATGTCGCACTTACTTCTACACAGTCACAAAAATCAGGGAGCTTGAACGTCGAAATGGGACACACTGGGTCCCAGATGTGCCGTGCAAAGTGTACGAGCGATTATTGGATGTGTGAGGTTTGCAGGCGGGGGCATGCCTGGAAGCAAGAAGGTTTCCTTATTGGATTGGCAAGGGTTAAATAAGAGGCTTGTTTGTGTTTGTGTGCGTGCGTACGTGTGCGTGTGTGTGTATGTGTGTGTGTCTCTTAAGGAAATTTCACAAATACACAAAGCATACATTGATAGTTGATATAGTCCAATCTGAAACTAGTTGCGTGCCTTTTTTCTTACATCCTGCATGTATATCGTTTTTGCTCTGCGGGATGATTACGGTATTGCTTTAGAAACATGTAGATGTATCAAGTTAATATATTCTACCTGGATTGTGCATGGTTGGTGTAAATGAAGTTTCTGGGTTGCATGAGCCGCGAGACACCCCTGGCCTCCTCCCTGCCCCCCTCCCTGCCCCAACACGAGCATCATTCTTAGCCCCAGCTGCAGTACCGGTGCAACCGGTCGGCCCATTTCCCTGCCCCAACACGAGCACCAACACATTGAGCACCGGAGGCAGACTACAGAGGCATCGACAAGGACGGCAGTCCCTTTGCTGTGCTGATACAGCATTTCACTTAGTGAAATGCCAATGTCAGAGCAGTGCCTAGAAGAGAATGAGGGGGAAGCTGCGTGGCAGGGGAAAGCTGTAGAAGGGCGTGGGGTTTTTGGAGGACCAAGCTGCAATGATCGCGCATGCAGGTCGTGTAGCAGCCCAGTAGCGAACAATTCAGCAGGTGGGGCAGCTGGTCTGGCAAACAAGGTCACGCACCCAAGCTGCCCGCACCCAAGCCGCACCAGTAGTGATAGTGACTTGAGGAAAAGGAAGCAGGTTTATAGGAGGGCAGGGCCATATCGTATTTAACACTAATTTAAACGTATTAATCAAACCGGGCCGTATAATACAATTGCACTTTTTTTTACCATTTTCCAGCGATTTTCGGCCTTATTAGGCAGTTTTCCAATGCCTACACCATAGACAAGCATAAACACACTCACATGCGCAAATGCAAACACACACATACACACCTGCAAATACTGCACCTCCTGCTGCGCACGCTCAATAGACTGCAGCAACTCTGTCTGCTGCTGAGTAGCCCCACTCAAAAGTGAGGTGGCCTCAGCCAGAAAGTCCACCACTGCAACCGGTTCTGTTGCAAGCTCTGCTGCAGCCAAGGGACCTCCGTCTGCCTGTGGAATGTGTTCATGTTTGTTTGTTTGTTTGTGCGTGTGTGTGTTTGTGTGCACGTGTGTGCACGTGTGTGTGTGTCTGTGTGTAGGTGTGCGTGTAGGGTTGGCTAAAACCACACAAGATCATGACACATTTCAATACTCTGTATGTCTGGCCCCTCAGGTCAAATCCCATTAGAGCATGTTTCCAAGATTCAGCAACAACAACAACAACAACAACAACAACAACAACAACAACAACAACAACAACAACGACAACGACAGCAGCAGCAGCAGCAGCAGCAGCAACAATAACAGCAACAATAACAGCAACAGCAACAACAACAGTGATACGTGCACGTGACACGTGACACGTGCATGGTCCACACGCAGCACGCACCAGTGCTGCAGCTGCTGCAAAAATGTCCACCCCTGGATTGACACCCCCCACAAAAGCCTCACGCATGCGGCCCATGGCTTCTAGCCGCCTGTGTACAAAAAGTATTGCGAGAGAATGCAGACATGCATGCGTATGTATGTGTGCGTGTGTGTGCGTGTGTGCGTGTGTGTGTGTGTATGTGTGTGTGTGTGTGTGTGCGTGTGTGTGTGTGTTTGTGTGTGTGTGTGTGTGTGTGTGTTTACGCAAGGGTGTCTGAGCATGGTTTAAGTGGGAACACCAGTTTACACGCAAAAACAACGGTACTTTTTCATGGCAAGATACAAAATTCACCCGAACAGAGAGGGCAGCCCACTATTAGAGGGCACACTCATACAGGAACGCTTTTGAAGGCTTGAAGGCCTGTTCTCCTAATTTAAAAGCACGAGCTGCGCAGCCACACATGCGAGCACCCACACGCGCGCACCTGGAGGAGTAGGTCTCCACACCCAGGTCGTCTCCGAGAATGAACAACACGTCATCCAGCAGGCGCAGGGCGGGAGAGGAGGAGCTGCGTTGGAATACGAGCTTGAGGATGCGATACAACTCAGCTAGAGGCTCGACGTGGGCAGCGCCCATGGGACCAGGTACCTAACACATTTTGTTTTGTTGTGTGTGTGTGTGTGTGTGTGTGTGTGTGTGTGTGTGTGTGTGTGTGCGTGTGTGTGTGTGTGTGTGTGCACGCGCACGTGAGACATACACACATGCTAGCAACACACACACCTTGGACGCTGCGGTGATACGTTGCTCCAGCATCTTGAGCATCTCTCCATCGATGTCCTCCTCAAATTGCGCAATCTTGGCATCTAGGTCCGCACCACCTGACACTGCCTGTACAGCACAGCACAGCACAGCACAGCACAGCACAGCGTGAATCACACTGGGCTCATCTTTTGCGGTGCGATGCTGATGAAAGTTTGTCCGTGCCCAGTTGCACGCATTCTCTTAGAATCCAGGTCTGCCTGGGACTACCTGTACAAGGCACTATAAAGCAGAAACCACAGGTTTCACTGTGCTCACCCTTCGTGGACAATGACGCCGTTAAAAGCGTGCCCCCGTTCACTGTACGAGTTGTACACTGTCCATTTTGGCTGTGACCCCCCCCCTTCCCCCCTCCCACTGCCTGCTACTGAAAACAAAGCAAAATTGATTAACAACTGCGATGTTCCAGTTAGCCATCATGTGCTGTCGGTGACGTAGACCATAGAGGTTGCCCCCATCCGATGCATTTGCACCTAACATTGCTTGTGCTTTAATGTAAGGTCTTACTTCATACAGACACATGCACACATGCACATGCACACGCACACATGCACACGTATGTACAGCCCCCCACGCCCCCCCACACAAATAAGCAACTACACGCACACGCACACGCACACACACATATACACACACATAACAACATGCAAACGCACAAAGTAATACACAAACTAACACGCACATACAAATGCACACACGTACAAACACTCGTACACACCCCATAAATGTTACATCCACACCTCAGTGATGAGCTCCATCAATATTGCAGCCTTTGGACCTGCAGTCTCTTCCAAACCAGCTTCATCCCCGCCTTCAAATTCTGGTACACTTGCGCCTGTTGATGCTGTTGTCCCCTCTTTCTCACTGGTTGCTGTGTGAGTGTGTGTTTGCATGTGTTCATGTGTGTGTATGTACAAGTTTGTCTGTATATGTAGGGTGGGCTAGATCCGTATAAGTAGAATTCTAGATATTAAATGGTACAAAATACATATTGTACGGCGTGTGTGTTTTTGTGTGTGTTTTTGTGTGTGTTTGTTTGTTCTGTGTAAGTGAGTATATTTGTGTGTGCGCATTTGTGTGTTTATTTGTGTGTGTATCTGTGTGTATGCATGTCACATGCAGCATGTGTGTGTGTGTGCATTTGTGTTTGTATTTGTGTATGTGTGTGTGTGTGCATTTATGCAATCATACTGTAGCATTAAGGGATTGAACATGATGCCGTTTCCTGGGCTAAGACATTTTTACATTTTTTACTCGAGCAGCGTGGCAATCTTCTTCTCTCACACACTCTCTTCTTTAAAAGAATCTGGAATCTAGCCACTACAAGTAGCAATATATAGAGCGATGCCTCATGTTTCAAGGTAGACCGCTTGTGGTTCGTTGGCTCAAGCTTAACATGCTCAAGGTCTAAACTCAGCAGTTGAGCACATGTATAGCACCGTGCCTTTACCGGATAATGACATTCACCGGGTAATGGCAAGTTAGTTACATCAGGGAAACCAAGCTTGTGCGTACATATAAAAGGTAAAAGTATTTCATGGCTCCACTGTGCGCGCATGGAGCATGTGAGCATGTGTGTTGCAAGCATGTACAGAGGACTATTCTTCCCCCTTGCTCACCTTTTGAGGCTTCCACCTCCTCTCGACTTATGTTGTACTGCTCCAGCAGCTCTCGCACCTGGTACAGGGGGTAAAAAGGCAGAAGTATGCGGACTTGCTGGCCTAACATGTGTACCTGTTTTGTAGGTGTTTAGGCATGTATGTGGGTTCATACATGATTGGGCGTACATCTGCGTGCACGTGTGGGCTTACGTGTGAGTTTTATCTGGCTGAGCCAGAAAGTGGACCATGATCAATGCACGGACCTGAATGAATGACTTAGGCGTAACCTATGACAAAATGTGTCCAGATCTCCCTTGCACGAATATCCTGGTGTGGCATACCTGCAAACAAGTATGCATACACGCATGTAATCAAACACACATACGCACACACACGCAATTACTTACAAACACACCTCGTCATCTAGCTCCTGCTCGTTTGGTTCCTCATAGTGCTGCTGCACCAAGTCCTCCATGGATAGATCTGCCTCTCGCTCCTGCAGTGCTATCTCTGCCTGCAGACGTGAGTCAAGGTTTCTGCCGCTGCCGTCGCTGCTGCCAGGGGCTGGGGGAGGGGGAGGCAGCTCAGACGCATCTGCTTCTTGGGAAAGCTCTTCAGGGCCGTAGTCGGCCAGGCTGACAGGATGCTGTTTCCTGCTCCTACCTCGCCCTATGATGCAATCAAGCCATGCTGTTAGCATGATTCAATGCACTCAACCATTCACGAAAGAAAGTGGTTCGCTTCACACACCTCCTCCAGGCTCGGCAGCAACATGAGTTGGGCCCCTGCCTGATGTGCTGCACCCTGCAGACTGCTCCACTCTGTGCAGCTTCAACAGATGTGCTTTTGACTTGCTTGGGAGCAACCCCTGCCCGCCAGCAACATGGCGCTGTGAAACTCCTGCAACGGCTTGCATGCTTTAGAACTATAGTATTTTATTTAATTAATAATTAATAATAAAACAATTCCATTCCATTAATTGCCTGTTTCTTCATCCCTCACAAAGCTCACACACAGCAAGCACGATTCGATTATATCGATCGATTCAATTATAAGAGGAGAAAACGTCACTGTCCTGGGCTTCCGAGTTCCCCAGTTTTTTAAACCAAAGGCCTGCATCCCTACGTGCTGGAAGCAAGCGAAGCTTAGCCCTCTGTATAAGAAAGGCCCCCTCCTGGACCCCAACAATTACCGCATGTTGGCTGTCAGTGGCACTATGTACCGTATGTATGCCAATGTCATTCGCTCGTTGCTTACTGAGTGGTGTGTGGCAACTGGTCAGATCCCTGACACCCAATATGGTTTTTACCCAGGTCGTAACACTTTGCAACCCATGTTCATTCTTCGACACTTACAACATGCTGCAC